>OGJR01001020.1_pt1 | contig 20403 bp, 23 predicted proteins | sample 1572301 | NCBI WGS metagenome assembly OGJR01 (sample SAMEA2582083, study PRJEB24529) | metagenome | biome: Human gut stool | place: China | collected 2011 | reverse complement strand
GTCCGATGAAGTTTCAACCGGATGAAACTCTGGCTGGAGGTGCGGCGTCGGATGAAGTTTCAACCGGATGAAACTCCGGGCTGAAGGTGTGGCGTTGGATGAAAGTTTCAACCGGATGAAACTCTGGCCGGAGGTGGGGCGTTGGGTGAAAGTTTCAACCAGTTGAAACTCTGGCTGCAGGTGTGGGGTCCGATGAAGTTTCAACCGGATGAAACTCTGGTCGGAGGTGAGGTGTGGCAACACGAAGCAATGCGTGCGAGAATGTGCGTCGACGCTCAGGTTTGCCATTGCGGATTTTTTGCTTGCCGCAATCGTGGGAAACCCCTCGTTAACCTGAAAAAGCAAAACGGCCCAAACAGTGTGGTGGTACTCACTGTGCGGGCCGCTTCAAAGGAGTGGTAGATCATGCGTTCCTGTGATCTCTACGCCATCATTGTCCGAGTTTTGGGCGCAGTTGTCAAGTTTGTCTTGGCGCTTTCGCTCTTGCTCGCCTCGATGAGCGCGTTCTAACCTTTCCAAAAATCTAATAGGGGCCTCCAGTCGCAAGGCTGGAGGCGAACGTGCCTCCTCTCTCTCGTATCTCTCCTCATTTCTCTCTCGTTCTCCACGTTCCGAAAGTTTCAACCGGATGAAACTTTGGGCTGAAGGCGTGGTGTTGGATGAAACTCCGGGTGAGGTCGTGTGTAGAATTTTGAGACGCGTTTCAGGTTTCGCTATTGCGGATTCGTTTGCTTGCCGCAGTCGTGGGAACATCCCTCGTTAACCTGAAAAAGCAAAACGGCCCCGCAACACATCTCACCTTGTTGCATAAGGGCCGTCTTTAAGGAGCTGAGATCTATGCTTCAACTCGATCTCAACGCCATCATTGTCCGAGTTTTGAGCAAGGTTGTCAAGTTCGTCTTGACGCTTTCGCTCTTGCTCGCCTCAATGAGCGCGTTCTAACCTTCCTAAAAATCTAATGGGGGCCTCTGGTCGCAAGACCAGAGGCGAACGTGCCTCTCCTCAACTCGTTTCTCGCTATTGATTTGCGCCTCCGCAAACGCTCTTAAAAGCCATTTTTGCTTACAAGCCTGCCAAGCTAGCTTGTAAGTGTCGGTAATCTCAAACTCGAATCTTTGTCGAGGACGAGCGTCATGCTCAGAGCGTTTCAAAAAACACTTCTAACTTCTTGTTTGTTGATGAGTTTCGGGTCGGCCTATGCCGTGACGGCGACTGAATCCGTTATCAATCATCCGTCAAACATCTTCTACAACAGCGGAGCTGAAGGCTGGTACTGGTATCAGGATCCAGTGCCTGAAGAAGAACTATTGGAGGAATTGCCACCTCCACCGCACGAAGTGGCCAAGGAAGAAACTAAGCCAGAACCATTGAAAGAGGCGAAGGCCGAACCGCCTGCACCTTTCTCTTTGAAGTGGGTGCAGGAGATGCTTCCCAAGTACAAGGAGCGTGCTTGGGACAATCCTACGCATGAAAACGTCCAAGCGTATTTTCTTGTGCAGCGATTTGCGATGGACCGGGCTAACAAGTTCGCAGATGTTGCGCAGCAGGTGGTGGTCGGTAACGCTCTGCTCGATGAAAGCATGCGCCGTCCGTTGGCTACTTTTATGAATCCGAGCATTGATCGTGCGGCTAATCAGAACACGGACGCTTTGCTTCGCAAGGTTTCTGAGAAGGCCGGGATCTTTTTCTTCTTCAAATCTGATTGTGTGTATTGCGAGCGGCAAGCCCCACTATTGGCGTATCTGGAAGAACTTGGGTTCGATATTTTGGCCATTAGCATCGACGGCGGTCAGCTTCAAAGCCATCAATTCAAGAACACCAAAGTGGATGCTGGTCAGGCTCAAGTCTTGGGGGTGCGAGCTACGCCAGCCATGTTCTTGATGAATGAGGATGGGCAATTCTCCGCTTTAGGGCAAACCGTGCTGTCTTACGCCGATCTGCGTAAGCGCATTTTGTTGGTTGCCGCTCGCGAAGGATGGGTGACGGAAGAAGAACTCAAGGAAACGCAACCGTTCATCAATCCCAATACTCAACCGGATTTGAGTCAGGAGCTTCCGAAACTTCTCAAAGCCGCTTCCGATCCCTCGTCTTTGTTCGGCTCAAAAGAACAATCGGAAGCAGTCATGGCGTTGTCGGATGAGGATAAGGAAAAGTTCACCGACGAGCAGAACTTCATTGAACCAACCAAACTGATTGCTCTATTTGGCAAGGCGGCTCAGACGCACGGCCAGTTGGAGGACGGAGATCAAATTGAATTCACGCAATAAACTCAGACTACTTTCCGTCGCAGTGGCGATGACGATGGCCAGTATGTCGGTTCCTATGGCAAGTGCCGGCGGCCTACAGAATAAAATGGACGCGGTATTCAACGACATGTCAAATGTTTCCCGACCCGGCGTCTTCGAAACGCAGCGTCGCGGCGTTTTGTCGGGGGGCTCTGCATATATTAGAAGCCCGATCATGAATACTGAATTGGTCAACTTGCAAGCGCCGTCATTCAAGGCTGGTTGTGGTGGTATTGACTTTTTCGGCGGTTCCTTCTCCTTTATCAACGCCGACCAATTCGTTCAGTTGCTCCGTTCAGTTGCGTCGAATGCCAAGGGGTACGCTTTCCAGATTGCGTTGGACATTGCTTGTCCTGACTGTATGGCCTGGATCAATAACCTTCAGTCGAAGATCCAAAAACTCAATGAACAGCTCGGCAATTCTTGTCAGTTGGCACAGGGGTTGGTGACGGACGTAGCCAATGCTTTTGGTGCGAACCGAGACAATCAGTACAGCTTGGTTGGTGTAGTTTCTGGTCTTAAGGATGACTTTTTCGGATCGAAGGATAACCCAGACAAGGGTAAGGAAGTTGACGAAAAAAATCCGGAGAAGGCAAAGGATGTTGTAGGCAACATCGTTTGGGATGCTCTTAAGAAGAGCAAGGCTAATAAGTGGGTCACGCCTGGCGCGGAATCGACGGACGAAAAAGAAGAGTACGAGATTCTGATGTCCGTAACTGGGAGCATTGTCATCCCAAAGGCTGAAGATGATGCACAAAATCCGGATACCGGGTCAACCAACAATCCAGAGTATCTGACTCCGAAGATTGGGTTTAAGGAGTTGTTGGAGGGTGGAAATGTGACGGTCTATTCGTGCAATGACGATGACTGTTTGAAGCCGACGGAAAAGACTGTCAAAACGGTAGGGATGGTAACTCGTATCTACGACCTGCTCATTGGAGATGGCGTGAGTGCTGGGATCATTGCGAAGTTTGGTCAGACCGCCGACAACTCCTTTACAGCTAAGGAAGACAATCTTATGTCTAACATGCCGGCGGACATTGGCGTCATCGTTCGTAATCTGAGCACCGCCTCACCAGTCTCCGCCATCGCACAGGCTCATGACATCTCTTATGCAGTTGCAATGACCTGGGCTAACGATATGTTAATTGATCAAATAAAGGCCGTTCGTCAAGCTCTTCGCACAAGCAACAAAGCAGAGGTGAAGGAACTTCTGCAGCAACTTGCTGATCGCGAAAAGTCGATTGCCTTGGAGTATGAAAGCTACCGTGCCGAGCATCCAGTCGTCGCAGATCTGGTCAAGCAGTACAACGAGGTGCAGAAAAACATTCTCAAGGTGGCTGTTGTTGCAACGAATGGCGTGGACAAGGCCACGTTGGGTGATCATTAACACTAAACGCGCCACTGAGAGAGTGGCGCTTTGATTCTCATGGACTTCACAATCATCTCGCTCGGCAATGTCGAGTTCTTAACGATGGTGTTGAACGGTGTCGCCATGATTTGCGGCACGGGCGATTTTGCACGTCTGGTAGCAGTAGGCTTCGTGATTGGCCTCTTGTTTATCGGCTTTCAGTGCATTTTCGAAGGCGGTCAACGCATCAATCTGCACCATTCTTTGCTTTGTTTCCTTTGCTACCTTTGTATGTTCGGACCGTCTTGTACGGTTGTTGTCGAGGATGCGTATACCGGTCATGTTCGAACGGTTGACAACCTTCCGCTGGGCGTTGGGGTTGCCGGCGCAGCCATTTCAGGAATCGGTTATGGCGTGACGAGAATGCTGGAGCAGGGCTACAGTACATTTGACCGCACGAGCGAACATCAATTCGCAGAGCCACTTCGCATTCTCAATAAGGTTCGTGATATCGGACAGTCCGAACTGGTCTTCTCGGCTATCAATCGTGAGCTTGGACCGCGTGCAAATGGTGCGCCGAGTGATTCGAAGCAGGCTCTGATCAATTACCTCTCCGAATGCACGATGGCGAAGATTCAGCTCAATGCCACTACACCGACTGCGCTTTATCATGCGCTCTGGGGGGATGAATTTAAGTTCACTAGCGAGGCGCATACTGTCATGCTTCCCATCGGCGGCATGGATGGTAAGGAGACGGTTAGTTGCAATAAGGGCTATGAAAAGCTCAACTCGATCTTTCAGAAGATTTCGTCGACTGCCGTGAAGACGGCAATCAATCAACATCTGCATCTGAAGGATGAAAACGGTCAAGCGATTTCGGGTAATTTTGATAAGCTCGATAGCGCTATGCAGGGCTTAAATGCAACCATGAATGGCTCGCAGGATTATATCCAGATGGTTCTGATCGAGGGTGTCTACGGTCAAGCTGCGCTTAAGTTCCACGGTAGCCAACAGGACATGGCCTCTGCAATCGCTGTCAATCAGGCAATGGTGCAGCGAAATACGCAGTGGGCTAGTGAAGGAACGATGTTCCTGAGTGCTTCTCGTGCGTTAATGGCGTTCTTTGAAGGCTTTGTCTATGCCATTACGCCGATCATGGGCTTCTTGATTGCCATCGGTTCTTTTGGCGTGAGACTTGTCGGGAAGTATTTCCTGACGATTGCGTGGATTCAGCTGTGGCTTCCGATTCTCTCGATTCTGAATCTTTACGTGATGACCGGCGCTCGCTCGGCCATTACTGATGCGAATCTTGGGGCCGGAGCGTCGTTCTATGCGCTCGATACGCTATGGAGTGAGACGGCCACTTGGGTGTCGACCGGCGGCATGTTAACGGCGGCTACGCCGATGCTGGCACTGTTCCTAGTCAGTGGTTCAACGTTTGCATTCACGGCTTTGACTGGTCGTCTTGGTGGTCAAGACCATTTCAATGAAAAGATTCAGAGTCCCGATGCCGTCCAGCCTTCGGCTGTGATGAGTCATGCATCACATTGGAGTTCTGATCGCATGCATGGCTTGCGAGCCACTGGTAGTGATCCTTCGATGGCAAAGGTCAACGTCGGAACTGCTATGGCAGCTAATGTGTCTAGCAAGCAAGGCTTAGTGAATTCTAGTTTGGATAATTTGACAGCGCAGATCAATGAAGCGACCACGAGCGGTCTGTCCAGTACTGGCGCAGAACAATTGCAGCAGACTGTGGGCCGTAATCTCGCCTCGATGCGAGTGGATGGTAATCAGACTGCTATGCAAGCCATGAACAATTCCGGCTATTTTGCTGGGAAAACTGCTACTGAAAAACAAGAAGCTTTGGGAGCATTGTCTGCGGCCTTAACGAGTGGTGTTGGACTTGAAACTGGTGCTGAGTATGGTAAGTTCACAGAAAATGGCAAAGAAGTCATTAAGGGAGGGGTGATTGGACATGCGGCGGCAGCTTTGGGGATCCATTTCAAGGTTGGTGCCGATGGTGGTGTAAAGATCACTGGAACGGCGACTAGTACCGACTCGCATAGCGATGTCAATACACAGACAGCTCAATTTGGTAATCAGGACTCGACGGTTCGTGCACAACAGTTGGCGGCCAATCTGTCTAAGGGCTATCAGGCAACGTTGAACAACATGACGACAGAGCAGTGGGCGGAGATGGCTTCTCAGAATAAGAGTACAGCTGTGGGGATGGCGTTTGGCAAGGTCGCTACAGCTACTAAGGAGCTACAACAGGCGATTAGCGCGTCCAAGACGTTCGGCGGTCAACAGAGCGTTGATGTTGGAACCCTTTCTGAACAGCTTAGAGGTACAGAAGCAGGTAAATATCTGGCTAACTTCGAACGAACTGCTGAAGGGCGTAATGCGAATCTGGCTGCCACTACGAAAAAATATTCCGATTTGTTTGGTGGAGATCTGGAAAAAGGCAAGATTGCGGCGGCGCTCGATTACATTACAAACAATGTGTCGGATACGGCTATGCAAGCTAAGCTGGGGGATGCTCTTGCAGATTCCAAGTTGCCGATGATGGGGATTTCGCCCGTTGATGCCCAGGCTTACGGTAACGATCTGCGTAAGCCTGGTGACGCTGAAATGTTTGTGAAGCATGGTCAGAGTTACATTAACGATCAGGAGCAAACACTTAGGGGCGCTAAACCTTCGTCGGTGAGTTTCGAGGGAGAGCGCAGTAAGATCGAGGCCGATTACAAGGAAAATTCGGGTAAGGATCTACAAAAGGGAACGGTGGTCGAACAAGGGGCTATAAACAAACAGGCCGTCATGAGTGAACCGCAGAAAGAGGCATTGCATGACTTGGATCGTACATCTCGCTCAAGTGTTTTGGCGGAATTTGCAAATAATTGGATGCGAGACGGTATGGTTGATTCACTTGCTAAGAATTTGAGGAATCTTCCTCCAGCACCAACTGATGGCGATGAAAAACAGACTGGGGCAGAATGGATTCAAGGACATCAACAAACAATTCGCGACCTAACAAGTGCTCAGAAGGGTTATGTGGAGGCTTACCATGATGTTCGTTCGTCCACAGACGGACAATTGACTTACACAAGTCAGAAATTGGATCAGGCTTTTGCAGGAGTTCGTGACGAAATCAGACAAACTCTCTATGGGAATACCAAGGATGAGGACCTGACCAAGGAACAGCATAAAGCAATTGCTCATTACACGATGTCGATGGTTCAACGACTGCATGATATTCACGATTTCGACAATCAGGCAGAGGCCAATACCGTGACTCGGTTTAATACAGCATTCGATCTCAAACGAAATCACTGAAATAGGGTTGCCATACCCGCAATAAACAAAAGCCCCAGCTTGAATCTGGGGCTTTTGTTTTAAGGATCCTCGTTGCGAATGGCTTTGCCATAGATCATATCGGTGAAGTCATCGTTGCAATGTTCTTCTAAAAGGTCGATATTCCCTGTGTAAGATTTACTAACGATAAGAGCGGGACGGCCACGCACAGTATGGTAAATGAATCGATTGATGCTTTGTGTCCATGTGCACGCGTCGATGATGGCGTTGTAGCCATGATTCATCAAGTCAATGCGAGCGTAAGCTTTAGCTTCGCTAAGACGTACATCGGAGAAACAAGCGATGGTGTTTTCTGGTACGCGGATTAAAAGTAAATGATCGGGTAACTTTTCGCCTTTACGGAAGTAATAGAACTTTTTAGATGGTGAGTAGTAATTCGGTTTTCGATCCCTGGGGGCGCAGACGAAGCGTCCGTTTGGGGACGCAGGGATATGTGCCAAGCGAGGATCGTCTTTTGTAAACGAGTTAGTGGAATAAACGGGCGGTTTGGACCGGACTAGACAAAAGCAAAACACAAGAAAGCTTACCAAAATTACAACGGCATTCATATCTATCTCCAAATCTAAGCAATCGAACCAAAAACTATCTAACGTACCAAAATCTATTTATCTGCTGTAAATGTCTTCAATGCCTCGTAAGCTCCTTCGGCCTTAGCCTGTTCTCGTTTGGCAACTTCAAGTTCCATCTTGAGGTCGTGTACCTGCTCTTCATAAGTAGCGACCTGTGCACGGTACTTCTGAAGCTCCGTCTGCGCTTCCTGAAGCTCGTCCTTGAGCTTCTGGCAGGTTGTCTGCATTTCGGCCTTCAAGTTCGTTATCTTCGCGGCCAGGAGCGGTCTGAAGGCATTCCAGATGGAATCCCCCAGGAGCTTCAGTTGTTCTTCACTGAGCGTGACCGGCAGGGTGTGAGGATCGGCTGTCGAAGATTGGTTGGCGACTTTCCAATCGTTGACCGCTTTGCTGATCGTCGAAAGTGAGCCGCCGCCGACTTCGGACCGGATGGTGCGCAGAGACGGGATCTCCTCGCCGTTGGCACTAATTCGATCAAGAAACCGAAATACGTTTTCCTCTGTCCTCATGCAGAACCTCTTTGGTTGTATTGTAGCATAACGTATCGTTACCGACTTGGAACGTCAATTGTTATTTTGAAGATGGCATGAATTGGTGATTGACTTATCCAATCTGCCGCCATCCATTGCAGGGGAATCTTTTCACACAGATTCTGACTCGGAAAATGCGCGAAGATGCAAGGGTAACCCCTAATGGACACCCCCCCCCCTATGATAGTTTTTGCATTACGAAAGGCTTGGGTCTTTAGGAAAGTAAAAGCTATGTACGTAACAAAAGACCGCTTAAACGGTATACCATCAAGTGTAAAACGATTGGCCGCAAGCATTGCGTCTTGCTTTGTATGCGCATGTGCGACGGCCACTCCGTTCAACGTTCAAGGAAGTATTTTCGAGAAAGCCGGCAAAGAATTCAACGTTGACCCGGTTCTTCTTTACAGCATTGCCGTTGTTGAAAGTGCTGTCGATGCGCCTAATCAACGGGGATACATTCAACCGTCGCCTTGGACGCTTCGAACGAGTAAACCTTATTACGCGAAATCGCGTCAAGAAGCCGAAGAACAATTGAATCGGCTTCTCAAAACAACGAGGAGCATAGACGTAGGAATGATGCAGGTGAATACGCGATGGCATGGCCATCGTGTCAAGGAGCCAAAGGATTTGTTGGATCCTCTGACGAATGTTCGAGTCGCCGCGCAGATTCTTTCTGAACAAATTGCTCGGCATCCGCACGACGCTGCCTTAGCTATCGGCAATTACCACAGCTCTCGCCCTGATCGAGCTCGGTGGTATGCCAGACACGTGCTTCGGTTGTACACCAACTTGAAGACCCAGAGGCGTTGAAATACGATGAGTCAGTTTTCTCAGAAAAACATGGGCGGCAACATTCGGTCGCTATTGGCCATCAACTCTACAGAACTTCCGAAGCTTCAACCCATCGAGGCGCTTTTATGGTCGGCCGTAAAAAACGCATTGGTGAATGTTGACGGCCTGATCGTTGAGTTGGAATGGCTAGGGCTTGGTGCACAGCTGTCCAATATCTTAAAGAGCGCCAATGCTGAGGTGATCGGCAAGTTATCCGAAACGGCCATCTGCAGCTTCAGATCCGAGATCAGCGAAGAGAGCTTTCTCACGCATTTCGGACGTCATGAAGAATGGCACACGCTTCAAGCCGACGTTCGAATCAATTACTTTCGAGCAAGGTTCGCCTCGATCTACTGGTGCTCCGTTCGCGACTTCGCGGTTAAAAGCAAACGCGATTGCATGTCGATCTTTCATTTGCCATGGAGCTTGATTGAGGTGCTTTCTGAATCGAGCACATCGCAAATCATCGACTTCTGTCATGGGTATCCTCTGTTGCAAAGATTCCGATTGATGTGCAGTCCCGAAGACTGTGTGAGGATCGCCAACGTCGTGAATCAAGAGATGGATCCAACTCAACAATATCGTCTATTGCTTGCAAGCAAGATGGTTAAGACGAATCACTGTGTGAATGCTCATCCTTATTGTGGATTGATGTGAGATAGACATGACTGAAGCCAAAGTTGATCGCACGACTGCTGAACGAATTGCCATGATGATTCGCGAAGGTATGCCGATTGAAGAGATAGCCGACATTGAAAACATCCCACCACGTCTTGTTGCGGTGCTTGAGCATTCGATTGCCCTTCGTGAAGGCGAGGGAACAAAGCTCGAACGTTTGATGGACTTGCTCAAAGAAAATACTCTGTTGAGTCAGAGCAATATCGAATTAAAAGATTACGCCGCAAAGCAGTTGGGGAAGTGGCTCGTCCAAGCAGGTATGCAGCCTGGACAAATTCATATTTGCACGGGATTGTCGATACACAAATGCCGACATCTCTATCAACAGGTTCGGGCGGTCTTCGATACGGAAGAGACTATTATTCCGATGCCGCAGACATTCATCTCGCGTCTGGTGATGTCGATTTTCGCTTCACACTATCTCTACCTTCAATCGCAATCGGATACGCGATCGATTCAATTGCCGAACGTGGTGGTTGCTTGGTCGAGAACGGTCGATGAAGTCATTAATACGCGATTGGATGAATTAGCCGGATTCGATCGTAAGCTCATTTCGTTGGGCTCTTTGTTTGACACGGCCCGGTGTCTGCGAGAAGTTGAAATGCGCCCTGGTGAAAAATTGTCATGTACCGACGGTAAACGTGTTCGAAAGATTGCTCGAAGCCGCTGCGAACAATGCGGGAGCTATTACGTTTGGTGTGTGACTGCACGCCGACATAAGGCAAGCCGATGTTGCTTCTGTGAACTGCTTTCTGAGTCGACTGCGGATAAAGGAAAGAAGCTCATGAAGCGCAAATTGCCAGGTGAAACAGAGGCAATGCAGTAGGTGAGGAGCAGCCATCTGCAGAAGAGGCAGAAAACAGGGAGGACGCCTAGTGCGACAGGGGGCTTCCTATGTAGGAGCGCCGCTCTTTTCTGTCTTCTCGAACAACATGTCCGCTCCTCACGTGAGGAGTGACGACGTTGGATAAAGGATTTTCATCTTTGACTTTGACTCTGGGAGAGGGGAAAGGAAGGTCAGGGTGCTGTGAGGGGCAGGACTCTTCAGGCGAACTCTGCTGAGTCCCCGTGAGGAGCGAAAGCTCTCGTGGAGCTGGAAATTCAGTGTTTTCCCTTTGAGCGAGAGGAGAAGTTGTCAATGAGGAGCACTACTTTTTACCGAAGCTGAAATTCTATGAGGAGCATGCCCCCGCTCCTCATAAGGATAGTGAATATTAGGAGAAAACCATGCAGACATTTCCACGGGAACCGGAAGACATAGAGCCCGTTTCCACGCTTTGGGAGGACAACTGTTCCTTCACGACGGAGGATGGGGCGGCTGAGCTGACGCAGGATCAGATTGCCCGGACGCTCTACGTGGACAAGTTAAGAATGCTCAATGCATTGGCCGTGATGCAGGCTTCGATTGCGTGTAGGGCCGTTCGCACCTGCGACATGTATTTTGATTGGATGAAGAAGAGACGGGGAACAGACAAAGAGACGTATCTGAGACCCCGCGTGCGAATTGACAGCCGGTACTTCACAGTGGAGATGGCATGGGTGCGGCGATTATCGAAGTCCAAACCTTCATCTCAGAATGCTAGGTCTCAAACAAACGATTCAAAAGTGGGACGGGCATTTACGATTAAAACGGAAAGCGGGATGCTGGATGTGTTCGCTTGGTACAAGTACATCAAGAAAGGCGTCAAGGATCGCTATTCGAACAGCATCTTTGAAAAGGAACCCATTTGGGTTCAAAAGCTCGGTCCGGAAATCGAAGATCGGTTTGAACTTTTGAGAAAAGAACAGAAAACGTTGACGGCAATGAAACGGTTGATTGGAACGCTTGATTCGCTTCAGGCCAAGCAGTTCGATGAACGCGTGATGGCGGCATTGCAGGCTTGGAATGAAGGGCAGCCGCTTAAGGCTCTGTATTCGCCAAAGATCGTTTTGGATTCGTCCGCCGAAGATTCATGATCTTTCATTAAAGGACCCTCAGATGACTGAAGTTAGCTTTGACAAGCTGTGTGATTCGAAAATCGACATCCCCGTTTTGCCGGAAGGATGCTCCATGACGAAGGCAATTCGTGATGCACACTTTCGCATTGCTCACATTACGCGTGATCAGTACGGGAATTTCCATGAACGCCTAGGGTGGCTTGTGACTGATGTGACGTGTCACGATGATTCACGCGTTTGCATCCAGTACGACAACACGCAGGTCTTCATTGACGTTCCTGCCATTGAAATCGCGATCCTGAGTTGTCGCGAAAAGGTTCGCTGATGGATAAGAAGTATCCCAATGACATTAGGCATCGCGCATCGGAGCTATTCGAATCCGGGCATGGCTACAAAGCCACGGCCACTATCCTTGGATTGCCAACTGCGACTGTTCGCGATTGGAAACGTCGTTGGGCAAAAGGAGAGTTTACTCTTTGCCGTCAAACCTTAGCCGAGATTTTGCGGGACGTCATGCTTGAAAACAATGAGCGATTCATTTGGAGTCGAAAGACGTCATTGCTTATCGAAACCTATCGTCGGTTTTCCGGCAGCGAAGCCAGTGCTCGATACAGCACAAATCGCGTAATGAGTGGGCTTCAGTCCTCTGATTTGTTTGTCCGCTTGCCATTTCAAATCATCAGTGATTCGCACGAGTATCCGGTTTACAAGCTCGTGCCAAAGCTCGACTTCGAATTGATTTGATTACCTTGGTTTCCGATGAGTCTTCATTTAGTCAACACCACCTTCATTCTCTATCGAGATGAGGAGGTGGATAAATTCATTCACGATATAACGGTTTGGTTCAACGCCGCCGTTTCCACGACTCCGCCGTGGATTGAATCGCATCACGGTTCGGGATATGTTGGAGAGGATCACGTTGATCGGTTTGATCGGTCGCCCTTCGGAACAGTATGGGCCTTTTGGGGACGGCGAAAGCAGCCGAGCAATCGAAAGAATCGCGTTCCTCCGTTCTGTCTGAAGGTTGCCGTTGCCCGTTGTTTGGGGCAGGCCGCCATATCAGTGACCGTCGGCAACGGATTTCGAGTTCCGTTTGCGATTTCAGCTCATAAGTTGATTGAGGAATGGGTAAGCGGCTACAAGTATGTCGACCATTGGGATGTGAGAGCGTTACTGTTCGAACGTGCCCGGGTCGAATGTACGCGGTATCCTCTTTCACCATCGTGCGTGAATTCGCATGGCAATTGTGTCTTTTCCAACGTTCTGACTCAGAGGGTGTTGGAAGAAACAGATTATCGGGTGCTGGAGTACGTGGCCATGACGGCCCAACGGCAAAGGCTACCCATAGGCATGGTTCTCCATGACGAATTGGTGAAGGTAGTTCCGGCTGAGTTGCGTAACGATACATATCGTGGCCGCTTGAGTTATATAGCCTGCTGCGATGTTCCGCTCACGGGTGTGTACGGCTATTGTGAGCAGAAGACACTGGATGACTTCATGTCGGGCGTCTCGAAGCGTCTTTCAATCACGTACTTGATGTCAGGGGCTGAAGAGATAGCCAAGACCTACAACCTTCAGTTCGGACGTGATCGAATGAGCGTCAAAGGCAAGCGGAAGTACTTTGCCCTGATGCGTGACAGGACGAGGTTCTGCATTCAGAATGCGAAGATGACTTCGTATCAGGAAAACGGAACGTTCAACGGTGCGCTGGAGGACTTTGACCGCACGAGCGATGAGTTCGCGCACGCTTATCACGTCACAACGCCGGCATCCGAATTGGATGCAGAGCAAGTAGCCAAGAAGGAATCTTCATCCTCCTGCCAACTTAGCCGTGAGCACGTGGCGGTAGAGCTCAAACCCTACGAGGAACCGGCGGACCTGCGCAAACCAAAGTTCGACAGACTGGCGTTTGCGCTCGCTGAAGGCGCATGGCCGTGCTTGTCCTTGACCGCAAGGATTTCGAAGGATGTCGACGTCGATGCGTCCTGCTTCTATGACGTGCTGGATGCGCGTCTGGCGGTTCTTGAACAAAAGGAGAGGCATCTTTTCCTACTCGAAGAGAATGAGGTTCTGGAACGTGAAAACGAGGCTTTGGAGGCACGTATAAGCGCCCTTGAGACCGAACTCTATGAGCGTTCTCAGGCTTATCAAGAGCAGAAGCGGCTCAACGACAGTCTTGCTGATGCATTGGTCCAAAAGGGTGAGGTGATGGCCGACGAACCGGCTCTGGATGCCGTGGCGACGTGGATCGTTGAACCGGAGCGCCAGATGAGCGTGCCGAACGCCCTGAGGGCTGCTGAGATTCTGAGTCAGGGACGTCTTGTCGTGCTTCCGAGTGCGAAGAAGAGTGCGGAGGACGTTCCCGTTGAATGCCAGAGCGGAACCCGTTGTTTCCAACTGTTGATGCGTCTCACGAAGCTGTGGATGCCGGCATACCTGAACGGGGGAGATGCGGCTGCCCGCAAGGTCTTCACTCCGAACACGTACAGCTCGCGGGAAAGCAACATCCTGCAAGGAACCAAGGAGCTGATTCGCTGTCGGACGTTCAATTACAAGGGGCAGGAGATGCCGATGCTCAAACACCTGTGCATAGGTGTGAAGCGGAATACCGCGCTGACGTTGAGAATCTATTTCGAATGCGTTCAAGACGAGGAAAAGATCGTAGTCGGCTGGTGCGGGGAGCACCTGCCCATCCTTTGAACCTTTGGTCATAGATGAGCGCAGAGGTAGCAGGAGGGACCGCCAACCCTTCCTTTGGCCACTTAAAGCCTCGTCAGAGGCTCAAAACGTATGACAAAGCACAGCAAACCAAAACGCCACAAGCATTACCGCGCAAAGCCCGTGTACGGCATCCCACCGATCCTGCTCCGGACGGAAAACGCCGAGGATCAAGTCAAAAACTTGGAGCGGGCTAGTCGCGATGCCCTGCTCAAGTTCCATTTCGGAACGGCGGACGAGGAGGAGTTCTCGATGATCCTGCGAGCATTGGTCGTCATCCATCGTCTCACGAACGCCTTCGAAGAGGAGGCGGAGCTTCGTGAGCCGATCACCAAGGCCATCGTGGCTTTGCTGGAAATGCAGATTCTCTGGGAGCGGGGCGAGGGCTTCGACTCGGATCGTTTGGCGCTCATCGAGGACGCCTTTGAGCCGGGGATCGAGGTCCTGAAGAAGTCCACAATCTTCGACACGCTCGAAGCCCTGAGCTACTTCGATTCAAACTATCAGGAAGTGATGGGGAATCTGCGCAGGTACGTTCGGCAGGGACTGGATGAGGGGGATGAATCATTGGCCGAAGTGGCCAGGAAGGGGGCGCTGTGAAGGGGTTTGCGAAAATGGCTCGGCATAAGGGACCGTTTGCGGCCATTCGCCAGATGCAGAGATCATCGCCGGAAGCGATCACCGTAACGCGGGAGCGCTTGACAACACGGTACACGCGGCTTTATCTCGGCACGGCTTCGGACGAGGATTTCAGTGTCGTGGCGACCTACCTGCTCTACGGTTACGTGCTTGCCGAGAACTTCGAGGCGGTTGAGCAGGATTCCTTTGCGGAAGCCATACGAGAGCTTCGAACCGTCAAACAAGAAATGGTGGCGGGGATGGTCGACAAGGTTCGCCTGGACGCCGTAAGCGAGCGATTTGAGGTCGCAACAGCCATGGTTTTCGACTTGACGATCCGCGAGCAGGAGCTTCTTCGCGAGCATGTGAAGAAAAAGGGACTGGCGATGCTCAATGCCATCCAACGCGAACCGTGACCTGCCTCACCCAAGCCCATAAACAAAGCCCCGTTCGTCATGATCACGTTCGGGGCGTTTCGTTTTGCGAGATTGCGTTGGCCGCTACCTGGCAGTAACCGTGCAACATTCCTTGTCGCTGGTTGGGGTTTCTGCCTTGGCAGAGGCGACTTCCTTCGGAGAGGTCGGCATGTCCTTCACGCGGATTGAGGCTATGACCTCGGGCTTCGGCTGGAAATTCGCTTTGGAAGCAGTCGGAGTTGCTGTGGCGGGCGCAACCTTGACAGCTTCAGGAGCAACCGTTGAGGCAGGAGCCTTGGGAGTGATCGGCTCAACCTTCTCGATCACTTTATGAACTGGGCGGTCTTGCAGGATCTTCCGTCCCGGATGCTCAACCTTGGGAGCAGGGGACTTCGGAGGCTTCTTGGTTGCAGGCGCGGCGGTCTTAACAGGCTTCTTCCTGGCATAGATGCTCCGGTCCACCTTTTTCAGCGCATAGACGCTTCGATCCTTGCTGTCGCGAGCTGCCTGAGCCTTCTTCTTGGCCACTTCGGCCTCCGCTTTTGCCTTGCGTTCGGCTTCAAGCAGACGTTCGTTTTCCAGTTCAGCGAGGCGCTTGGCTTCAAGAGCCGCCGCATCAGCTTCATAATGTTCGTTCCAGAGCACGTGGGCGGCCATGTTCTTGCGAACGGCAGCACCGCCTCGGCTTTCGCCGTAGAACTCTACTGAGGCATCACGGTTATGAACGCGGTCGAGCGTCTTTTCATGTTCAATGATGACGGGATCGGATTGGATGACGACGGGCGGATTGGAACAGCCAGCCAGTGTGAGGCCGACGCAAGCAAGAGCGGCGGCGCTAAGAGGTTTGAGCATGATGGTGAATCCTTTTGCAAAATGGATTCGTTGACTCTACGGCGGAGCTCTGTTTGGGATGTCGCGGGCGAAAGCGAAAAATGCTTTCTGTTCTGCCAGAACAAAGAAAAGCCGCCTTTCCGAAGAAAAGCGGCCAAAGGTTTTCCAGTCTACTCGTGTGTTGCTTTCGATTGGCGAAAACCACTGCTCCCGCAAGTGTCAGGACAGCACTCAACTCAATCGAAAAATCAACCGAGAGGTTGATTTCGATCTCGCCCATGAGGCATAATTGTCCCAACACAATGAGGAAGCAGGCAAGCGATGGTTTAAGATCGTGCATCGCAAGTCTCCTCTGTCGTGCAACGGCCCCAACTACCACATCGGGGCCGTTTTTCGTTTCTGAATCCCGCATGCCGGAGCTGACTGCGGGGGCTTGGGCCTTCCGACGAAGCGTCCCAACAGAGATCGAGAGGATTGTACTGGAATGTTTGCAAAAGCATGTCCTCTCGCAAAAAGCCGATCTCCAAACACAAGCGGGGCCTCCTTTCGGAGACCCCGTTTCCGTTGGCTAAGAAGCCATTAACGCTTGCGGGAAGCAATCACCCAAACAACGCCGATAATGATGGCGAGGCCCAAGAGCCCCAACCAATCGACGCCTCCGCCGGACATAGCAACACTGAGAACAATGTCGCCGTTCTAAACGAAGTTCGCCTGTGTTAAACTTCCTAGCAAGGAAATAAATGCTGCACACATCCTAGTTTCCTTTTAGAAGACTCAGCCCAGTGTTGGACGCACTGGGCTTTGTCATTTCTGAACCCCTTGCGGGGACCCCATTCCGATGCCGAAGGCTCGTCATCGAATATTTCGTGATCTTTGCCAGATCGAGCCCTGTTGTCCCAGATCCGGTTTTGGCGTTTTTCGCCAAAATGCCCGTGTGAATCATTGAGGGGCGTTGAGAGAATAAGAAGAAATTCCTTTTTTCTCTCAAAATGGCGATCAAGAACAACGTCACGGAGTACGAAACTCCGTTACGCGAAAACTTCGAACTGACGGCGTCGGCGACCGCCCTGCTCGGTGCGCTGGGCTATGAAGCCTATGCGCAGTTCGGCGACTTTCCTGCCGGCCCAGTGCACTGGATTGCCGGTGGGTTCGCACTCTATGGACTCAATCGCGCTGTTCCCGCCGCCAGGCTTCTCAAACGTCATCTGAATCTGGCGGGTACGCCCATTCCCTGTCATACGTTCGAGGACTTGCGAAACATCTTTGCTCGGCCCGACCATCAGGGTGAGATGTGGCTCGGCAAGGGCTTCGCCTGGGGGCCGACGCATACGCAGCTTGCCGTCGATATCCTGAAGACGGACTGGCCGAAGCTCTCCAAGGACGCGCTCGGGCCCATCTACAAGTGGAGATTCATCAAGAAGAACCTCGGCCTGTGCCTCAAACATCCCTTCGAGGCGCATCGACGCTATGTGGAGCGCGAGAAGTCTCTGCAGTCGAAGGGACTTCCCTGGATTCACGGATTGGGAAACGGAGAGGAGGATATCTTCCAACCGCTGTCGCACTCCGAAGGCCATACGCTCATCATCGGCACAACGGGCTCCGGCAAGACGCGCTGCTTTGACCTTTTGATTTCTCAGGCCATTCTGCGCGGCGAGACCGTCATCATCATTGACCCGAAGGGCGACCATGATCTGCGTGACAAGGCTTTGCGTGCGTGCAAGGAACTTGGACGCGAACACGCGTTCGTGCATTTCCATCCTGCGCATCCCGAAGAGTCGGTCAAACTCAATTTGCTCGCCAACTGGACGCGACCGACCGAGATCGCCTCCCGAGTCTCGAACCTGATCCCGTCGCAAGGCCCGTCAGACCCCTTCAAGAACTTTGCCTGGGGTGCGCTCAACACCATCAGCCAAGGGCTCTGCATTGCGTACCAGAAGCCTTCTCTCATGAATCTGCGCCGCTACCTCGAAGGCAGTCCGGAGGAAATGATGGAGACGAGCTTCACGCAATACATCCTCAAGATGCATGGCCAGAAAGACGGCCAGCGCATGATTGGTGACGCGTTCGAGCAGATGAAGAAGGACACGCTCTCCAATCGAGTGAATGCGCTTGTAGAGCTCTACCAGGAATACGGCCCGAAGTCGCCGGAAATCGACGGTCTCATTTCGTTGCGCGATCATGACCAGGAGCATTTCGGGAAGATGATCACGTCCGTGCTCCCCATTCTTCAAATGCTCACTTCAGGTGAATTGGGGAAGCTCCTCTCGCCTCCTGAAGATCCGGACGAAGCGATGCTTGCGAACTTTAGAGATACGGGCGACTTCATTGAGAAGAACTGCGTGGTCTATCTGGGGCTCGACAGCTTGTCCGACGGCATGGTGGGCGCAGCCATTGGTTCTTTGATGCTAGCCGACCTGACCGCAGCGGGCGGCGCACGATACAACTTTGCCCATTCGCCCCGAGCCGTGAACATCTTCGTGGACGAAGCAGCCGAAGTCGTGAACGAATCCTTCATCCAGCTGCTCAACAAGGGTCGAGGCGCACGCTTCAAGCTCTTCGTGGCCACGCAGACGATTGCCGACTTTGCGGCTCGATTAGGGTCGAAGGACAAGAGCACGCAGGTGCTCGGCAACCTCAACAACACGATCTCGCTTCGCTGCATTGATCTGGAAACGCAGAAGTTCGTCGCCGAACGCTTTCCCAAGACCAAGGTGAAGTCCGTTGCGGTGGATCAGGGCTTGTCAACGGATGCCGACGAAGGCATACCCACGGGCGGGCGAATCGGGGAAAAGCTCACGGAAACGGAATCCCCCCTCTTCCCGCCTGAACTGCTCGGAATGCTTCCCGACTTGGAATTCATCGCCAACCTCTCGGGCGGCAAGGTGATCAAGGGGCGTTACCCGTTGATCGTCAAGGACATGTCGGAGTTCAAGCCGGGATAGCAATCGTTTCGATAGGAGGAGAACCCCGGGCAGGAGAAGAAGCGAGCGGCCTTCTTTTCCTGCTCAGGGCCCTTTTTCGATGTTTTTGAGGAAAAAAGTTGAAGTCGATTTTGAACAGAGCAGCTGCCGTCATCGCTGTCGCGGTTCCGGGCGGCTGTGCCGAAACCATGCCGACCCAACCCGCAGATGCGCTGCAGAGCGTCACCAACCAGATTATCAAGGAGCAAAACATGCAGGAACAAACCGCGCCCCAAAAGGACGCCTTGGGCGTCGCCATCGAAATCGGGAAGACGACCGTCATTCCCTTCATCCAGTTGCTCGGCAAGCCGCAGGCTGAAAATTTGCTGGCAGAAGATCGTGCGCAGATCGCTTGGGTGACGAATCGCCTCATGTCCGGCAAGAAAGGAGAGACGCCGGTGGTGGTGATTGTTCCGCCTGACGATCCCTGCGTGGCCAGTATCTCGATGCAGATTCTGGCCATCCAGGCAAAGAAAGTCGAAGGCGTTTGGATGGTCGAGGGACTGAAGCTCGGGCCGGCAGAACCCAAGCCGGAGGAAGGCGCGAAATGAAAACCTTGCAGCTTGAGTTCGCCGTCAATCCATTGACTTTGGCGCATCCGGAGTTTTTCGCAGCAAGGGGAGACGGGCTTGCTTTAACCAACTGGTGGCTGACGCGTCGAGACGAGTACGCCTGCTTTTCTCTCTTCGCAATTCGGGGCGAAGGGAAGTGGACGATTGATGCCGTGCGAAACGACGTTCACGATGTTGATGACGACGAGGCGTACATTGGCAGCGCTGTTTTCGCGCTCGAGGAAGAAGGCCAATTCTCGGACTGGGTTGCGGATTTCGCCAAGTGCATGAGCGCCGTTGTCCCGTTCAATGCCGACATCTCGCGGTCGACTTATGCTGCGACGCGGGGCATGGCCTGGTCGGATTCGCGACGCACGCGCGGGTAGGAAAACAACCGGATTCTCAGAGGGTTGCTCGCAATTGAGGTTGATTTGCGAGCTTTTGGGGAGGCAGCGAAAGTTGCTTCCCCTCTTTTTACCTTGAAAATGCTAGCGGCATTTTTTGCCAAAACGTGCAACGAAAATGAATAGCCTGAGGAAGCTCTTCAAAAACCCCCGTGCCAAGCCGGATGGAACAAAAATGTTCTGTTCGGCTTTTCTTAACGACGCCAGAATGTGCTGTTTTTTTGCCAATGCAATAGTAAAATACTAGCACGATGCCGTTCACAATCTAGGTGTTCTATGGAAGAGCTGTTCAATGGCCAATTGAGCTTTGCTGACATTGAGGCTGAAAAATTCCTTCAGATTCGTCGGACT
>OGJR01000976.1_pt1 | contig 21109 bp, 15 predicted proteins | sample 1572301 | NCBI WGS metagenome assembly OGJR01 (sample SAMEA2582083, study PRJEB24529) | metagenome | biome: Human gut stool | place: China | collected 2011 | reverse complement strand
TGTACGCCGCCGCCCGCCATCGAGCAGAGTTTTACACCTAATTGGGGATAAAACAACTCATGGCTGGCGGCGGCGTGGCGTTGGTCGGCATTACCCTCATTCCTCTGCTGAGCGGCCTGTTCGGTTAAGAACAGCGGGCGGCGGTTGCCGCCCGGTACATATTATAATAAGAAGCACCATAGTCACCATCTTATCTATAGAAGGTGAAGCAGATGCGCGAGATTTTACTGTATCACGGTAGCAAAGAGGAAGTTGTCTATCCTGAAATCCGTATTACACGGTATACAAAAGACTTTTCATGGGGATTCTATTGCACGAACAATTATCAGCAAGCCTACCGCTGGGCAGACCGCCGCTCCGCATATGGTATTGTGAACATTTACCGCTATGTAGAGAATCCTGAGCTGAAGATTCTGCGCTTCCCGGAAATGTCGGATGAATGGCTGGATTTTATTGCAAAATGTCGTGCAGGCGAAACCCATCCCTACGATATTGTAGAGGGGCCAATGTCTGACGATACGATTTGGGATTACGTCAACGGCTTTACTTCTGGTCAAATCAGCCGCGAAGCATTTTGGGCATTGGCAAAATTCAAACACCCGACACATCAGATTAGTTTTCATACAGCCAATGCTCTGCGCTGTTTAACATTCGAGAGGAGTGAACACATCCATGACGGAAAAACAGATGAATGATATTTTTTATGTATGCAGCCTGATCGAATACATTGCCCGCAAAACAAAGAACCATCGGCAGGATGTGATTCGTTGCTTTTCCAAAAAGGACATTGAGCGTCAAATTTATGATGCCGAGGTAAACCACTGCCTTTCCTTTGAACAGGTTTCGGAAGAACTGATTGATTGGTTTAACATCCCGGACGGTAATTTTGATACCGTAGCCGAGTGCCGCTACGAAGTTCCTTCCGCAACTTCCATCGGGATGCTGTATCAGGGATTGGTGCTGTCCACCATGAAGAACGATGATGCAGCACAGGCGATCATTGATGTTTTCTCTTCGTTCATCACAGATGAGATTTCCGACTTCAATTCCAATGTCTATTATACCAACCCCGATTATCTGCGCTGCTCCTATCTGGAGGGCAAGATGCTTGCTTAACTGAATTATTTTTCTATGCCGATTGCCAAAAGCAGTCGGCTTTTTTGTTTCCATAGCACGATTTTTCACCACGCCAACCTGCTGCGGTTTGCAGTTTTTTGAACAGTGTCTGCCAAAATCGTGCTTTTGTTTTATCCACCCATCAACGAAAGGCGGTGCTATTATGCAGCTTCTGACCCACATTATTTTTGTTCTGAACCTTCTCAAGACCCTTATCAATCACTTCACCTAAAGGACGGTGACTGCTGAATGGAAACCGTTCTCAAAGCCATAGCCGACTGGATAAAGGGCATCCTAACGGCGGGCATCATGTCAAATTTGTCCGGGCTGTTTGATGCCGTAAATGAACAGGTCGGTGACATTGCACAGCAGGTCGGCACACGCCCATCGGCCTTTGAACCGCGTGTTTTTGCGATGATCGAATCGCTTTCCCGGAATGTGGTTCTGCCTATCGCGGGCATCATCCTGACCTTTATCGCCTGTTACGAGCTGATCGAGATGATAACCCAGCACAATAACATGGCGCAGTTCGAGCCTGCGCTCATTATGCGCTGGATCTTCAAAACAGCAGTGTCGGTTTGGTTCATCTCCAACACATTCGATATTGTGATGGCGGTGTTCGACCTGACGCAGAAAGTCGTGTCCGATTCCAGCGGCATCATTGCAGGAAATACCCGTGTCAACGAGATTGGCCTGTCCATGCTGGAAGCCAGTCTGATGCAAATGGATGTCGGCCCGCTGTTCGGGCTTTTCCTGCAATCGTTCTTCATTGGCATCACCATGAGGATACTTTCAATCGTCATTTTTGTTATCGTGTACGGGCGCATAATCGAGATCTACTGCATGGTGAGCCTTGCGCCGATTCCCATGGCCACATGGGGAAACCATGAACAATCGCACATGGGACAGAACTATCTGAAATGCCTGTTCGCGCTGGGATTTCAGGGATTCCTGATTTTGATTTGTGTTGCCATCTATGCCGTGCTGATACAGAACGTGGCGATTTCCGGCGATGCCATCGGCTCCATCTGGAGCATTGTCGGCTATACCGTCCTGCTCTGCTTCAGCTTGTTCAAAACCAGCTCGGTCACAAAAAGTGTGCTGGGCGCACATTAAAAGGGGGTGTGAATTTTGGCCGCATATATTTCCGTTCCCCGCGACTTGACCAAGGTGAAGTCAAAAGTAGCTTTCAACCTGACAAAGCGACAGCTCATCTGCTTCGGAACGGCGGCACTGATTGGAGTGCCGCTGTTTTTCGTTCTCCGGGATTCTGGTGGCAATACTGCCGCCACCCTCGGCATGATGGCTGTTATGCTCCCGGCGTTCTTTCTCGGTATGTACGAGAAAAACGGACAGCCTTTGGAAAAGGTGCTGTCGCACTATGTTCAGGCGCGATTTCTGCGTCCGAAGATTCGACCGTATCAGACCAACAACTACTATGCACTGCTCATGAAAGGAGGCGTGACCCATGTCGTTTTGGAAAAAGACCGATAAGGGCGGCAAGAAAAAGCCGCCGAAGCCCGCTGTTCCCCGGACAGCGCAGCAGTCCATCCCCATGCAGCGGATGTTCGAGGATGGCACCTGCCGGGTGAAACCGAACTACTACACCCGTACCATCCAGTATCAGGACATCAATTACCAGCTTGCCCAGCAGGAGGACAAGACTGCGATTTTCGAGGAATGGTGCAGTTTTCTGAACTTCTTCGATTCCAGCATCAAGTTTGAACTGTCCTTTGTGAACATGGCAACGGACAGCACAGAGTTTGAGAAGAGCATCCGCATCCCTTACCAGCGGGATGGCTTTGATGATGTTCGCGCCGAGTATTCTCAAATGCTGCGCCAGCAGCTTGCCAAGGGCAATAATGGTCTGACCAAGACCAAATTTATCACCTTTGGCGTTGAGGGTGAGAGTATGCGGCAGGTCAAGGCACGGCTCGACCACATCCAGAACGACCTTTTGAACAACTTTCACAGGCTGGGTGTGCAGGCCAAGCCGCTGAACGGTGCCGAGCGGCTCAAACTCATGCACGATATGTTCAACATGGACGGTTCCAGCAAATTTCATTTTGACTGGAAAGACCTTGTGAAAAGCGGCCTTTCCGTCAAAGATGCCATTGCACCCACGGTTTTTGCGTTTAAGAACAGCCGCACTTTCCAAATGGGTGGCATCTACTGCGCCGCCAGCTTCCTGAGTATCACGGCCTCTGACATCAGCGACCAACTTCTGAAAGATTTTCTGGACATGGATTCCAGCCAGATTGTCACCATGCACATCCAGTCGGTAGACCAGAACCGTGCCATTAAAACAGTCAAGCGCACGATCACCGAACTTGACCGCAGCACCATTGAGGAACAGAAAAAGGCCATCCGTTCCGGGTATGATATTGACATTCTTCCGTCAGATTTGAAAACTTACGGCAGGGATGCCAAAGCCTTGTTAAAGGAATTGCAGTCGCAGAACGAGCGAATGTTTTTGGTGACATTCCTCGTTCTGAACACCGGGCGCACGGAGCAGGAACTGGAAAACAACATCTTTCAGGCCAGTTCTATTGCGCAAAAGCATAACTGCAATCTGTGCAGACTGGACTACCAGCAGGAGCAGGGTCTTATGTCTTCTCTGCCGCTGGCTGACTGCCAGATCGAGATTCAGCGCGGCCTGACTACCAGCAGCACGGCCATTTTCATTCCGTTCACCACACAGGAGCTTTATCAGTCTAGCAAGGAAAGCCTGTATTACGGCCTGAACGCGCTTTCCAACAACCTCATCATGGTGGACAGAAAAAAGCTAAAAAATCCGAATGGCCTTATCCTCGGCACTCCCGGCTCCGGCAAAAGTTTCTCGGCAAAACGTGAAATCGCCAACGCATTTCTCGTGACAGACGATGATATTATTGTGAACGACCCCGAAGGCGAATACTCCCCGCTGGTGAATCGGCTGAAAGGTCAGGTTATCAAAATCTCGCCCAACAGCACCCAGTTCATCAACCCGATGGACATTAACGCCAACTATTCAGAGGAAGATAGCCCGCTGTCCCTGAAAGCAGACTTTATTCTTTCCTTGTGTGAACTGGTGGTCGGCGGCAAGGAAGGTCTGCTCCCGGTGGAAAAGACGGTCATTGACCGTTGTGTCCATTTGATCTACCGCAAATATTTCGCTGATCCCTGCCCGGAGAATATGCCGATCCTTGAGGATTTGTACAATGCCCTGCTCCAGCAGGATGAAAAAGAAGCCCATCATGTTGCCACGGCTCTGGAAATCTACGTCAAGGGCAGTCTGAACCTGTTCAACCACCGCACCAACGTGAACGTCAATAACCGAATTGTCTGCTATGACATCAAGGAACTGGGCAAGCAGATGAAGAAGCTCGGTATGCTCATCGTGCAGGATCAGGTCTGGGGGCGTGTCACTGCCAACCGCAGCAGCGGAAAGTCCACCCGATATTATATGGATGAGATGCACCTCCTCTTAAAAGAAGAACAGACTGCGGCTTATTCCGTGGAGATTTGGAAGCGTTTTCGCAAGTGGGGCGGCATCCCGACTGGATTAACGCAGAATGTCAAAGACCTGCTTTCTTCGCGTGAAGTCGAGAATATTTTTGAAAACTCGGACATGATTATCATGCTCAATCAGGCCGCTGGCGACCGTCAGATTTTGGCAAAGCAGTTGAACATCTCGCCCCATCAGCTTTCCTATGTGACCCACTCCGGCGAGGGCGAAGGGTTGCTGTTCTTCGGCAATGTCATTCTGCCCTTTGTTGACCGTTTCCCGACTGACCTTGAACTCTACCGCATTATGACCACCAAATTGGGTGAAGTGTCGGAGGGTGCGCAGAAATGAGCAATCCAAAGCTGAACTTCAAAGATGATTCTTCTGCAAAGAAAACCCGTTCTCCCCCGAAGAAAGCGAGAGTCGAACAGTCCACGCCCAAAAAGAAAAAACTGAAACTTGATGCAGACAAGGCCGCAGAGAAAGCCCAGCACTTGCGTTTTGGCAAAGCAGAACTGACCCCGGACGAACTGAGCCGTTTGAGCAAGGCGCAGAAACGCGAGATGTTCACTGCTCATGCCGCCCGGTCTGCGGCGCATCGGGAAATCGACCAGTACGAGGGAGATAATGTCGGTGTGCAGGCTCTAAGCGAGGGCGAAAAAACTGCCGGGAATGTCAGGGACATTTCCAAAAGCCGCTATGCCCGGAAGCTGAAAAAGAAAGCCAAGATGCAGGGCAAGAAGAAAACTTGCACCACAAAATCTGCCGCACAGGAAGCAACTGCGGCACAAAATGCAGGTGCATCCGGCACCAGCGAGGGGGCTTCCAACTGGCTCTCCCGATGGAAACAGCGGCAGGAAATCCACAAGAACTACTATGCTGCTGCCCGGTCAGGCGGCACAGCGGCGCAGACTGCTGGCGGCAAAAAGGCTGCATCCAGCAGTGCATCTGCGGCACGGTCTGGCGTAGAGCAAGTGGTGGACAAGGGCAAAAGTGTAGTCAGCACGGCAGTAAACGGCCTTATGACTGCGGCGAAAAGCAACGCGCACGTTCTGGTGATCGTGGGCGTTTTTGTTTTGCTCATTCTTATGGTCATGTCGGGCTTTTCCTCCTGCGGCATCCTCTTTTCGGGCGGCACACAGGTGTCCGGGCAGACCATCTACACCGCCGAGGACAGAGATATTCGCGGTGCAGAGCAGGACTACAAGAAGCTGGAAAAGGAACTGGACAAGAAAATCAAGCGCACTCCGCAAGACCATCCGGGCTACAACGAGTATCAATACCATCTTGACCCCATCGAGCATGACCCATGGCAGCTCACATCTTTCCTGACTACCCTGTATGATGATTACACCCGGTCAGAGGTGCAGGGCAAGCTGAAGGAAATCTTCAAAAAGCAATATAAGCTAACGACATGGGTGGAGGTGCAGATACGGTACAAAACCGTGTGGGTCATCAGTCCGGCTGGAATCCCGGTTCCTACGCAAGTGCCGTATGAATACAAGATTTTTCACACCAAGCTGGAAAACAAAGGTCTGGAGGTCGTTATCCGCGAAGAACTGACCGAAGATCAGTGGAAGCGGTACGAGATTTTTCAGGATACGCTGGGTGGTCGGCCATACCTGTTCAACGGTGGATTGCCGCCCGGTGGCTCAGATGGCTCCGGCACACCCGGCATCGACTATACCGTTCCTGCGGAAGCACTGACTGACAGCGAGTTTGCGGCCATCTACGAGGAAGCAAAGAAATACGTTGGCACACCCTACGTTTGGGGCGGTTCCACCCCGGAAACGGGCTTTGACTGCTCCGGCTACGTCTGCTGGGTCTACAATCAGAACGGCTACGATGTTGGCCGTACCACTGCCAACGGCCTATGGAACAAGTGTCAGCACATTTCCGAAGCAGAAGCGAAACCCGGTGATCTGGTTTTCTTCAAGGGAACGTATGACACCCCCGGCATGAGCCATACCGGGATTTATCTCGGCAACGGCATGATGGTGTCCGCTGGCGACCCCATCAAATACGCAAATATCCACTCGTCCTACTGGGAGAAGCATCTCGCAGGATTTGGACGGCTTTCAAAATGAAATGGAGGGTTTACTATGAGCGAAAAACTGGAAAAACTGCGCGCAATGCTCGAAAAAGAGAAAGATCGGCGCATCAAGCTGAACAACCGCATCGAGATTCTGGAACGGAGGATTCAGGAGGCCGAAGCCGCCGAAGTGAACGAGATGGTGCGCACCGCCAAGGTCACACCGGAGCAGCTGGCTGCACTGTTACGGCAGTCCGCCACTTCCACCCCGAACCCGGCTGCTTTGGCCGCTGTGGGCGCAACTTTCGACAAGGAGGATGATTCGGATGAAGTTTAAGAGATTTGGCGCACTGCTGGTGTCGGCGGTGCTGTGCATCGGCATGGCAGCTCCCGCTTTCGCCTTTGAGGGCGATTCCACCCCGGTGGAACAGCCTGTTCTGCCGGAAATCGTGGAGGAAGATACTGTTACCATCACGGATGAGGAATCCGGCGCACTGACCCCGGAGGGCAATCTGACGCTGGTGGACGACTACTACACCAATTATTCGGACGGTTCCGGCCAGCAGTTCATTACGCTTGTCAGCAAGTCGGGTGCGACTTTTTATCTGGTCATTGACCGAAACAGCAAAGGGGCGCAGACCGTCCACTTTATGAATCTGGTGGACGAAGCAGACCTTTTGGCTCTGATGGAAGAAGATGCTGCCGATGCTTATACCGCTGAAAAAGAAGCTGCGGCAAAAGCTGAACAGGACAAGCTGAAAGCCGAGGAAGAAGCCAAGAAAGCCGCAGAAGAAGCAGAGAAAGCGGCGAACGCACCCAAAGAAAACAAGGTCACAAAGTATGCTGCGGCGTTTCTCGGTGTCATTGCCCTGATCGCACTGGCGGCTGGCGGCGGTTTCTATTTCTTCATCCAGCAGAAGAACAAGAAGCAGGCTGAAAAAGAAGCCATTGACCCGGATGCAGACTATACAGAGGATAAGGGCAGCTTTGAGATTCCCCCGGAGGATGATTCCGATGAAAACACTTCTGAGGAACAGGACGTGACACCCATCTGATTTTAAGGCGGCGTTCTGCCGCCTACATATCGAATCCGAAACAGATTGGAGGGATTGTTTATCGCAAAATTGATCGTGACCGAAAAACCATCCGTTGCCATATCTTACGCCAAAATTTTAGGTGTGCATGGGCGGCAGGATGGCTACCTTGAGGGCAACGGCTATCTTGTAAGTTGGTGTGTCGGGCATCTGGTGGAACTTGCGCCGCCCAGTGCCTACGGGGAGCAGTATGTAAAGTGGAACATTGCAGACTTGCCCATCCTGCCGGAGAAATGGCAGTATCTGGTGTCTGCCAGCACCAAAAAACAGTTTGGCATCCTGAAAAAACTCATGCATCGGGCAGACGTTAATACTGTGGTGAACAGTTGTGACGCAGGACGTGAGGGCGAACTGATCTTCCGGCTGGTGTATGAGCAGGCCGGATGCAAAAAGCCTGTTTCCCGGCTGTGGCTGTCCAGCATGGAGGATTCCGCTGTCCGGGCGGGCTTTGCAAATCTGAAACCGTCAACAGAATATGATGCGCTATATCAGGCTGCACTCTGCCGGGAACGTGCCGATTGGATGGTCGGCATCAACTGTTCCCGGCTTTTTTCCTGCCTGTATGGTCGGCCTTTGGCGGTGGGCAGAGTAATGACCCCGACACTCGCCATGACGGTGGAGCGCGAAGCCGCCATTGCCGCCTTTGTGCCGAAAAAATTCTACACGGTGGCTCTGGAACTGACCAGCGGTTTTGTGGCATCCAGCCGCCGCATTTCTGAAAAAGCGGCAGCTGAAAAGCTGCTTGCGGGGTGCAGAGAGGAGATGGTGTCCACGATCCAGAAAATCACGCGCAAGGAAAAGGCCGAAAATCCGCCGCCGCTTTATGACCTCACCACGCTCCAGCGCGATGCCAACCGCCTGTTGGGATACAGTGCGCAGCAGACGTTGGACTATGTGCAGTCGCTTTATGAAAAACAGCTCACCACCTATCCGCGCACCGATAGCTGCTATATTGCTGACGAGGATGAGGAAATGCTGGAAGAGCTGGCCGAGGAATTGGAAGATTTTCTCGGCTTTGTCAGCGAGGATGCCGACGATGATGTTCCCCGGACGCGGCGCACCGTCAATCGGCAGAAAGTCACCGACCACCACGCTATCCTGCCTACTCGTAGTATGCTGCAAGCCGATTTGGATGCTCTGCCCAAGGGCGAACGGAACATTTTGAAGCTGATTATCGCCAGAACCTTGATGGCAGTCAGCAAACCTTTCCGGTATCTGGAAACTCTGCTCACCACCGAATGTGCAGGCGAAGAATTTACAGCCAAGGGCAAAGAGATTCTGGAAGAAGGCTGGAAAGCGGTGGAGCGCAAGGTTCTGGCCGATATTCTGAACCGCAAAAGGGAGTTCACTGCTCTGCCGCAGGTGGAGGAAAGTGAGTGCGGCATTCTCAATGCAGAACTGAAAGAGGGACAAACGTCCCCTCCGAAGCATTTTACCGAAGATACGCTCCTGCACTCGATGGAAACTGCCAGTGCGGACAGTATGCCGGAAGGCGTGGAGCGTCAGGGCATCGGCACTCCGGCCACTCGTGCCGCCACCATCGAAAAGCTGGTACAGAAAGGCTTTCTGGAGCGCAAGGGCGACAAGAAAACAAAGGTGCTGCTGCCCACCGACAAAGGCAAAGCCCTTATCACGGTGATGCCCGAAGAAATCCAGTCCGCTGATATGACCGCCGACTGGGAAACAAAACTGCTGCGCGTAGAGCGCGGCGAAATGGAGCCGGAAACATTTATGACTGAAATCAACGATATGATCTCCTCGCTGGTAAACACCACCGAGGCCGTGAAAGGAGCGAGTGCGCTTATGAAAAACAAAGTGATTGGTGTCTGCCCGAACTGTGGCAATTCCGTTGTGGAGCGTGAAAAGGGGTATTTCTGTGAGAACCGCGAGTGCCGTTTCGTGCTGTGGAAAGATAACGCTTTCTTTAAGCGGCTGGGCAAGCGGATGGACGCTCATGTAGCGGACAGGCTGCTGCGGGATGGCCGAGTGCGCCTGAAAGACTGTAAGAGTTCCAAGGGCAAGACCTACAATGCTACTGTCCTGCTGTCCACCGAAGCCGATGGCCGCAGCAAGTTTTCGCTGGAATTTGAGGGTGGCCGCTGATGGAGCAGAAGAAGGAAGCAATCTACCTCATCAATGATGAACGCTATCTGCACCTCCGGGAGAACGGCGCAGGTGTCGGCTTTGCTACCTATAATAAGGTGACGGGCGAACCTCTGGAAAGCGGGCAGATCTCCGAAAAAAATCTGCCGCCGGATGGCAGGAACATGATGTCTGCTGCCCGGAACTGGTATCTGTTTGAACTTTCGGACGATGACCGTAAGGCCATCCAACTTGAAAGCGTAAAAATCCTTGAAACCATCCCGCAGGCTGGCATCGGCAGGCGGCGTATCTGGGAACCCGAAACGATACCGCCCGATATTCGGCTCATCAACAGCTATTACGACGATCTTCACCGCGTTCCTGATGGTGGTGTGATTCAGGTGGACTACCCGGATGGCCGTAGTTTTACGTCACGGCTGGAATATCTGGACGATTACCATTTTGACATGGGTGGTCTGGGCAATGTGTTCCACATCTGCCAGTTTGCTGAGGTGATGGAACGCAATGGAGCCGACTATTACCCAGAGATTCAGACACAGGATGAACAGGGCGCATGGGAATTGGGCGGCAAGGGTTATCTTGCCATCCAATCTACCGATGAGGGCTGGAACTACACCATTTACCACAGCGACTTCTCCGTGATGGATGGCGGTCAGGTCGATGCCCCGGAACTGACGATTCAGGAAGTCCGGGAGCAGATTCTGGAAGCGCACCACATGGAAAAAGGTCGGCGGCTGTTGCAGGATTATGATTTTGTGATGGACAGAGCCGCAGAAGCTGAAAAATTGGGGCTGAACCAGCGGCACTCTACGCTGGAAAAGCTGGCTGCTCTTGCTGGCACAAAAGAAAAATGCGATGCCCCGGAGTGCAGCCCTATCGGGTGCAGGAAAGCGAGGGATGCTCATGAACTTTAATGGTGAAGAACTGATGCTGATGATCCTCTACAATCCCGGCACCCGGCTGGGGCTGATGCAGGAGCTGCGGCTCATGCAGTGCTACCTGATGCCCGATGAAACCGCCCTGCGAGAATTGTCCGAGCAGGTCATTGAAAAGCTGAAACTTATGACCGATGCTGAATTTGCCGAGTTGGAATTTCCGCTCGACTAAATTTTTGCCGCCGCTTGGCGGCATACATATCCTCTTTTGTAATGGCAAACAATATGGTATAATTCAAATGATATAGCTATTTCATAGCCAATCTATATGGAGGATACTATGACTGACGAAGAACGCGAATCCAAACAAGGCTCTATTGATATCAGAAAATTGCCTGGATATGAAGTCAATATTCGTTTGACTTCATTTATAGATGCCATTTTAGTGTGTAATGCCAATGCCGTAAGTTTCCGAAAATGGCACGATAAGATAAACACCCCTGCTCTTGTGGTGATGCTTAAGGAACCAGCAAATTATTCCCTACGCCATGAAACCAATCTCGAACTTCAGCGACAATTTTCAAATTTCTTGATGTCAGCATTTGCAGTAAGAGATCACTGGTATGCACTCAGAAATGAATATTACATCGGCACAGCAGTGAATGAAAAAATAAACGCGTTCACAAGTGAAACGTTTGGAAAAAATGAGTTGGCATCTTTTATGCACGATTTCAGAAATTATATTACCCATAAAGGCTATCCACTAGTCAGTCAAACATTTTCTGAAAAAGATCATCGCCTTATTAACGATGTCCGTTTTGAAAAAGAGCAATTATTAGAGTACAAAAAGTGGTCTACACTTTCAAAACAATATATAAACCGTATCGAGAATAGCATTAGCCTTATTAGTTGTGTTTCGGAATATTCGGAAATTCTCAGGCTCTATTATTATACTCTCGTTAAAATGCTCGAAGAGTGGCATAAAGAAGATCTTTCATTACTCAAACACTATAAAGATTCATACGGCTTAAAAATCAACATCGTTCAAACAAAACTCCCTCAATAAAATATATTCGTATGCGAGTGGTATCGACCACTCGTTTTTTATTTTTACAAAAAATGAAAGGAGGAACGCAATGCCAAACAAAACGCAAGAATATCTGAACCTTGCCCAGCAAACGGCAAAGGAGTTGACCCGATACTGGGAAAACTGGACGGACTACCTGACTACTGCATCCCGGCTGTACAAGTACAATTTTGCAGACCAGTTGATGATCTACGCCCAGCGTCCTGATGCTACCGCCTGTGCCAGTTTCGACCTCTGGAACAACCGCATGAACCGCTACGTCAGGCATGGCTCCAAGGGCATCGCCCTGTTAGACCAGTCCAGCAGTGTCCCACGTCTGCACTATGTCTTTGATGTGAGCGATACCGGGGTGCGCCGCAATTCTCGTGACCCTGAGGTGTGGCAGCTCGGCCCTGATCTGGTTCAGCCTGTGTCAGAAATGCTTGCCAGAGAATACGGTGTCCGGCATGAACGAATCACCCAGCAGATCGCGGACATTTGCGGCAAGCTGGTGGATTCCTATTGGGATAACAACAGCGGTGACATTTTCGACATCGTTGACGGCTCGTTCCTGATGAATTATGATGAAGCCGGACAGGAGTTCCAGTTCAAAAGTGCCGTTGCAATCAGCATCACCTATGCTGTCCTTGAACGATGCGGTTTTGAGCCGGAAGGACATTTTGACCGGGACGATTTTCAGGCCATCTTCTCCTTTTCCACTCCTGCCGCCGTGTATGCGTTGGGCACCGCAGTCAGCGAGTGCAGCCGGGATGTGCTGCGCAACATCGAAAGAACCGTAAAGACGACAATCCGCCGCCGCAATGTAGAAAGGAGCCAGTATGAATATGAACAGCAGGAACGTGACCTACTCGACCATCGGGGATTATCAGCTCCCGAACCTGACCCTGCCCCGGCAGGAGAAAACACTGGGCAAGTACGGGCGACTGCGCCGGACTTACCTGATGAAGCATCGCCCGGTGCTGTACAACTCGATGCTTCTGTCGGGAACTCTGCATCCGCACCTGTTGGAGGTGGAGCAAACCGCAGAGAGCCGGATGCGGCAGACCATGCAGGAGTTGCTGAAACAGAACCCGGCTCCGAACAAGGAGCAGTATCAGATGGAGTGGGTGCAGCACATGAACAGCCTGAAAGCACAGGCCGAGGAACTGGTGATGAACGAGCTGATTTACAGCTAAGTTTCTTCGATGCACACATTCCCACCGAAGCTGAACAAATTGAATCCATCGACCAAGCGGAGAGCGAAAAATCGCCCTCCGCTTTTGTTTTGTCACAGGCTGAGATCGAAAATGCGCTGCGGAGAGGTTCTAACTTTGAAAACAGCAAACTTCGCATCTGGAAAATTTATCAGCTCCAGCCTGACCGAAAACTCCGGGCAAAAGCTCTTGCGAAAGAATATGCCCCAAACGGACCCGGCGGCTCCTCGCACACCTATCTGGACGGAAGCAGCGGTTGGCTCGATCATGACAGCAAGGGGCTGACATTTGAACACTATCCCGACCATCAAAAAACGCTCCTCCGCTGGAATCAGGTTGAAAAGTATATCGACCTGATGATTCAGTCTGACCGCTACCTGTCGGACAAAGAGAAAAGAACCATTGAGTTTCCCCTTGAGCTGAACGCCGCCAGTGCTGCCGAATACACGGCATTAAAGGAACAGTACCCGGACACTCTTGTTGGATTTGAAGCCGGCGGCAATTTTATGTTCTATGGAGAAGATGCCGTAAAGGTTTCCAAAATCATCAATGGTATCTTGCTCACTGAAAAGACTGCACTAGGTGAAGTTAAGGTTTCCGGCTTTTCACCTAGCTTATGGGCGAGAAAATCAAAAGAATTGTGGTCTGCGGGCAACAACGTCTACCTTGCCGGGTTAAGCGAGAATGGCACTCACCATCAGACCAAGTACCTGCGCAAAGAGGATTATCTTCCCATCGGCTCCGTTATCAATATGGATGGCCGGGAATTTCGGGTTGACGGGGTGGATTTTGACAAGGGCAAAGTTTCCTTGCAGGATATGGCTCTGGCCGATGTACGGATGCCGATTTTCCGAGAAGAATCGCTGTCTCTTGTCCGGGAATTGTACGAGCAGCAGGATGAAGCCCTTGATGCTGCTCCCGAAAAGGCAGTTGATTACAAGGTTGGCGATTCCGTTGTTGTAGACCTTCCCACCAAAACCATCGAAGGTACAATCGGCTATGTTGGCGAAACCGATGTGCGCATCGACACCAGTGCGCAGGGCTATTCGTGGAGCAACGAGGTGCTGAACAAGCAGCAGTTCGAGGACGGTTTGCGGCAGGATGAGCCTACGCCTGATGAAAAACTGGACAAGTTGCCTATCTCTGTGGAGATCAACGGCGAATGGCAGACATTCCCGGATGCAGCCGCCGCAGACGAAGCCTTGAACGTTGAACCTGTGCCGGAAGCTGCCGGAAACTTCCACATCACGGACGATCATCTGGGCGAGGGCGGCGCAAAACAGAAGTACGCCCGGAATATTGCAGCTATCCGTACGTTGTTCCAGTTGGAGCAGGAGCAGCGTGGAGCCACTGCCGAGGAACAGGAAGTGCTTGCACAGTATGTCGGCTGGGGTGGTCTGCCGGATGCGTTTGACCCGGACAAGAGCAACTGGACAAAGGAATACACGGAACTGAAAGGTCTGCTCTCCGAGGATGAATATGCCGCTGCCCGTAGCTCTGTTCTAAACGCCCACTACACCAACCCTACCGTGATCCATGCCATCTACGATGCAGTGGAGCGCATGGGTTTCCGCAGCGGTAACATTCTGGAGCCGAGCATGGGCGTGGGCAACTTCTTCGGGATGCTGCCAGACACCATGCAGGACAGCCGCTTGTATGGTGTGGAACTGGACAGCATCACAGGCCGCATTGCGCAAAAGCTCTACCCGGAAGCCAGCATTAAAGTTGCCGGATTTGAAACTACTGACCGCCGCGACTTCTATGATCTTGCTGTGGGTAATGTTCCCTTTGGCCAGTACCGGGTAAACGACAAGGCTTATAACAAACTTGGTTTCAGCATCCACAACTACTTTTTCGCTAAGACCATCGACCAAGTGCGTCCGGGCGGCATCGTGGCATTCGTCACCAGTCGCTACACGCTGGACGGCAAAGATTCTTCTGCCCGCAAGCACATTGCCGAACGTGCTGATCTGCTGGGTGCTATCCGTCTGCCGAACACTGCGTTCAAAGCAAACGCAGGAACAGAAGTCGTCAGCGACATTATTTTCCTCCAAAAACGTGACCGCCCTATCGACCATGAGCCGGACTGGGTGCAGCTTGGCAAAACGGAAGATGGTTTTGCCATCAACCAGTATTTCGTAGACCACCCGGAGATGGTGCTGGGTGAACTGACTTCCGAAAGCACCCAGTATGGCCGGGAGGAATGCACTGTGCGTCCCATCAAGGGCGCAGTGCTAGTGGACCAGCTTGCAGAAGCCATCCAGCATATTGAGGGGCAGTTCACGGAAGTCGAGGTCGAAACACCAGATATTGCGGATGCTGAAAATGAGCGGCACATTCTCCCGGCTGACCCAGATGTGAAGAATTTCTCTTACACGGTGGTTGATGGTGAGGTGTATTATCGGGAAAATTCCGTCATGACACAGGTGGAGCTGTCCGACACCGCCAAAGGCCGTGTGACCGGGATGGTGGAGCTGCGGCAAATCGTCAATGAGTTGATCGACCAGCAGCTGAACGACTACCCGGATGCCGACATTAAAGCAACGCAGGAAAAGCTGAACACTGCCTACGATGCTTTTTCCGCCAAATATGGCTTGTTGAATGACCGCAAAAACGGCAGATTATTTGAGCAGGATTCTTCTTACTATCTGCTGTGTTCTCTGGAAAATTTGGACGAGCAGGGGCAGCTCAAGAGCAAGGCGGCGATGTTCACCAAACGCACCATCCGCCCAGAACGCACCATCACCAGCGTGGACACTCCCACGGAAGCCCTTGCAGTTTCCATCGGAGAGCGTGGCCGGGTGGATTTACCCTATATGGCAGAGTTGCTCGGTACTCCCGGCGAGTATGGGCGCATCACCAGCGAACTGTCCGGTGTGATTTTCAAAGACCCCGGCGCAGACCCCACCGACCCGGAAGCGGGCTGGCAGATGGCAGACGAATACCTGTCCGGCAACGTCCGGGCAAAGCTGCGCATGGCACAGCTTGCCGCCGAAACCAACCCGGAGTTTGCGGTCAATGTCACCGCACTGGAAAAGGCACAACCGAAAGACCTTGAAGCGTCCGAAATTGATGTACGGCTGGGTGCAACATGGCTTCCGCCCGAAATTATTCAGAAGTTCATGGCAGAAACGTTCCAGATTCCCTACTATCTGCGCCATGCAGTCAAGGTGAGATATTCTCCCTATACCGCAGAATGGCGCGTTGAGGGCAAGTCGGCTATGGGCAGAGGTGACATTATCTCCTCCGAAACCTACGGCACATCCCGCGCCAACGCCTACAAGATTCTGGAAGACACACTCAACCTGAAAGATGTACGCATCTATGACACCATCGAAGATGAAGAAGGCAGACTGAAGCGCATACTGAACAAAAAGGACACCATGCTGGCACAGCAGAAACAGCAGGTCATCAAAGATGCTTTCGCCAACTGGATTTGGCAAGACCCTCAGCGGCGCATTTCGCTGGTGCGGCAGTACAACGAGTTGTTCAACAGCAGCAGACCGCGAGAGTACGATGGTTCCCATATCCACTTTGTCGGTATGAACCCGGAGATCACCCTCCGGGAACACCAGCGCAATGCCATTGCTCATGTGCTTTATGGCGGTAATACGCTACTTGCACACGAAGTGGGAGCGGGCAAAACATTTGAAATGGCGGCCTCCGCAATGGAAGCCAAACGGCTGGGGCTGTGTCAGAAAAGCCTTTTTGTCGTTCCCAACCATCTGACGGAGCAGTGGGCTTCGGAGTTCCTGCACCTTTATCCCAATGCCAAGCTGCTGGTGGCACGGAAAAAGGATTTTGAAACAGCCAACCGTAAAAAATTCTGCGCCAGAATCGCCACCGGGGACTATGATGCAGTCATCATCGGCCACAGCCAGTTTGAGCGTATTCCGCTGTCTTATGAACGGCAGGAGCGCATCATTCAGGAGCAGATTGATGAAACGCTTGCCGCCATCGAGGAACTGAAAGCCAATGCTGGCGAAAATTTCAGCATCAAGCAGATGGAAAAGACCCGCAAAACACTGGAAACCAAGTTGGAAAAGCTGCGCTCCGATGAGCGCAAGGATGATGTTATCACCTTTGAGCAGTTGGGCGTAGATAGGCTTTTTGTGGACGAGTCGCATTTTTACAAGAACCTTTTCCTCACGACAAAAATGCGCAATGTCGCAGGATTATCCACCAGCGAAGCGCAGAAATCTTCCGATATGTTCGGCAAATGCCGCTATCTGGACGAGATCACAGGCGGACGCGGTGTGGTATTTGCAACGGGAACCCCTGTGAGCAACTCCATGAGCGAGTTGTATACGGTCATGCGCTATCTGCAATACAGCACACTCCAGCAGAAAGGGCTGACGCATTTCGACTGCTGGGCATCGACCTTTGGCGAAACCACCACCGCCATCGAACTGGCCCCGGAGGGTACGGGCTACCGGGCAAGGACGAGATTTGCAAAGTTTTTCAACCTCCCGGAGTTGATGTCGATGTTCAAAGAGGTGGCTGACATTAAAACCAGCGACCAGCTTCATCTGCCTGTGCCGGATGCAAAGTTTGAAACCGTGGTGGCCAAACCGTCCGAGATGCAGAAAGAAATGGTGCAGGAACTGAGCAAGCGCGCCGCAAAAATCCATTCTGGCGCAGTGGATGCTTCCGAGGACAATATGCTCTGCGTCACCAACGATGGCCGGAAGATTGGTCTGGATGTTCGCCTGATGAATCCCATGCTGCCGGACGACCCCACCAGCAAGCTGAACACCTGCGTTCGGAACGTGCTGCAAATCTGGGAAGATGGCAAGGAGCAGAAGCTGACACAACTTCTGTTCTGCGACCTCTCGACACCAAAGAACGATGGCAACTTCAACGTCTACGATGATATTCGCAAAAAATTGGTCGCCGCCGGGGTGCCGGAAAACGAAGTTGAGTTCATCCACAACGCCGACACCGAAGCAAAAAAGGCCGCATTGTTCTCCAAAGTACGCTCTGGCGATGTGCGGATTCTGCTGGGCAGCACCGCAAAAATGGGAGCCGGAACGAACGTCCAACAGCGGCTTGCGGCGGTGCATCACTTGGACGTTGGATGGAAGCCCAGCGACATGACCCAGCGCAACGGTAGAATTATCCGGCAGGGCAACCAAAATAAGCAAGTCCAGATTTATAACTATGTCACAGAAGGTACGTTCGATTCGTACCTCTTTCAGACCCTTGAGAATAAACAGCGGTTTATCTCGCAGATTATGACTTCCAAATCTCCGGTGCGCTCCTGTGATGATGTGGACGAACAGGCATTGTCCTATGCGGAAATCAAGGCATTGTGTGCTGGAAATCCGCTCATCAAAGAGAAGATGGATTTGGATGTGCAGGTCGCAAAGCTCAAAGTTCTGAAAGCCGACCACCAAAGCCAGAAGTTCCGTCTGGAAGATAAGCTGCTCACAAAATTCCCGGCTGACATTCAGGAAACGACTGCCTATATTACTGGGTTGAAATCGGATGCGGAACTTGCCGCCGTGCATCCGCAGGAGAAAGAGGGCTTCTGCGGCATTACCATCAAAGGCATGGCCTACGATGAGAAAAAGACTGCTGGTGAGCGGCTTCTCCTCGCTTGCTCCGAACTGCCCAACAGTGAAGAAAAAGTGATTGGCAGCTATCGCGGCTTTGAACTGTCCCTGCGGTTCGACACCTACCACAGCGAGTATCAGGCTCTTTTGAAAGGCCAGCGAAAATACTCGGTAGCACTGGGCAAAGACCCACTCGGCTGCATCATCCGTCTGGACAACTCTCTGAATAATTTCCCGGAGCGCATCACTTCTGCCGAAAACGAACTGGCCACCCTCAAACAGCAGCAGGCCGCAGCGCAGATCGAAGTGGAGAAGCCGTTCCCGCAGGAGGAAGAACTGGCCGAAAAGTCGGCGCGCCTTGCGGAACTGAACGCCCAGTTGGATGCAGACGAAAAGCACGAGCCGGAACAGGGCGAGGAAGAAAAGGCGGATGAACCTCGCCGTCCCTCAGTGCTGGCGGCTCTGGAAGAAAAGTCAGATAAGGCCGAACCTGTCAAACCGTTCAAAAGTTATCTGGATAAGGATGGTGATGCCCGATGAATGACCGCCGTGACCAGCAGCTTCATTTCCGCGTCAGTAAGCAGGAACTGGAACGCATCTGGAGCAAGATGGAATCCAGCGGTATTTTGAGCATCGGCTCCTATCTGCGCAAGATGGCACTGGATGGCTACTGTCTGCATCTCGATTTGCCAGAGCTGCGCCGCATGGCCCATCTTCTGCAAATGTGCAGTAATAACCTGAACCAGTATGCCAAAGCTGCCAATGAAAGCGGTCAGGTCTATGCTGCCGATTTGGAAGATTTGCGCATTCGGTTGGATGAACTGATTGCCATTAGCAAACAGATTCTCTCCTGGCTGGCTGGTTTCTGATTTTTGCCCCACGGCTTCGGCTGTGGGGATACATATTATATAAGGATAAAGCCGTAGGAGGTGGTGGACATAGCCGCAACACGCTTGATTGCGCTGCACAAAAACAAAGGAAAATCGGTTGTGGCCTGCTTGAAAAGCCGCACAGACTATGCACAAAACCCGGAGAAGACCGAACAGGGCGAACTGGTCAGCAGCTACGAGTGCAGTCCTCTGACGGTGGACGAAGAATTTATGCTGTCCAAGCGGCAGTATGAACTTGCCACTGGGCGCAGGCAGAGAAGTGATGTAATCGCCTATCAGATTCGGCAGTCATTCAAACCCGGTGAAATCACCGCCGAGGAAGCCAACAAGGTAGGCTATGAACTGGCGATGCGTTTTACCAAAGGCAAGTACGCTTTTATTGTTGCCACTCACACAGACCGGGAGCATATTCACAATCACATTATTTACAACTCTACCGCACTGGACAGCACCCGGAAATTCCGGGATTTTTTATTGTCCGGGCTGGCCGTGCAGCGGCTGAGCGACCTGATTTGCTTAGAGCATCAGCTCTCCGTCATTGAGAAAAAGCCCTACCGGGAGCGGCAAAAGCGCACACTTTACCCACCCAAGGAAAGCAATCGTGACCATCTATGCAGTGTGCTCGACAACATTCTGGCGGAAAAGCCCAAAGGCTACGAAGATTTTCTGCAAAAGCTGGAGCAACAGGGCTATGAGGTCAAGCGCGGAAAATACACCTCTGTCAAGGGAAAGCGACAAAAACGATTCATTCGTTTTAGGACGCTCGGCACAGGATACAGCGAAGAAGAACTGAAAGCGGTGATTGCCGGAGAAGCCGAGCATCGCCCACATCAGAAGCAGCCGCCAAAAGAGAAACCGTTCAATCTTCTGGTGGATGTGCAGGCAAAGCTGGCCGAGGGCAAGAACATCGGCTATGCACGGTGGGCAAAAAAGTACAATCTGAAAGAAATGTCCAAGACACTGATTTTCTTGCAGGAGAAGAAAATCGGCAGCATCGAGGAAATGCAGGAGCGTGTGGACGCTGCCACTGCCCGCTATCACGAACTGGGCGATTCCATCAAGGCAGCAGAAACGCGCATGACCGAGATTGCCGTGCTGCGGACACACATCGTCAACTACACAAAAACACGCCCGGTGTACGATGCCTACCGCAAGGCCGGATACAGCAAGCGATTTCTGGAAAACCATCGCGCAGAGATCACACTGCACAAGGCAGCAAAAACGGCTTTCGATGAAGCTAAACTGAAAAAGCTTCCCAAGGTCAAGGAACTGGATGCAGAATATTCCAAGCTGCTGACGGAAAAGAAAGCCGCCTACCCGGACTACCGCAAAGCAAAAGACGAGATGCAGGAGCTTCTTCGTGCGCAGCGCAATGTAGAACTGTTCTTCGCAGAAGAAAAGAACACCACCGAAAAAACGCAGTCCCGATAGACGATGACAACCTAGGATTCTTCCATTGTGGGAGAGTCCTAGGCTGTTTTTTTGTTATAGAAGTGTTTGGAACAAACGCGCAGCCTGCATCGGCACGATGCAGATCAAACGGGGTTTGGGCACAGCCCAACAAGCATTTTGAATTTGGATTTGAAAAATCCGATTCAAAAATTGCAAGTTGGTACCAACTTGCCCTGCTTGCCACAACAATGCGTCCTTTTTGTCCGCAGCTTGAAATTTTTAAAT
>OGJR01000913.1_pt1 | contig 22030 bp, 20 predicted proteins | sample 1572301 | NCBI WGS metagenome assembly OGJR01 (sample SAMEA2582083, study PRJEB24529) | metagenome | biome: Human gut stool | place: China | collected 2011 | reverse complement strand
GGTTGTGCTTGGGGTCCATGCCCTCGTTGCGGAAGATGCGGCCCACCTCGTACACGCGGTCCATGCCGCCCACGATCAGGCGCTTGAGGTACAGCTCGGTCTCGATGCGCAGCACCATGTCCATGTTCAGGCTGTTGTGATGGGTGTAGAAGGGGCGGGCCGAGGCACCGATCTCAAAGGGGGTCAGGATGGGGGTGTCCACTTCGAGGAAGCCCTTCTCGTCCAGATAAGCGCGGATCTCCTTCAGGATCTGGCTGCGCTTGACGAAGGTGTCCTTGACCTCGGGGTTGGCGATCAGGTCCACATAGCGCTGGCGATACCGCATCTCGGTGTCGGTCAGGCCGTGGAACTTCTCGGGCAGGGGACGCAGGCTCTTGGCCAGCAGGGTCAGCTCGGTGGCGCGCACGCTCAGCTCGCCGGTCTTGGTGCGGAACACCTCGCCCTTGACGCCGATGATATCGCCCACGTCCAGCTTCTTGAAGGCGGCGTAGGGCTCATCGCCCAGCTCGTCGCGGCGGACATACAGCTGGATGTCGCCCTTGTCGTCGCGCAGGTGGGCAAAGCTGGCCTTGCCCATCACGCGCTTGGACATCATGCGGCCGGCCAGAGCAACGTGCTTGCCGCTGTCGGTCTCGTTGGGCAGGTCCTTGAATTCTTCTTTCAGGTCGGCCGAGTAGGCGTCCTGCGGGTACTTGGTCAGGGTAAAGGGGTCATGACCGGCGGCCTGCAGGTCTGCCAGCTTCTGGCGGCGCACCTGCACCTGCTCGCTCTCGGACAGGCCCTGTGCGGGGTTCTTCTTTTGCTCTTCCATGGTTTCTCCTATCAGCTGCGTGCGTGGGTAATGGCCAGCACGGTGTACTCCACGGTGTGGCCGGTGGGCAGCAGCACTTCGGTCTTGGCACCCACAGCGCGGCCCAGCAGTGCGTGGCCCACGGGGCTCTCATCGCTGATCTTGCCGTTCAGGGGGTCGGCCTCGGTGCGGCCCACGATGTCGTATTCTTCGGTCTCATCCTCGCCGGTCATCTGGATGGTGACGTGGGTGCCCACAGACACGCTGTCCACGCTCAGCTCGCTCTCGTCGATGATGACGGCGTTCTTGATCATCTGCTCCAGCTCGGTGATGCGGTTCTCCACCAGACCCTGGGTGTTCTTGGCCTCGTCGTACTCGCTGTTTTCCGACAGGTCGCCGTGGCTGCGGGCTTCCTTGATCTCCTCGGCCAGCTCCTTGCGGCGCACGGTCTTGAGGTACTCCAGTTCCTCCTGCATAGCTTTCAGGCCGGCAGCGGACATCTTGATCTCTTGTGCCATTTGAGAATCTCTCCTTGTCTATACTTGATTCGCGCAGGTGCAAAGCCGCGCAATGATGCCATTTTGACTACATTATTATAATAGCAAGGCGGTGCTTTGTCAACAAAAAAGGCGGCACAGGGGCAGAAAAAAGGCCCTGCCGCACGGAGCGTGTGCAGCGGGCCCTTTTCTCGAAAGCTATTTTATGTTATACTGGTCATGCCGCTTCACAGCGGCAAAGGTGCTGTCTGCATAGACGGTGGTCTAGCTCCCTGCCAGAATCGCTGGTTCTTCCATACATCAATGGAACGAAGCAGAGGTTCCGGGAGTGGAACTTTTTTGGAGAAACTTCCCGGAGCCTTGAAGGCGAAGGGAGGGATGTCGGATGAATCTGATGGAGACTCTTACGCTCTTCACGGTCATTTTCGGTTTTCTGGGATTGATCGTGGACGTAGTCCGTCTGGCCGTTGAGGTCATGGACAAGGTTTACCAGAAGAAGCATGATGATAACAAAAAAGATTGACCGCCCCAGTCTCCCAAACGAAGCGGTCAATCTTGATTGCAGGATAAGGAGCTGACCATTGCAGGTAGCACCTTTTCTGTTTGTAGTATAGTGGATTTTTCCGGTTCTGTCAAGCCCTGCTGCAAAAGGCTGCGTTCTACTGTGCGGACAAACATACCGGGTTTCTACTCTGTGGCCCCGAAAAAGCACACACTGTTCAAATACCCTGCTTTGGTGTACGCTGAAAGAAAAAACACACCGTAAGGGGGTATCTTGGTGAACACGAACGAATATTTTGCACAGGAGAAAGCCCGGCAGGCGGCCCAGCAGCAGGCCTACACCGATCTGTGCCGCCTGCTGGAACATGCGCCCGACCGGCTGCTGCTGTCGGACTACACGGCGCAGCTGGTGTGGACCCTGTCCACCGACCGGCAGGACGAAGCGCTGAAGATGATCCGGGGGCAGCTGTACAGCCGCGATTTGCGGGACACGGGCCGGGTGGACAGCTGGTTCGCGGATTGCACTGCCCGCATCCGGGAGGACCCGAAGGGGTTTGTCCGCAAAGCGGAGCAGGAATACGGCGATGCGGTGCTGGACGAGGATCTGCACCGGATGCATGCCGAAAAAGCAGAAAAGCAGCGCAAAAAGCTGCGGGTGCGCCCGGCCTGCGAGTTCGCGCCCGAAGCGGCGGAATATCTGGTGGAGCCGTATCTGCCCCGGGGTATGATCACGATCCTGGGCGGCGTGTCCGGCTCCGGCAAGACCAGCCTTGCGCTGGACACCTGCGCGCGGATCAGCAGGGGAGAGGGGAGCCGCCCGGTGCTCTACCTCACCGCCGAGAACGACCCCAACAAGGTGCTGCGGCCCCGGGCCGAGGCCATGGGGGCCGACCTGACCCGCCTGTATTTTCAGGACGGTGCCAGCTACGCCATGGGCGACGAGGAACTGGCCGCGCTGTGCCGCAGCCTGCGCCCGGCGCTGATCGTGTTCGACCCCATCCAGAGCTATCTGGGGCAGGGGGTGCAGATGAACCGCGCCGAGCAGGTGCGCCCGCTGCTGGATGCGCTGGGCGCGCTGGCCAAGGAGCTGGACATGGCCGTGGTGCTCATCAGCCACATGTCCAAGCCGGGGCCGGGGGTCTCGTCGGCGCTGGACCGGCTGCTGGGCTCCAGCGATTTCCGCAACGCCGCCCGCAGCATCCTGATCGTGGGCAGGGACCCCGACCACCCCGACACCCGGGTGGTGGCCCACGCCAAAAACAGCCTGGGCATGCCCGGCGAGAGCCAGCAGTACCACATCTGCGAAAACGGCACCGTGGCCTACGACGGCCCCTGCAGCCTGACGGCCGACCGCATCATCCGCGAGACCGGCGAGGGCCAGCCCCGCACCCGCCCTGCGGCGGCACTGGGCACCGCCGTGGAGGTGCTGGACCGTCAGCTGAGCTTTGTGGGCTGGGTGGAGCACGCCGAGGTGGAGCGCCTGTGCGCCCAGCACGGCTTCTCCGAACGGACGATGCGCCGCGCCCGGGAAGCACTGGGGTTGAAGGTGTTTCAAAGCGGCAAGGTACCCGACCGGCATACCTTCTGGTATCGCAGTGAGCTGTCAGAAGATGCTGTGATTGCGGATTACACAAATGCACATAAACAGCTCGTGCTGGATGTGTGATAGACGGACAAATCCATCGAACCTTGACCGTCTATAAAGTTATTATCAGTTTTACTTTTTGTCCGTCTAGCTTTTTATGATTTTACAGCGCTGTTTTTTATAGACGGACTGATCTGGCCGTCTAAGGTGGAGTATCTTTTTACAACGGATTAAATCTCAGAAAAGTGATAGACGGCCAAACGCTCTGTGTATCATAGAGAGCTGGCGGCGTCTGGCCGCAGAGGATGCAGAGCGAACGGCGGGCAGCCCTTGACAAACACGAAAAAATCCCGTCTGAACTGCTTCGGACGGGATTTTTGTGGTTTTATGGGGCTTTGGCTCAGGTCTCCACACCCTCGAACTGGCTGTTGTACAGCTTGGCGTAGAAGCCGCCTGCGGCCAGCAGTTCGTCGTGGTTGCCCTGCTCCACGATGTGGCCGTCCTTCATCACAAGGATGACGTCGGCCTCACGGATGGTGGACAGGCGGTGCGCCACGATGAAGCTGGTGCGGCCCTGCATCATGCGGGCAAAGGCCTTCTGGATGCGCACCTCGGTGCGGGTGTCGATGGAGGAGGTGGCCTCGTCCAGGATCAGCATGGGCGGCAGGCAGAGCATCACGCGGGCGATGCACAGCAGCTGCTTCTGGCCCTGACTGATGTTGCCGCCGTCCTCCGCGATGACGGTGTCGTAGCCGTCCGGCAGTCGGCGGATGAAGCTGTCGGCGTGGGCGGCCTTGGCGGCAGCCACCACCTCGTCCAGGGTGGCGTCCGGCTTGCCGTAGGCGATGTTCTCCCGCACCGTACCGGCCCGCAGCCAGGTATCCTGCAGCACCATGCCGTAGCTGCCGCGCAGCGAAGCGCGGGTCACGCTGCGGATGTCGGTGCCGGACACCTTGATGGCACCGCCGTTCACGTCATAGAAGCGCATGAGCAGGTTGATGAGGGTGGTCTTGCCGCAGCCGGTGGGGCCCACGATGGCGATGCGCTGGCCGGGCTTCACGTCCAGGCTCAGGCCCTCGATCAGCGGGCGGTCGGGCAGGTAGCGGAAGGACACATCCTCCAGCTGCACATGGCCGTCCGGCTGCAGCACAGCGGCGTTCTCGGCTTCCGGGATCTGGTCGTCGGCGTCCAGCAGCTCAAACACGCGGGCCGCACAGGCCAGCGCGTTCTGCAGCTCGGTGACCACGCCGGAGATCTCGTTGAAGGGCTTGGTGTACTGGTTGGCGTAGTTCAGGAACACGCTCAGCTGACCGATGGTGATGCCGCCGCGCACGGCGTACAGGGCACCCACCAGGCCCACACCGGCGTACACGATGTTATTCACAAAGCGGGTGGCGGGGTTGGTCATGCTGGAGAAGAAGATCGCGTTCAGGCTCACGTCCTGCAGCCGGCCGTTCACTTCGTCAAAGGCGTCCAGGCTCTCGGCCTCGTGGCCGAAGGCCTGCACCACCTTCTGGCCCTCGATCATCTCGTTGACCAGAGCAGTCTGCTCGCCGCGCACGCTGCTCTGACCCTGAAAATACTTGTAACTGCGCTTGGCAAGAAAGCTGGCCACCAGCAGACTCAGCGGAGTGATGCACACCACCACCAGCGTGATGGCCACGTTCTCGCTCAGCATGAACAGCAGGGTGCCCAGAATGGTCAGCACGCCGCTGAACAGCTGGGTGAAGCCCATCAGCAGGCCGTCGGCAAAGGTGTCCACATCGGCCACCATGCGGCTCACGATGTCGCCGGAGGGGTGGCTGTCGAGGTAGGACAGCGGCAGGGTCTGGATCTTGCGCAGGGCCTCGTTGCGCAGGTCCCGGCTCACCGAAAAGGTGATGCGGTTGTTGCACACGCTCAGCAGCCACTGGGCAAAGGCGGCCGCCACGGCCACCACCAGCACCTCCACGATGATGCGGCCTACACCGGCAAAGTCCACATTGCCTTTGCCCAGCATCAGGTCGATGGCGTCACCGCACAGGATGGGGATATACAGCTGTGCGGCCACACTCACGGCGGCCACGATCAGGCTGCAGACCACGAACAGGGAATAGGGGCGGATCTTGTGCAGCACACGGGTCAGTGTGGCCTTGCGCTGTTCCGGGGTCAGTTTTGCTTTGGCTTTCGCGCTCATTTCTGCACATCCCCTTTCTTGAACTGGCTCTCATAGATCTCTTCGTACACCGGGCAGCTCTGGCGCAGCTGGTCATGGGTGCCAAGGCCCACCAGCCTGCCGTCATCCAGCACAAGGATCTGGTCGGCGTGCTGCAGGCTGGCAGCGCGCTGGCTCACGATGAACACGGTCAGGCTGCCGGGCAGAGCGGCCAGTGCCTTGCGCAGGGCCGCGTCGGTGGCGTAGTCCAGGGCGCTGGCGCTGTCGTCCAGGATCAGAATGTCCGGCCTGCCCACCAGTGCACGGGCAATGGTCAGGCGCTGCTTCTGGCCGCCGGAAAGGTTCCGGCCGCCCTGTTCCACGGGCTCGTCCAGGCCAAGGGGCTTTGCCTGGACGAATTCTGCCGCCTGTGCGGTCTCCAGGGCCGCCCACAGCTCGGCGTCGGTGGCATTCTTGTTGCCCCACAGCAGGTTGGAGCGGATGGTGCCGCCGAACAGCTGGGCCTTCTGCATGACCACATTCACCTTGCCGCGCAGGGCCTCGCGGGGGTAGTCCGTAGCCGGGCGGCCCAGGATCTCCACGGTGCCCTCGGTGGCGTCGTAAAAGCGGGGGATCAGGTTGACCAGGCTGGACTTGCCGCTGCCGGTGCCGCCGATGACGCCGATGGTCTGGCCGCGCTTGGCGGTAAAGCTGATGTCGGACAGGCTGGGTGCGCCGGCTCCGGCATAGGTCAGGCTCACATGGTCAAAGCGCACGGCGTCACCGGCCTTGTCGGCGGGCACCTCGCTGCGCAGCTCGGCGGGGAAGTCCATGCCGGGCTTGGTGTCCAGCACAGCCTGCACACGGCCGGCGCAGGCCAGCGCTTTGCTTACCTGCACGATCAGGTTGGCCAGCTTGACCAGCTCGATCAGGATCTGGTTCATATAGTTCACCAGCGCGATCACGTCGCCGGAGGCCATGCCGCCCACGTTGATCTCAATGCTGCCCACATACAGCAGTGCCACGATGGCAATGTTGATGATCACATAGGTCAGCGGGCTCATCAGGGCCGAAAGATGGCCCACATGGAGCTGCATTCTGGTCAGCAGGTCGTTGGCGTTCTCGAAGCGGTCGATCTCGTCCTGCTCCTTGTCAAAGGCACGCACCACGCGTACACCGGTCAGGTTCTCGCGGGTCAGGCCCAGCACACGGTCCAGCCGCACCTGCGCGGTCTTGTACAGCGGGCGGGTGATGACCATCACGCCGAACACCACCACGCTCAGCAACGGGATGGCCACCACAAAGATCAGGGCGGCCCGCGCGTTGACCGTGAAGGCCATGACCATGGCACCGATCACCACAAAGGGGCTGCGCAGGAACAGGCGCAAAAACAGGTTCAGGCCGCTCTGCACCTGGTTGATGTCGCTGGTCATGCGGGTGATGAGGGTGCTGGTGCCCAGGGTGTCCATCTCCGAAAAGCTCAGGCTCTGGATGTGGGCAAACAGGGCATGCCGCAGGGAAGTGGAGTAGCCCACCGCCGCCTTGGCGGAAAAATACTGCGCCGTGAGGCTGCAGGTCAGGCCGATGACGGCCAGCAGAAGCAGGATGCCGCACCGCACCAGGATGTAGTGCAGGTCGTGGGCGGCAATGCCCACGTTGACGATATCGGCCATGACCAGTGGTACGAACAGGTCAAATGTGGCTTCCAGCATCTTGAACAGGGGGGCAAGCACGCTTTCGCGCTTGTAGTCCCTCAGATAGCCAAGCATGTTGTTCAAGGCTATTTCCTCCTTTTCTGATCCCAGTATTCTGGGATTTTACCTATTATAGCGCACATGATCCCAAAAAACCATACGTTTGCCGGGATAGATGCAGAGCCAAAGCGCAGGTTTTCCGTTGAGAAAGATGGAAAATCCTGCTATACTAGGAGGTGACACTGAAGGAAAGCAGGGAACATACAATGGCAAGAAGAACAGACGGCGGGGTGCGCTTCCGCCCGGTGGGCAGCAGCCGGCACCCGCGCACGCCGGTGCGCTACAGCCCCGGCGGCACCGGCTGCCCGGCAATCGAGCAGGCCATCGAGCGGCTGTATCACGGGCAGAACGAGGAGAGCTTCTGGGCCCTGATGGGGGCCCTGAACTACGCGCTGGAGCTGGAGACCCATGTTCTGGTGCCGCTGCAGACGGCCCCGGGCACACCGCCCACCCCGGCCCCCTGGGCCGAGAACCCCGTCCCGCAGCAAAAGGCCAGAGGGCTTGCGCTCTGGACCCTGAAAAACAAGGACCGTACCTGGCTGCCGCTGTTCACCTCCAGCGCAGCTGCCTGCGTGGACCGCAGCACGGCGGCCCGCCCCATGGCGGACTACACCCTGCAGGACGCCATGGAACTGGTGCTGGATGCGCCGGACATCGACGGCGTGGTCATCGACCTGTGGGGCCACTCGGCCACACTGGATGAGGCCCTGCTCAACGGCCTGCTCCACGCGGGCCACAACCCGGAGGAGCCGGGAGACGAAGAAGTAGAAGCCGGGCGGGAAGCGGCCCGCGCCGGGGACTGGCGCATGGCGGCCGACCACTACGACGAAGCCGCCCAGCAGGGCAATGCCATGGGTCTCTCGCTGCTGGCCGACTGCCTGTACCGGGGCCGGGGCGAGATGCAGAACAAGACCGAGGCCCGCCGGATGTGGCGCACCGCCGCCGACCACGGCGAGGTGCTGGCCATGCTGTCGCTGGGCGAGGACTGCGCTGCCCGGGGCGAAGCGGGCAAGGCCCTGCTGTACTACCGCAAAGCCCGGCAGACGGCGCAGGGCATGCCGGACATCGAGTATACCCCGCGCATCTGTCTGCGCCTTGCCCAGGCCGAGACCCGCTACGTCTCGGCCAAAAAGGCCATGGCACTGGCGGCAGAGGCCGCCCAGGGCTTTGCCATCCTGGCCCGGGAGAAGGAACCGGATGCGGCCGAATTGCAGGCAGAAGCGGAACAGCTGCTGCGGGAACTGGCCGATCCGAAGCCCCGGAATACGGCCTACAACATAGATTCTTTACAATTGGACTAAAAAATGGTCACAGGCATCGGGTAAGATGATCAGGTAAATAAAATGCTTTGGCGGACGGGATGCGCCGCAAAGAGAGGAAAACGATATGAGCAAAGTGATCGGCATTGACCTTGGCACAACAAATTCCTGTGTGGCGGTGGTGGAAGGCGGCAAGCCTGTGGTCATCACCAACGCAGAGGGCGAGCGCACCACCCCCAGCGTGGTGGCCTTTACCAAAGACGGCGAGCGTCTGGTGGGCGGCGCGGCCAAGCGGCAGATCGCCACCAACTCCGGCCGCACCGTGACCAGCATCAAGCGCCACATGGGCAGCGATTACCGGGTGCACATCGACGGCAAGGACCTGACCCCGCAGGAGATCAGCGCCATGATCCTGGCCAAGATCCGCCGCGACGCCGAGAGCTATCTGGGCGAGCCGGTGACCGAGGCCGTTATCACGGTGCCCGCCTACTTCGACGACAGCCAGCGCAAGGCCACCCAGGACGCCGGACGCATCGCGGGCCTGAACGTGCTGCGCATCATCAACGAGCCGACGGCTGCCGCTGTGGCCTACGGCCTGGACAACGAAGCACCCCAGAAGATCCTGGTGTATGATCTGGGCGGCGGCACCTTTGATGTGTCCATCATCGAGATCGAGGACGGTACTTTTACAGTGCTGGCCACCGGCGGCGACACCCATCTGGGCGGCGATGACTTTGACGAGCGCATCGTGGAGTACGCTGTGGCCGAGTTCAAGAAGTCCGACCGCATCGACCTCTCCCGCGATCCGGCTGCTATGGGCCGCCTGAAGGAGGAAGCGGAAAAGGCCAAGAAGGAGCTGTCCAGTGCACCCTCCGCGCAGCTGAACCTGCCCTTCATCGCGGTAGGCAAGGACGGCCCCCACCATCTGGATCTGTCGCTGTCCCGCCCGCAGTTCGAGATGATGACCGGTGACCTGCTGGCCCGTACCGTGACCCCGGTGCAGAACGCCCTGCGGGATGCCGGCATCTCCGCCAGCCAGCTGGGCAAGGTGCTGCTGGTGGGCGGCAGCACCCGCATGCCCGCCGTGGAGCGCCAGGTGCGGGAGCTGCTGGGCTGCGAGCCCAGCCACAGCCTGAACCCGGACGAGTGCGTGGCCATGGGTGCCGCCGTGCAGGGCGGTCTGCTGCAGGGCGGCGGCAAGCTGGCTGGTGCTACCGGTGCCGCCGCACAGGGTCTGGTGCTGATGGATGTCACCCCGCTGACCCTGTCCATTGAGACGCTGGGCGGCGTGGCCACCCCGCTGATCACCCGCAACAGCATGATCCCCACCCGCAAGAGCCAGATCTTTACCACGGCACGCCCCATGCAGACCAGCGTGGAGATCAACGTGCTGCAGGGCGAGCGCCACTTTGCCCGCGACAACAAGAGCCTGGGCAAGTTCAAGCTCAACGGCATCCGGGGCGGTTTCTCCTCCAAGCCGCAGATCGAGGTCACCTTTGACATCGACGTCAACGGCGTGGTCAAGGTGTCGGCCAAGGATCTGGGCACCGGCCGGGAGCAGAACATCACCATCACCGGCAGCACGAACCTGTCCGAAAACGAGATCCAGCGCGCTATGGCGGATGCCGCGGCCTACGAGGCCGAGGACGGCCGCCGCAAGGAGCGGCTGGAGCTGCACAACCAGGCAGAGGTGCTGGCCTACAAGGTGGACGAGGCCTTGTCCAAGTGCAAAAAGGAGCTGGACCGCGACGAAAAGAACCGCATCAAGACCGATGTGGCCAACCTGCGCCGCTGCCTGCGCAAGGACAAGCCCGAGAAGATGAACGAGACCGAGGAAGCGGCCCTGCGGCAGGCCAAGAGCCAGCTGGAGGAAAGCGCCAACCACCTGATGATGCTGTACACCAGCCAGCAGCAGGCCCAGGGCCCGGACCAGACCCTGTGAGATGCCCTTATAAAACAAAAAAAGGAACCGCTGCGGCGGTTCCTTTTTTTGTTTTGCAGATCAGAGCATCTTGGACAAAAATGCTTTCAGGCGCGGATGCTTGGGGTTGGAGAACAGCTCCTGCGGGGGCTCGTCCTCCTGGATCTGGCCGCCGTCGATGAAGATCACGCGGTTGGACACCTCGCGGGCAAAGCCCATTTCGTGGGTGACCACCAGCATGGTGATGCCGGTGTGGGCCAGCTCCTTCATCAGCTCCAGTACCTCGCCCACCATCTCAGGGTCCAGGGCGCTGGTGGGCTCATCGAACAGGATCACGTCCGGGTCCATGGCCAGAGCGCGGGCAATGGCAATGCGCTGCTGCTGGCCGCCGGACAGGCTCTTGGGGTAGACGTTGGCCTTGTCGGCCAGACCCACACGGGCCAGCAGCTCGTCGGCGCGCTGGGAAATGGCTTCCTTGTCCTTCAGCTTGAGCAGGCTGGGGGCCAACTCCAGGTTCTTTTTCACCGTCAGGTGGGGGAAGAGGTTAAAGTGCTGGAACACCATGCCCATCTTCTGGCGCACAGCGTCGATGTGGGCATCGTCCACCTCCACGCCTTCAAACTTGATGGAGCCGGAGGTGGGGATCTCCAAACGGTTCAGGCACCGCAGGAAGGTGGACTTGCCGCAGCCGGAGGGTCCGATCAGGCACACCACGTCGCCGCGGTAGATGTCGATGTCGATGCCCTTGAGCACGTCCAGGGTGGGGGTGGGCTGCTTTGCGCCCTTTTTCTTCACGCCGCCGTAGGTCTTGGTCAGACCACGGACTTCCAGGATCTTTTCGTGGGTGTTAGCGGTCACTTTGTGCCAGCCTCCTCTCAAACTTGCCCAGCAGCCAGGTAAGCAGCATCACCAGTACCAGGTAAATGGCTGCAACGCCCAGCAGGGGGAACATGGCGTCGTAGGTGCGGTTCATAATGCCCTGTGCGGCGTACAGCAGCTCCTTGCCGCCAATGACCGTAATCAGGGAGGTATCCTTCAGCAGAACGATGAATTCGTTGCCCAGGGCAGGCAGCACCGCACGGATGGCCTGGGGAATGATGATCACCACCATGGTGGTCATGTAGTTCAGGCCCAGGCTGCGGCCGGCCTCCATCTGGCCGGGGTCCACGGCCATCAGGCCGCCCCGGATGATCTCGGACACATAGGCACCGGAGTTGATGCCCAGGGTCAGGGCACCTACCATGGTAAAGTTGCGGCTGTTGGAAAAGATGACCATGCTCATGATCAGCAGCTGCACCATCATGGGGGTGCCACGGATGATGGTGGCGTACACCTCGCACACTGCGTTGAAGAAGCCCAGCACCGGGTTCTTGTGGCCGGGACGCTGCTGGTCGTGGGTCACACGGACCATGGCCACCACACTGCCCAGCACCACGCCCAGGGCCAATGCAATGGCGGTGACCAGCAGGGTGGTGCCTACGCCATCAATGTACTGGAGCCAGCGGTCCTTCAGGAGAAAGGCCTGATAAAATTTGTAAAAGACCTCCTGCCCGAAGGTCAGGCTCGTGCCGCTGTTCAGCAGCTCTTTGAGCAGTTCGTATTGAGCAGCCATTCACATCCTCGCTTTCTGTCTGTGGGATCTTGTTGGTGGGTTGATGGGGACCCGAGTCCCCGAAAAAAGGGAGGAGCCCCCTGAAAAGGGCCGCCTCCCGGTGTTGCACTCGTGGCAGCTGCTTACTCTGCAGTGATGTACTTGTCCACGATGGACTGCAGGGTGCCGTCAGCCTTCAGCTCCTCCAGAGCAGCGTTGATGGCATCCTCCAGGGCAGAGCCCTTGGCCAGGCCGATGGCGTAGTCCTCCTCGGCGTAGCTGGTGTCCAGCACCTTCAGGCCGGGGTTGGCGGCCACATATTCCTTGGCAGGGGCGTTGTCGATGACTACAGCGTCCACCTGGCCGTTGTTCAGGGCCTGCACGGCGGTCAGGCCGCTGTCGTAGGCCACCACGGCGTCATCGCCGAAGTCGTCGGAGCAGTAGATGTAGCCGGTGGTGCCGCGCTGGGTGCCGATCTTTTTGCCGGCCAGGTCATCGGGAGAAGCAATGTCGGAGCCATTGGGCACGATGATGGACTGGATGCCGGTGGCGTAGCTGTCGGAGAAGTCCATCACAGCCTTGCGCTCGTCGGTAACGGTAACGCCAGCCATGACCATATCAGCCTTGCCCTGCTGCACGCTGAGCAGTGCGGCGTCAAACTCCATGTCGTCCACCTGCAGCTCCAGGCCCAGCTTTTCAGCAATGGCCTTGGCGGTGTCGATGTCGATGCCCGCGATGTCACCGGAGTCGGTGGTCATCTCGTAGGGAGGGAAGGTGGCGTTGGTGGCCATGGTCAGCTTGCCAGCCACCACGGTGGCCAGGCTGCCAGAAGCAGAGCTGGAAGCAGCTGCGCTGCTGGCTGCAGAAGAAGCTGCGCTGGAAGAAGCACCACCGCAGGCGGTCAGGGCCAGGGCAGCAGCGGAAACGGCGGCAGCAGCCAGGAAGCTGCGACGAGAGATCTTTTTCATATTCAAACACTCCTCTATGCACTGTATAATCTTACAACCGCCGGAAGGATGCGAATCATCGATGTTCCGGTCAATGCACTTAGTATAGTTTGAACAAAATGAAAAGTCAATAGTTGTGCATAATAATTCGTAAAATAAAAATTATTTTCCCGAAAATATGCAAAAATCCATTGAATATCTGAATATATGCAAAAACCCTTTCAGGCGCTGACGCGCCAGCTCCCCCGAAAGGGGGAGCCTTTAAAGAATGGAAACCTTACCGTACTGCCAAAAAGCTCGCCCTTCGGGAGAGCTGGCATCGAGCAAGGCGAGATGACTGAGAGGGCTTGACGCTTACACGCTCCGTGCGATCTCTTCCACGCTGCGTTTGGGCACGCAGTAGTCGCGGTTTTCGTCCAGATAATACTTCACGCCGGTGTCAGCGGTCAGGGGCACGATGTGTGCCTTGTGGGTGGGGTAGCCAAAGGCCACCATGCAGGCCAGCTTCAGCGGCTCTTCGATGCCCAATAGCTCTGTGAGGGCAGGCTTGTTGATGGCACCCATGATGCAGCTGCCCACCTCCTTGTCCCAGGCGGCCAGGGTCATGTTGGCCAGGGCAATGCCGGTGTCGGTGGAGAGGTCGCCGGGAGCGGAGCTGTCCTGCAGGACGGCCACATACAGGGTGGGCGTCTCGTCGGCCTTGGGCATGCCCTGTTCCGGGGGCAGATAGGCCGCCCACTTGACCAGCGGCTGCACTTTGGCCACCATTTCCGGGCTCTGAACCACCACAAGGCGCAGGGCCTGCCGGTTGGCCCCGCAGGAGGACAGCCGCACGGCTTCCACGATGTCATCCACCACATCCTGCGGCACGGGCTTCTGCGCAAAGCGGCGGTAGGTGCGGCGGGTGACCAGAGACTCCATAACAGACATGACAAAACACTCCTTTTCCGGCGGGCGGTGCCCGGCGGTTTATTTGCAGTTTACTACCATATAAAGTATAGCAGTCCGGCCGGGGATGCGCAAGCCGGAGAAAAGAACGGTGGCTCTTGACAAAAATATGCGGGGGGGGGGGGGTATAATTAGCAGAGAATACCGGCCCGGGCGGAAGGAGGCGGCCATGGTGGAAGAGGAAGCGTCCTGCGTGCAGGAGGAACAGCCCGAGACGCTGGACCCGGCAAAGTGTACAACGGAACAGCATGCTTATACCGTGCAGTGCACCGAGGACGGCCATGTTCTGCACTGGGTCCGGATGGAGCAGCACCGCTGGTCAGACTGGCAGGTGGAGAAGGAACCGGACTGTGAGAACCCCGGAGAGCTCCGCAGCACCTGTACGGTCTGCGGCATGGTGCGCTGGCAGCGGCTGGCCCCGCTGGGCCATCTGCTGCAGTTCAAACCCGAGGATGAGCGGCATACCATTGCAGTGTGCCGGGTGTGCGGCCGCACCCTGTGGCGAGGCCCTGCAAGAGATGCTGTCCAGAAGAAAAAAGCGGCCAGAAGATCCCGGTCCTCGACACAGAACGCCGCGAAGTGACAACGAAAATATGGTAAAATGTGGAAAATGATAGAAGGGGGTATCAGAATGATCGTGTGGGTAGGTCTTGTGTGCTTTGTGCTGGGTGCCAATCTGGGATTTCTGGTGGCAGGCCTGATGCGGATGGCAAAGGACGAAAAGGACACCTCGGAGAAACCATAAAAATTTAGACGTGTTAACATTGAAAATTAACAATTCCTAACATGTGCGGAACCTCTTGACAAAGCGGAACGGGTAGGGTATCTTTGGTTTGCCAATACAAACCTAGGCGTACACGCCTACACGAAGATCAGGAGGAAAAACCAATGTCTCAGATTTCTCGTCGTAATTTTATGAAGTGCGCCGGTGCTGCCGCACTGGCCATTGCAGCCAGCGGCATTCTGACCGGCTGTGACAATACGCTGGATGTTGAAGTGACCTTTGTCTACAATGGCCAGACCCTGCCTCTGCGCGGCACCGGCAAGGTGGTCACCGGTGAGCAGTACATGGACACTGCGACCATCGTGCTTCCCGCAGAATATCAGGAACAGTACAAGGTCCGCGCAGAAAAAGTGAAAGTCATCCGCGAAAACGGCACCCGCAAGGCAGTGGTGGAGCTGGTGGTAAAAACTGCGGTCTGGACGGTCAGCTATCGTCTGGGTGAGAAAGAAGTACTGTCCGGCTCTGTTGAGGCGGCAGTGGTGAACCCCACCGTCACGGTGAAGGACCTGAGCAAGGACGAGCTGAAAGCGCTGGACAAGATGTTCTACAAGCTCCCGGAGGATGCCAAGGTCACCATCGGCAACGGCGTCGTGATCGTTCCGGTGGAGAAGATCATGGGTCAGGTGAAAGTGGACTACTATTATAAAATCACGGAAACGGTTGAGAGATGCCTTGGCTACCCGGAAGTAGTCGATGTCTGGAAGGGCACTAACATTATCAAGAAGTCGCAGTTGACCCGTCTGGAAAAAGCATGTGCTGATATGTCTTATGACGCCAGCAGCGTGGCACAGGAGATTCTCTTTGACTGGGCGGATAACGTAGTCAAGATTTATGTAAAGAGCTACTGAGCCTGATAACAGAACGCACTTTATAAAACGCAAAACAGGGGAGCTGCCCATGCCGGGCGGCTCCCCTTGCCTTTTGCGTTCAGGAGATTTTTGCCGGGTCGAGGTACTGGCCGTTCTGCAGCACTTCCAGATGGATGTGAGCTTCCTCGGCGCATTCACAGCTGATGGTGCCCACGGTGCCCAGCTTCTGCCCGGCGGTCACGGTGTCGCCGGGTTTCACGGCGGGGCTGTTCACCCCGCACACCCGCCACAGGCGGCCGGAGGCATCTTCCAGCGTGACCACGCTGCTCCACCGGCCGTCGGTGCCGGTCTCGGTCACCTTGCCGGAGCAGGGGGCACTCACCTCACTGCCCTCGGCACAGGCGTAATCCACACCGTTGTGGGTGCGCCAGTCGCCCAGCGTCTTGCTGTAGACCAGCTCGTCACCACTGTAGGCGTTGAGCACCCGGCCAGAGAACGGCTGCGTGGAGGCAGGCGCGGCTGAGCTTGCGGCAGGTGCAGAGTCGGTGCGCAAGGCAGAGGGTTCGTGCACCGAACCAGAGCCAGATGCCGCACCAGACGAGGCACTCGAGCTGCCCGGCACGGGCTGCGGTACCCCGGCTACGCTGTTGGCGGCCTGCTCGGCCGTATCGGGAAGGTCCAACCATAATTCTTCCTCCTCAAGCCCCACATCGGGGTCAGGTTCCGGCTCCGGAATGGTCTGCCGGGCGGTGCTGCTCGGGTTTGTCAGGTCGGTCAGGTTCTGCCTGAGCTCGTCGCGGACGGTGCGCACCGCCCACACCCCGGCGGCTGCCGCGGCCAGCAGACAGGCTGCCAGCACCAGCGCAAAGCCCTTGCCGTGCAAAAACTTTTTGATCTGCTCCATCTTGCGTTACTCCTATCTGTCCCGTGGAAACGGTTCGCTTCTGGGGTTAGTGTGGGAGGGCGGCGCAGGTTTTATGCATCAAAAAAGAGCCTTCCCGGTGCGGGAAGGCTCTTTGCGGTTTACGGGTTCCGGTTCAGCTGCGGCTGTTGCGGCTGTTCAGGCCCAGCAGACGCACCACATACAGGAAGATGTTGATGAAGTCCAGGTACAGGGTCAACGCACCGTAGATGGAAGCCTTTTCGGCCAGCTCGCTGTCCCCGGCGTAGTAGGAGTACAGCTGGCTCAGCTTCTGGGTGTCATAAGCAGTCAGCAGCATGAACACCACCAGACCGATGCCGCTGTACAGCACCGTGGAGCCGAAGCCCATGCCGAACAGCAGGCCGACAAAGCCGGTGATGAGCAGGGCCACCAGAGCCATCATCAGTTTGGGGCCCCAGCCGGACAGGTCCTTGTGGGTGGTGGCACCATAGGCAGCCATCAGGCCAAAGTACACCGACGTAGCCAGGAAGGCCAGCACCAGCGTGCTCACCGAGAACGCAATGAAGTAGTAGCTCAGCACCATGCCGTTGAGCAGTGCATAAACAAGGAACACGCCGCGGGCTGCGCCTACCGACATGTTCTGCACGCGGGAGCTCAGCACGAGCACCAGTGCCAGTTCTGCAATGGTGAACAGCAGGTACAGGGAGTTGACCACATACAGCAGGGGTGTGGTGGCCGTGACGAACGCGGCGGCAAAGGTCACCAGCAGACCGCAGGCCATCCAGCGGTAGGTGCGGGACATATAGTCCGCCGAAGTCATGGCGGGCTCTGCATAACCGCGATCATAATTGTTGTAATCCATGTGGAAGTTCCTCCATTCTTGTTCCGCCGGGGCTGTGGGGGCCTTGCCGCCCTTGCTCCGGTCTACGGAATATAGTATACTGCATAGAAATGAACGTTTCATGAAAAAGGCTGTGATGTTTTATGTCCCTCGGACTTTATCTGCATATCCCTTACTGCTTTTCCAAATGCCGGTATTGCGATTTCTACTCCCACCCCGGGGAGCGGGGCGTGCCGGACGCCTATGTGGACGCTTTGCTGCGGGAGCTGGCACGCTTTGCGCCGGACGCACCCCTGCGGCCCGATACCGTGTATTTCGGCGGCGGCACCCCCAGCCTGCTCAGCCCGGCTCAGGTCGGGCGGCTCATCCGTGCCGCCTGCCCGGTGTCCGGGGCTGAGGTGACCCTGGAGGCCAACCCGGAGACCGTCACCGAGGAAAGCCTGCGGGGCTTCCGGGAGGCAGGGGTCAACCGCATCTCCTTTGGGGTGCAGTCGGCCCGGGACACTCAGCTGCGCACACTGGGCCGCCCCCACACGGCCCGGCAGGCCCGCGCGGCCTTTGCGGCGGCCCGCCGGGCCGGGTTTGAGAACATCAGCGGCGACATCATGCTGGCCCTGCCCCATTATACGCAGGCAGAGTTCGACGAGACGCTGGAACTCATCGAAGAGGGCGGCGCCACCCATATTTCGGCTTACCTGCTGAAGATCGAGCCGGATTCCGCCTTTGGCCGCACGCCCCCGGAGGGCCTGCCCACCGGCGACGAGGCGGCGGACTTCTACCTTTACGCAGTGGAGCAGCTGGAGCACCACGGCTACCGGCAGTACGAGATCTCCAACTTTGCAAAGCCCGGCTATGAGGGCCGCCACAACCTGATTTACTGGGACTGCGGCGACTATCTGGGCCTTGGCCCGGCGGCCCATTCCTGCATGGGCGGCAAGCGGTTTTATTACCCCGCCGACACGGCGGCTTTCCTGCAGGACAACGCCGCCCCGGTGATGGACGGCGGCTGCGGGGCCGAGGATTACCTGATCCTGCAATTGCGCCTGCGCAAGGGCCTGTCACTGCCGCAGTACAAGGTCCTGTACGGAAAAGAGTTTTCCCCGGTGCAGCTGGCGTTTATCCGTAACTGTGTCAAAAACGGCTATGCCGCCTTCGACGGCACCACCCTGGCCCTGACCCCGGCGGGGCTCATCGTGCAGAACAGCATTCTGGCCGAGCTGCTCTGAGCCTGCCCGCAGCACATTGCTTTTGCGGGGCGATTCTGGTATGATATAAATGTAGAACTAGGCTTTTTGGGAGGAAAACAGATGGCAAAGGTGTTGATCGTAGGCGCAGGTGCGGCAGGCCTGATGGCGGCGGGTGCTGCCGTGCGGCAGGGGCATCAGGTAACGGTGCTGGAGCACATGGACAAACCGGCCCAGAAGATCCTGGTCACCGGCAAGGGCCGCTGCAATGTGACCAACGACTGCACGGCGGAAGAGTTTTTGCACCATGTGCGCACGAACCCGCGCTTTCTGTTCTCGTCGCTGGGGGCATTCCCGCCCGCAAAGACCATGGAGCTGTTCGAGAGCCTTGGGGTGGAGCTGAAGGTGGAGCGCGGACGCCGGGTGTTCCCGGTGTCGGACAAGGCCGAGGAGATCCGGCAGGCCCTGCTGCGGTATGCACAGGACGCCGAGCTTGTGCACGACGGTGCCAGAAAGCTGCTGCTGGAAGAGCTGCCGCCGGAAGCGGAGGAAGCCCCCGCTGTGCCGGAAAACCCGCGCCATCCCAAAAAGAAAAAGGCCGGCCCGGCCCTGCGCTGCATCGGCGTGCGGGGCACTTCGGGCCGGGAATACCGGGCAGATGCCGTACTGGTGGCCACCGGCGGCGTGAGCTACCCCACTACCGGTTCCACCGGTGACGGCTACAAGCTGGCCCGGCAGGCCGGGCACACTCTCGTGGAGCCGGTGCCCAGTCTCGTGAGCCTTGTGAGCCACGACCCCGACTGCAAAAAGATGATGGGGCTGGCGTTGAAAAACGTCACCCTGACCCTGTTCGAGGACGGAAAGGCCATCTTTGACGAGCAGGGCGAGATGTTGTTCACCCACTTCGGCATCAGCGGCCCGCTGACCCTGAGCGCGTCCAGCCACCTGGGCGACATGAAAAAGCACAAGTATCACGCGGAGATCGACCTCAAGCCCGCCCTCAGCGAAGAGCAGCTCTACGACCGCATCACCCGGGACTTTGCCCTGCTGGCCAACCATGCGGCCCAGGGCGCGCTGGTCAAGCTGCTGCCTTCCAGCATGCAGCCGGTCATGGTGGCGCGCTGGGGCATCGACCCGGCCACCAAGGCCAACCAGATCACCCGGGAGCAGAAGCGGGAGCTGGTGCAGCTCATCAAGCACTGGCGGGTGTCCATCGACGCCCGGGGCGACCTGGCCCATGCAGTCATCACCTCCGGCGGCGTATCGGTGCGGGAGGTGGACCCCAAGACCATGCAGAGCAAAAAGGCCCTGGGGCTGTACTTTGCAGGCGAGGTGCTGGACGTGGACGCCTACACCGGCGGCTACAACCTGCAGATCGCTTTCTGCACGGCTCAGAGCTTTGCCAATCACCTGTAACGGTACGATGCAATCACACGATTGGAAATAGCCTCCGCTCGCGCTCTGGCTATTTTCAGCGGAAAATTTATTTTGATTTGGCGTTTGTCGCGCCCTGCGAGGCGCTCCAAACGCATTTTCACCGATTGGAGCCGAAACCGACAAATGCAGTAACTGGAAAACCACCGTCTCCCGGTCACGGCCCTTTCTGTGAAAAAACAAACCGGAAAAGTCCGCAGACTTTTTTGGTTTACACTTAATAAAATTAAAATTCCGCTGAGTATGGCCAGAGCGAACGCGGCGGCCATTCAAAATCGTTCAGTCTACAATAAAAAGGAGATATAAAAATGGTATCTGTTGCGATCGACGGGCCTGCCGGGGCAGGCAAATCCACGCTGGCACGCCGCCTTGCGGCGGAGATGGGCTACATCTATGTGGACACCGGTGCCATGTTCCGCACCATCGGCCTGTATGCCCTGCGTGCTGGCAAGGACCCCAAGGATAACGAGGCTGTCAACGCCCTGCTGCCGGAGATCGAGCTGCACTTTGCTTTCATCGACGGCGAGCAGCATGTTTATTTAAAGGAAGAGGACGTGAGCACCGCCATCCGCACCGAAGAGGTGGGCATGGCAGCTTCTGCCGTGGGCGCAAACCCGGCCGTGCGGGCCTTCCTGCTGGGCATGCAGCGGGACATGGCCAAAAAGCAGGATGTGCTGATGGACGGCCGCGACATCGGTACCGTGGTGCTGCCGGATGCCACTGTCAAAATTTTCCTCACCGCCAGCCCGGAGGCCCGCGCTGCCCGCCGCTGGAAAGAGTATCAGGAAAAGGGCGTCAACACCCCGTATGAGGAAGTTCTGGCCGACGTGAAGCAGCGGGACTATCAGGACACCCACCGTGCGGCCGCTCCCCTGAAGCAGGCCGAGGACGCCGTGCTGCTGGACACCTCGGAGCTGGACTTCGAGCAGAGCCTTGCCGCTATGAAGAAGATCATTGCGGAGAAAGTGAAAAACTGACGACGATATGATGTTATATTATATTCTGCTGCCCTTTGCATGGCTGCTGTGGCACCTTGGCTTCCGCATCCGGGTGGAAGGGCGCGAAAACCTGAAAAAGGTGCAGACCAAGGGCTATATCCTGGCACCCACCCATGTGTCCGCCATCGACCCGGTGTTCATCGCGGTCACCCGGTGGGGCGGGCGAATGGTCATCTTTGCCAAAAAGGAACTGTTTGAGATCAACGCCTTCCTGAGCTGGTTCTTCCGCTGCTGCGGCGGCGTCTGCGTCCGGGGCACCAAGGACGAGGTGGCCGTCATCGCCCGGACCGTGGAGGCCTGCAAGGAGGGCAAGACCCTGCTGATCTTCCCGGAAGGCACCCGGGAAAAGGAAGGCAAGATCTTGCCCCCCAAAAGCGGACTGTTCGTGATCGCAGCGGAGGCCGGGGTGGACGTGGTGCCCTGCCGCATCCTGTACGACACCCCGGACGGGAAAATGCACCTGTTCTGCAAGGTGCGGGTGATCTACGGTGAGCCTATGCCCGCCGCGCAGTTTGCCATGGAGGGCCGCCGCGACACGAAAAAACTGCGTGTCAACAAGCAGGCCCTGCTGGATGCGTGGGAGAAGATGGGACGGTGAGAAGAACGTAATGGAGATCAAAGTTGCAAAGACCGCGGGGTTCTGCTTTGGCGTGAACCGTGCCGTGGAGCTGACCTACGGCCTGCTGGCCGAAGGGCGCAGGGTGGCCACCCTCGGCCCGCTGATCCACAACCCGCAGGCCGTGGCCGACATGCAGGCAAAGGGGGCCTTTGTGGCCGACAGCGTGCCTCAGGTGCCGGATGGCTATGAGGTGGTCATCCGCAGCCACGGGGTGCCCCGCAGCGTGTACGACGAGCTGGAGGCGCGCGGCATCGCGTACCACGATGCCACCTGCCCCTTTGTGCAGAAGATCCAGCGCATTGCCGCACAGGCCGAAAAAGAGGGTGCCGTGCTGCTGGTGGCGGGCGATAAGACCCACCCGGAGGTGCAGGGCATCGTGGGGCACACCCGCGGAGAGGTGTTCGTTTTTGCCGATTTGGAGGAGCTTGCGGCCTGGAAAGGCCCCTCGGACCCGCAAAAACCCCTTTTTGCAGTTGCACAGACCACATTTCAGGTGACAAAATGGAAAGAAAGTTCGGAGTTTCTCAAAAAAGCCTATACAAACGCCCGAA
>OGJR01000903.1_pt1 | contig 22243 bp, 20 predicted proteins | sample 1572301 | NCBI WGS metagenome assembly OGJR01 (sample SAMEA2582083, study PRJEB24529) | metagenome | biome: Human gut stool | place: China | collected 2011 | reverse complement strand
TGGTGGCCTTGTGGATGCGGTCCAGAGCCTCGAAGTCCAGACCCTTCCAGTTTGCCGGGTAGACACCGTGGATGTTGCCGATGCCGGCAGCCAGGAAGTCAATGCCCAGAGCGGTGATCTTTGCGCACTCCTCGGGGTCTGCGATCTCGCCGGCACCCACAACGCCGTCCTCGACACCGCCGATGGAACCGACCTCGGCCTCGATGCTCAGGCCCTTAGCGTGTGCCAGAGCAACCAGCTCCTTGGTCTTTTCCACATTCTCCTCGATGGAGTAGTGGCTGCCATCGAACATGATGGAAGAGAAGCCGGCCTCGATGCAGGCCTTGCAGCCCTCATAGGTGCCGTGATCCAGATGCAGGGCAACAGGAACGGTGATGCCCATGGAATCGACCATTGCGCTGACCATGGCAGCGACGGTCTTGAAACCGGTCATGTACTTGCCGGCACCCTCGGAAACACCCAGAATCACAGGGCTCTTCATTTCCTCGCAGGCGGTCAGAACGGACTTGGTCCACTCCAGATTGTTGATGTTGAACTGAGGCACACCGTAGTGGCCATCACGTGCTTTGATCAGCATTTCGGTTGCATTTACCAACATTATTCATTACCTCCACAAAATCATTGGGGTCTTGCTCGTTTCATATCCGCTTTGTGCACGGTTTAACGAACCTACAGAATTAGTATACCCCAAACAGCGGCCAAAATCAATCCAAACCGGTGTTTTTCCTGTAACAATGCGGGGATTCTGTTTCTGGCAGGGTGCAGGGGGTTACTGCCAGAAGCGCGTATATTCGATAGAATGCAACAAATTTCCATATAATGTGCAATAAGCGGCCGAAAGACAGAAAGCTTGATGAAGGACGGATTTTCAACACAGATCCACATTCGTCAAAATGATATTGGGCAATTTGGCAAAAGCGGACAGGATGCAGTTCAAAAAATTGTCATATTTCCGACTTGTATTCTACAAATTGTACGCAGGAAATCAAAAAAGGTCGAACCAAAAAGTGGAAAACCTTGTGGAAAGTGTGGAATTCCACAGGCAAAACAGGCTTTAAAGCTGGACTTTTGAACTTTCTCCACAGGGTTTTCAACATGTGGAAAAATAATCGCTCTTCTACGGATTGTATACCGCGTTTTTGTGGAAAACTTTTTTCTCCGGCAAAACAGAGGGATATCTACCCAGCAGCCGGGTAAAGCTGATGCAGGGCGGCAGAACATTTCTGCAAAAAAGCGGAAACGGTCTCCGGCACCACGAACAGAAAAACTTTTGCTGGACGCGGATAAAAAACGGTAATTTGCTGGCAAACAAGTTCGGCTTATGCTATACTTCAAGATGAGTTATCATCTTCAGACTATACCGGTGCGCGGCCCAGAGTGCGGCGCGCCTTTTGGAGGGTGTGCACAGCACCTTCCGGTGATACAACGGAAGGAGAAAATCATCATGGAAGAAAAGAACCAGCCGCGCCGTCCGCGCCGCAGCCCGGAAGAGCCGCTGCAGAAGAACGAGAGCCTTGTTTATGGCAAAAATCCGGTGACCGAACTGCTGAAAAGCGGTTCCGGCGTGGACACCGTGCTCATTGCTGAGGGCATGGCTCCGGCCGTGGCGGCTTACTATACCGCATTGGCAAAGGATGCGGGTGCCACGGTGAAGCGGGTGCACCCCAACAAGCTGCGCCTGATGACCGGCACCGAGAGCCATCAGGGTGTGGCGGCATTTGCCAGCGAGATCGAATACGTGACGGTAGACGACCTGATGGCAGCAGCCAAGGACAAGGGCGAGGCACCTTTTCTGGTGCTGAGCGATGGCATTGAAGACCCGCACAATCTGGGTGCCGTGATGCGCAGTGCTCTGCTGTGCGGTGCGCATGGCATCGTGATTCCAAAGCGCGGCGGCGCATCGGTCACGCCTACCGTCATCAAGTCCAGCGCAGGTGCCGCAGAACGCCTGCCGGTGGCTCGTGTGGCCAACATCGGCGAGACCATCCGCCGCCTGAAGGAGCAGGGTGTGTTCGTCTACTGCGCCGATATGGACGGCGTGTCTCTGCGCAGGAACAACCTGACCGGCCCCATTGCACTGGTGCTGGGCAGCGAGGGCAGCGGTGTTTCGCAGCTGGTGAAAAAGCTGTGCGACGGTGTGGTGCGGCTGGATATGGCAGCACCGGGCACCGGTGTGGACAGCTACAACGTGTCGGTGGCTGCGGGCATTATTCTGTACGAGATCCAGTCCCAGCGCGCAGCACAGCAGGCATGATCCGGCATTCGGGCCGGAACCTCAATTTGAATTACAGGAGGGACAAGAATGCCGAAAGATAAAAATAATGGCCGGGAAATGACCCCGGATGAAAAGTTCCGCTCCTTTTTCAGCACCACGGCGGTGGATATCCCGGAGGAGATGACCCGGAGGGACGAAACCCAGCCGGAGGAAAAGCCGCAGAAACGGTTTGGCCTGTTTGGCCGTGGTAAGGAAAAGCAGGAGACTGACGAAGCTGCAGCAGAGCAGCCGCAGGAAATGCCCACCGGTGAGGTGCGGCTGGGTGAGGATGCGCAGCCGGAACCGGAAGCGGATCTGGAACTGATGCTGAAGCCGGAGGCAGACCCGGAACAGGAACTGGCCCCGTGGCCTTTTCTGGAAAAGGAAGCAGAGGATGCACAGCCGGAAGCACCCGCCAAAAAGCCGGAGGAAAAATCTGCACCGCAAACGGCGGAACCCCCGGCGGCAGTGAAGCCGGAAACACCCCGGCAGAGCGCTGTCCCGGCGGCAAGACCCGCAGAGCAGCACAGCACGGCAAAGCCTCTCCGGCACCCCAAGAATGCGCCGGAGGTGCTGCTGCCGCAGGAAGAGCAGGAGCAGCAGGAGATGGCACAGCTCAAGGCGATGATCAACGGCCTGAGCGACCAGAAGCCGGAAAAGCCTGCACCGAGGGCCGAAGCAGCCCCGGCAGCAGAAACTGAACCGGCTGAAAGCAAAAAGAAACCGTCCGGTGCACCGCTGCCCGCGGCTGTGTTTGCAGCGGTAAAGGAGACGGCACCGGAGCTGCAGCCGGAACCTGTGCCGCAGCCGGAAAAGCAGCCGGTGGCCGATTTCTTTGGCAAGGCGCAGAGCGAGGACGCACCGCAGGCACCTTTGGCCCCGGCAGAGGAGCCTGCCGCAAAAGAGGACACCATGAGCCTGCCGCTGCTGCCGCTGGACGGTGAAGAGCCGCAGCAGGCACCGGAGAAGGCACCCGCTGCGCCACAGCCGGAACTGAAAGCTGAGGCGGAGGACGCGGTGTCTCCGGAGGAACATGCTGAAACGGAGCTGACCGAGCCGGAGGTTACGGCGGATAAACTGCACCGTATGAGTGCAGAGCTGACGCTGCGCTGCGTGCTGGGCGGCATTCTGGCTGTGGTGCTGCTGCATTTTGGTTTGGTATCGGATGGGCTGCTGCCCGCCATGGCGGCGCTGGACCCGGATGCTGCCCCGGCGGCATTCTATGCTGCAAACCTGCTGCTGCTGGCAGCAAGCCTGTGCGTGGGCTTCCCGGTGCTGCGCGACGGCCTGAACGGCCTGCGCGGACGGTCTTCTTCCGAGACGATGCCGGCGCTGGCCGCAGTAGCAGCGCTGGTGCAGGCGGTCACAGCCATGCTGAACGCAAATGTTTACCGCGGCACCACCGGCATCTCGCTGCTCAGCGGCATGGCCGCGCTGGGGCTGTTCCTTGCGCTGCTGGGCAGCCGGGTGATGCTGGCTGCTGTCAAGGGCGGCTATGAGCTGGTGACCAATGGTGTGGAGTTCGAGGGCGCCTACCGCGCCAAGGACAAAGACCTGCTGCGCGCCCTTGCACGGGATCTGGAACAGAAGGACCCCTGGGTGCTGCTGAGCCGCCCGATGAAGGAAGCTGACGGCTTTGTGGAGCAGAGCTTGAGCGAACGCGCAAGCGAGCGCCGTGCACGCAAAGTTTCGTACATCCTGCTGGGCGTTGCCCTGCTCAGCGGCGTGCTGTTCCTGCTGGCAGGTGCCGGCTGGAACAAAGCGGCGGCTGCCATGGCAGCGGTGCTGTGCATGGGCGCACCGCTTTCTTCTACCCTGATCGCGGGCGTTGCCTCGCTACGGCTGCAGCGTGCGGCTGCGGCTGTGGGCGCAGTCGTGCCCGGTTGGCAGGCCATTGAGCAGCTGGGCGGCATTGATACGCTGCAGATTGATGCAGACGACCTGTTCACCGCCGACAGCGCACAGCTGGAGGATATCCGCATCTTCAAGGGCGGCCGCATCGACCGCGCCATCCTGTACGCGGCCAGCGTGCTGAACGAGAGCCACGGCACCCTGAAGGGGCTGTTCCGCCAGATCGTTGAGGAACGCACAGACATCCTGTTCCCGGTCAAGGATCTGGAGCAGCACCATGGGCTGGGCTTTTCCGCCTGGTGCGATAACAACCGCATCCTCATTGGTACCCGCCGCTATCTGGAGCAGGAGGGCGTGCCGCTGCCGGACGAGGAATACGAGATGCAGCACTCGAAGAACGGCGAGCTGCAAATTTTGTATCTGGCTGTGTCCGGCAATCTGCACGCTATGTTCGTGCTGAAATATGTGGGCGGGCGCAATGTGGCCCGCGGCCTTGCCGTGCTGCAAAAGGAGAACATCCGCCTGCTGGTCACATGCCAGGACCCCAGTCTGACTGCACACCACATTACCGAAGCATACCGCCTGCCGGAAGGCATGATCACCGTGCTGGATCAGGAGCAGTGCAACGCCATCAAGGCCGCACCGGAAGACCCGGAGGATACCTGCTGCATGATCCATCTCAAGGCGTTTGCCAGCCTGACCGGCGGTCTGCAGGCTGCGGATCAGGCCCAGAACGCCGAGAGCAGCGCCACCACGGTACAGATGGTCTCGGTGCTGTTCTCCATTATCATTGCAGCGCTGCTCACCAGTGCAGGCAGCATCTGGGAGCTTTCGGTGGCAACGGTGCTGATGTACCAGGCAGCGTGGAGCGCCCTGAGCATTGCTGTGTGTGCACTGAAGCAGCATAACTGAGAAATATTCTCAGAATAAATAGGAATCGTTCTTGATTTCCATCAAAAAATATGGTATACTTTGTTCAGAACCTGAGCCGCAGGCGAAAAAATTAGCGCCGGGCTGAATGATAGAGCCGGGATCGGTCGATCCTGACAGAAGATCCGTTTTTGAAAGGAGAGCATCATGGAACTGAAGGGTACCAAAACCGAGAAAAATCTGATGGAAGCGTTTGCAGGCGAGAGCCAGGCACGCAACAAGTACACCTTCTTTGCCAGCATGGCAAAAAAAGAAGGCTACGAGCAGCTGGCCGCGATCTTTGAGGAGACCGCCGGCAATGAGAAGGAGCACGCAAAGATCTGGTTCAAGCTGCTGTGCGGCGGCGCGATCCCCGATACCCTGACTTGTCTGGACATGGCAGCAGGCGGTGAGCACGACGAGTGGACCGAGATGTACCCCCGCATGGCCAAGGAGGCCAAAGAAGAGGGCTTCCCTCAGATCGCAGCACTGTTCACCATGGTGGCACAGATCGAGAAGGAGCACGAGGAGCGCTACCGTGCGCTGGCCGAAAACCTGAAAAACAACAAGGTCTTTGCCCGCGAGGAGCAGCAGGTATGGCAGTGCCGGAACTGCGGCTACACCTATATCGGCAAGTCCGCACCGCTCAAGTGCCCGGTGTGCGCACATCCGCAGAGCTACTTTGAGCTGAAAAAGATCAACTACTAAGCTGAAAATTCAAAAGCAGAACAGCGCCGCCGCATCCGGTTTGCCGGGTGCGGCGGCGTTTTGTACAAAATTGAAAAGCGGATTTTATTATTCTCCACAAAATAAGGCTCAGCTGCCCGGCAGAATGGGCAAAAAACTTGACCCGGTTTTGCACTGCGTGTAAAATAATACGGAGACAGGAATATTTAAAGGATCTTGCAGCAAAGCAGGCGGGGAGGGCAAAGCCCATGAAGCAGGGGTTCAAAGCGTGTGTTTGTGCAGTGGTGCTGTGCGCAGAACTGTTTGCAGCCGGGGCCTTGTCGGCCTATGCTGCGCAGGAGCAGCCGCTGCCGGACAGCGGCATGACATTGGACACTGCCGAACTGACGCTGGATATCACCGAAGGAGACCCGGCCCCGGTGGCCTACCTGAATGTGCAGGCACCCAACGACTACTTCTTTCTGATCTGGACTTCCAGTGATCCGGCAGTGGCATCGGTGGACGGCACTGGCAAGGTGACCGGCCATGCCGAGGGCACTGCGGCCGTCACGGCCCGCAATGAGCGCGGCGAAAAGACCACCTGTACCATCACGGTGCGCAAAAGCACAGCCAGCCGCCTGGTGCTGAACACCAGCGATCTGACGCTTACCATTACAGAGCAGGAGCCTGTCCCGACGAAACAGCTGAAGCTGGAACAGAACAAAGGCGGGTTTACCTATGTGCGGCAGTGGGTCAGCAGCAACCCGGCGGTGGCATCGGTAAGCACAAACGGTACCGTAAAGGCGCAGAGGTCCGGCAAGGCCGTCATCAGCGCACTGACCACAGCCGGGCAGGTGCTGCGCTGCACGGTAACGGTCACATCGGAGATCGGACGGGTGCAGATGAGCAAAAACGCCATGCTGCTGCAGGCAGTGGGAGCCAGTCAGAAGCTGACCGCGCAGGCTGCAGGCGCCAAAAACGGAACGATGACATGGATCAGCAGCAATCCGGGCGTGGCAACTGTGAGTGCGGATGGCATGGTAACGGCGGTGGGCGACGGTGAAACGATGATCCTTGCCGTTACACCGGAGGGTCGTGCCGATGCCTGCTATGTGGCCGTGGGAGCGGCGGCGTGGCGGTTCCGCTCGGAGGACGAACTTGCCGAAACGCTGACCCTGACCGGCCAGCTGCCCTATTCGGATGGAAAGTAAAAAGAAAAATGGGAGCGTTCTGTGCAGCAGGATGCTCCCATTTTTTCAAAACCCGCTGGGCAGAAAGATCATCGTTCCCCGGGCAGACCACGCCATCCGCTGGGCCATGCAGCCGGGCGCACCGGCCAGCAGAAACAGGGCCAGTGCGGCGAGCAGAAGCACCCATCCAAGGCCGCTGTGCGGCCTGCCGGAAAAAGGATCCCCTTTTTTGCGTCTCATCCCGCTGCCTCCTTTTTGCTGTGCTGGCCCATGCTATGCGCGGCCAGCAGTGATTGTGCAACGTGCTGGGCTGTGGTACAATAAAATATCGAAATCTACTGTGCAGGGAGAACGATTTTATGCTGACCATTACACTGCTGGGCACTGCGGCTACCATGCCACTGCCGGACCGGGCACTCTCGGCGGCGTTTGCTGCCTGCGGCGGCCACGGCCTGCTGTGGGACTGCGGCGAGGGCACGCAGGCAGCGGCACACCGGGCAGGCGTGAACCTGATGCGGGCAGATGCCATCTGCCTGACCCACTACCATGGCGACCACATCTTTGGTCTGCCGGGCCTTTTGCAGACTCTGGGGGCGCAGGGCCGCACAAGGCCGCTTGCGCTGCTGGGTCCGGAGGACCTGCCGGATATCTGGGCGGCGGTGCGGGCACTGACCGGCCCGCTGCCCTATCCGGTGAAGCCGCAGGTGCTTATGCCGGGCCAGCCGCTGGCGCTGGATGCGCTGAGCGAGGGCTGGCCTGCCGGTGCGCGGCTGGTGCCGTTTGCCACAAAGCACCGGGTAAAAAGCCTTGGCTACCGGCTGGAGCTGCCCCGTGCAGGCAAATTTTCGCCGGAGCAGGCCCGGGCGCTGGGGGTGCCGGTGCAGCAATGGAAGCTGCTGCAGAAAGGGCAGAGCGTTGCCGTGGAGGGCAGAACGGTGCAGCCTGCGCAGGTGCTGGGCGCACCGCGCAAGGGGTTGAGCGTGGTATTTTCCGGCGATACGGCCCCCTGCCCGTATTATTTGCAGGCGGCGCATGACGCAGACCTGCTGATATGCGATGCCACCTATGCCCTTCCGGAGCAGGAAGACCAGGCCCGTCAGTGGGGGCACAGCACCTTTGGGCAGAGCGCATCCCTTGCCGCGCAGGCGAGGGCAAAGCGGCTTTGGCTGACCCATTATTCCCCCATGATCACCGACCCGGAGGAATATGCCGCGCAGGCACAGAGCATCTTCCCGGCGGCGGAGTGCGGCTTTGACGGCAAAAGCATCACCCTGCAGTACGAGGAGGCACAGCCATGACCATCCGGATGGACGAGGGTGCGGCAGAGCTGCTGGACACCCTGCACAAGGCGGGCTATGCAGCCTACGTGGTGGGCGGCTGCGTGCGGGACAGTCTGCTGGGCCTTACACCGCACGACTGGGACCTGTGCACCAGTGCTCTGCCGCAGCAGGTGATGGAGCTGTTCGGCGCGCAGCGGTGCATCCCCACCGGCCTGCAGCACGGCACGGTAACGGTGAAGCAGAGCGGTGCCCTTTACGAGATCACCACCTTCCGTACAGAAGGCACCTACACAGATGGCCGCCACCCGGACGAGGTGCACTTTGTGCCGGATGTGCGGGAGGATCTGGCCCGGCGGGATTTTACCATCAACGCTATGGCCTACAATGAAAAAGAGGGCCTTGTGGACCCCTTTGGCGGGCAGGCCGACCTGCAAAGCGGCATCGTACGGGCGGTGGGTGTGCCCCGCCAGCGGTTCACCGAGGACGCGCTGCGCATCCTGCGGCTGTACCGCTTCGCAGCCCGGTTTGGCTTTGCCATCGACCCGCCCACGGCGCAGGCGGCACAGGAGCTGTGCGCCCATCTGGACTGTGTATCGGTGGAGCGCATCGAGGAAGAGCTTGCAAAGCTGCTGAGCGCACCCGCCCCTGCGGCATATCTTGACGAAAAAATACTGTTTGTTATTCTGCCGGAGCTTACATCGGAGGCACTGGCAGCGGCAAAGCCGGTGGTGGATGCCTGCCCGGCGGGTGCAGAAAACCTGCCCATCCGGCTGGCGGCGCTGCTGCTGAGCCTTGGCGAGGACGGCATCCGCCGCACACTCAAGCGCCTGCGCTGCTCCAATGCCTGTATTGAGGAAACGGCGGTGCTGGTGCGGGAAGCCAGAAGGCGTGACGGTAGCTTTCTCTTCGGACACGAGTACGGGTTGCGGCACCCAGCGGATGCTTCGTGCTTTGAGCAGCACTCGCATCCTGCTGGCCGTTGCCCCAACAGCAACTCCTTGTTTCCGCCGCAGGCGGCAGTCGTTGCCGTTGCAGGCCATTCCATCGCCCGCCCTATTGCCTTCGGCAACAGGGTCCCACCCCAGAGGACGGTCCTCAGAGAAACTACCGTCACACCCGACTTTACTATCTACGCCCGCCGACTACTGGGCAAATATAACTTGTGTACCGTGCAGCGTTTGGCAGCACTGGGCACAGCCCTGCAGCCGGAACGGGCGGCTGATTTTGCTGCACTTTCCGAATTGGCCGAACAATTGGACGCGGACGGCGTATGCTGCCGCGTCAGCCAGCTGGCTGTGAATGGCCGTGATCTGATGGCGGCAGGTGTCCCGGCGGGGCCGGGCATCCGCAAAGTGCTGGAAGCGCTGCTGGACGGTGTGATCCGGGAAGAATATCCCAACGAGCGGCAAGCCCTGCTGGCCGCAGTGCAGCAGCTCGCTGCGTCTTGACAAGCTCTTTTTTCAGAGTTACTATTATACTACTGTTTTAGTGTGTTGAATGCACCAAAGGAGAACTTATGACCACACAGACCCCTGATTCAAAGCCGCGTGCCCTCATTGCCATGAGCGGCGGCGTGGACAGTTCGGTGGCGGCATGGCTCATGCAGCAGGCAGGCTATGACTGCACCGGCATCACCATGCGGCTCACCCGCAACGAAACGCTGGGACAGTCCGGCTTTCACACCTGCTGCTCGGAAAAGGACATCGAGGACGCGGCAGAGGTGGCGTTTGCCATGGATATCCCGTACGAGGTGTTGGATTTCACGGCTGACTTCCGGGAACAGATCATTGAAAAATTCGTCCGCGTGTATGAGGCGGGCGGCACGCCGAACCCCTGCATCGACTGCAATAAATATATGAAGTTCCGCCATCTGCTGGACTGGGCCCGGGCACACGGCATGGGGTATGTGGTCACGGGCCACTATGCCCGGGTGGAGCAGGACGAGGCCACCGGCCGTTTCCTGCTCAAAAAGGGGCTGGACGAGGGCAAGGACCAGAGCTACGTGCTCTACAACCTCACTCAGGAGCAGCTGGCGCATATCCGTCTGCCGCTGGGCGGCCTGCACAAGACTGAGGTGCGCGAGATCGCGGAGCAGCACAAATTTGTCAATGCCCACAAGCACGACAGTCAGGACATCTGCTTCGTGCCGGATGGCGACTATGCCCGCTTTATGGAGGACTTCACCGGCAAACACTACCCGGCAGGTGATTTTCTGGACGAAAACGGCAGGGTGGTGGGCACCCACAACGGCGCGGTGCGGTACACCATCGGCCAGCGCAAGGGGCTGGGCCTTGCCATGGGGGCACCTGTGTACGTCTGCGGCAAGGACATGCAGGCAAACACCGTCACGGTAGGGCCGGAGGAGATGCTGTTCGACCGCATCGTGTATGCGGACGAGGTGAACTGGATCGCCATTCCGGAGCTGACCGGGCCGCTGCGGGTCACAGCCCGCACCCGGTACCACCAGGTGGAGCAGGCCGCCACCGTCTACCCGGCGGAGTGCGGCTTCCGGCTGGAATTTGACCAGCCCCAGCGCGCCCCTACGCCCGGTCAGGCCGTGGTGCTGTATCAGGGCGACACCGTGCTGGGCGGCGGCACCATTACGAGAGTGGAAAAGTAACAAGGAGAACAAAATGCAAAATCAGTATTCCCGCACGCAGTTGCTGCTGGGCGCGGAAGCTATGGAAAAACTGCACAATTCCCGCGTGGCGGTGTTCGGCATCGGCGGCGTGGGCGGCTACACGGTGGAAGCGCTGGCGCGCAGCGGCGTGGGGGCACTGGATCTGATCGATGATGATAAAGTCTGCCTGACCAACCTCAACCGCCAGATTATCGCCACCCGCAGCACGGTAGGGCAATATAAGGTAGATGTGGCTGCGCAGCGCATCCACGACATTGACCCGGACATCAGGGTGACCACCCACCGGTGCTTCTTTGGCCCGGAAACACAGGACCAGTTCGACTTTACCCAGTACGACTATGTGGTGGATGCCATTGACACCGTTACCGGAAAGCTGGCGCTGGTGATGAAGTGCAAGGAGGCAGGCACCCCCATCATCTGCTCCATGGGCGCAGGCAACAAGATGGACCCGACCCGCTTTGAAGTGACCGATATCTACAAGACCTCGGTCTGCCCGCTGGCCAAGGTGATGCGCACCGAGTGCCGCAAGCGCAAAATCAAGCACCTGAAGGTGGTCTACTCCAAAGAGCCTGCCATGACCCCCATCGAGGATGACGCTATCAGCTGCAAGAATCACTGCATCTGCCCTCCGGGCACCCAACGCAAGTGCACCCAGCGCCGCTCGGTGCCGGGCTCCAATGCCTTTGTACCCTCGGTGGCCGGCCTGATCATCGGCGGCGAGGTGGTAAAAGACCTTGTGGGCTTTGTGCCAATGAAGGGGTAAAACAAAAGGCAGACTCCTGCTGTGTGGGACGATTTTGAATGCGCTCCGCGTTGCTTTGCGCATAAGCTAAGGAAATTGTATTTTTTGCGATGCAGCGTTCCATAACATAAATTCGCAACTAATTTGCATTTTGGTATTGCAATTGGAGAGAATATCGTGTATAATCATCCCTGTTCGAAAATGCAACCAATTTGCAATTTACTAAAATGAAGCGACGAACGGTCGTTTTTAGGAGCGTATATGGAACTGTTTCTGGATGTTCTGGGCGAATCTCTGGTGGATACCGCCAAGATGCTGCCCTTCCTGTTTCTGGCTTATCTTCTGATCGAGTATATCGAGACCCGCCACGGTGAGCGCATTGAAGCACTGCTGGCAGGCGGCGGGCGCTGGGGCGCGATTCCGGGCGCGGTGCTGGGCTGTGTGCCGCAGTGTGGCTTTTCGGCCATTGCGTCCAACTTCTACTCCTCCCGCGTCATCACACTGGGCACCCTGATGGCCGTCTACCTTGCCACCAGCGACGAAGCCATCCCGCTGCTGGTATCCATGCCGGCCTACTGGAATAAGCTGGCTGTGCTCATGGTCATCAAGGTGGTATACGCCATTGTGGTGGGCTTTGTGCTGGATTTTGTGCTGCGCGGCGTGCTGCCCAAATCGCTGCGCGGCGGCTACACCGGCCATGCCGACGAGGTGGACTGTCACGAGGAGCACAGCGACGAAGAGGGCAAGCCCGCCCCCATCTGGAAAGCGGCCCTGCGCCACACGCTGGAGATTTTTGTGTTCATCTTTGCGTTCAGTCTGGTGTTCGGCCTGATCGTGGAAGGCGTGGGCGAAGATGTGTTTGCAGACCTTCTGGGCAGCATGGGCTTCTTCCAGCCGGTAGTGGCTGCGCTGGTGGGCCTGATCCCCAACTGCGCCGCCAGCGTGCTGCTGACCCAGCTGTATGTGGAAGGTGCTCTGCGCTTTTCCAGTCTGGTAGCGGGCCTTTGCACCGGTGCAGGCGTGGGCCTTGCGGTGCTGTGGCGCACCAATCCTTCGTGGAAGCAGAACCTGTTCATCACCGGCCTGACATGGGGTGCAGGCGCATTCCTCGGCGTGGCAATGCAGGTGGTCGTGGCCGTGTTTGCGTGATCCCGAGAAGGAGCTGCAAAGAAAACGGCATCGTGAAACAAAATAAGGCTATTGCATGGAATTCTGTGCAGTAGCCTTATTTTTATGCCCAAATGCACCCCAATTTTAAAAAAGTATGGTATACTGGTACAAAACTCAGTTCCATAGGGGAGAATAGAATGCAATATAAGATTCTGGCAAGCGATTACGACAACACACTGGTGCCCTTTGGCGAGGGCAAGCCGCGTCAGAAGGTGGTCAAGGCGGTAAAGAAGCTGCAGGCCGCAGGCGGCAGATTTGTGCTCAGCACCGGACGTGCGTATCCGTGCGTCAACCTCAAAGGCCAACTGGGCGGCATCCGGTTCGATTATGCCATCACCTGCAACGGTGCCTGTGTGGTGGACCGCGAGGGCCGCATCGTAGCCGAGCACCCGCTCACCGCTGAGGAAATGTACGCGCTGGTGGATTTCTGCGAGGATTATAACTATCCGCTGCAGTTCAATTTCAGGGATGCCTGCTACGCCTACTGCGAGTATGAATATCTGCACAGGGGCTATCAGCAGATGAACAGCATCGGGCTGGACTGTGTGGACGGCGAAGATCAGGACCGCCACCTGATCGATATGCCCCACGCCGCTTTTGCGGCCATGCCGCCGGAGCGTGTGGCGGACTTCAACGCCAAGTACGGCCATCTGGGCCTGCACTGGATGCAGGTGGGCGCGCAGAATGCCGACGGCCTGTGCTACTACGACATCGTGCGCGGTGGAATGGACAAAGGCGTTGGCCTTGCCGACCTGTGCGAAAAGATGGGCCTGACACTGGCCGATGCCGTGGCGGCAGGCGATTCTGCCAACGATGTGGCCATGCTGAAGGCAGCGGGCCTTGGCTGCTGCATGGCAAACGGCACGCCGGACGCAAAGGCTGCCGCCGACCGCATCATTGGCGATGTGCGGGAGGACGGCCTTGCCGACCTGATCGATGAGCTGTGGTTCGACGGCCCCAGAGCAGAGCCGTCCGGCCGCGACCTTGGCTCGCCTTGGGATAAAATTGAAAGTGCAGGCGGACAATGAGCTTTGAACCGGTGTATAACGAACACAGCCGGGCGCTGATCCTTGGCACATGGCCCAGCCCCAAAAGCCGGGAGATGGCCTTTTACTACGGCCACCCGCAGAACCGCTTCTGGCCCGTGCTGGCCGCGCTGACCGGTGAGCCGGTGCCTGCCCGTGAGGACATTGAAGCCAAAAAGCAGATCATCCTGCGCCATGGGCTGGCCCTCTGGGACACGCTGGAACGCTGCACCATCACCGGCGCAGCGGATGCTTCCATCAAGGATGCAGTGCCGAATGATATTGCCGCTCTGCTGGCAAAGGCACCCATCGAAGCAGTATTCTGCAACGGAGCCACCGCATACCGGATCTATACAAAGTATCTGCAGCCGGTGTCCGGCATTGCAGCGGTAAAGCTGCCCAGCACCAGCCCGGCAAACGCTGCCTGCCGCCCGGAAAAGCTGCGCGAAATCTGGGGCGCGGCCCTCTTGCCGTGGATCAACAAATGATGGCCAGGTTGTAAATTATCCGTGAAAGCCTTGCGTTTTTCGCGGGGTGCGGTATTATGGGTAACATAAGGGGCAATGCCCCGGACAAGGAGAAGAAACATGAGCAAGATCATCCGCACCAGAAAGCCCAGCGTTCTGCCATTTTATGCAATGGCACTGGTCTTTTTGGTATTGTGCGCGGTACTGCCGGTGTATAAGCTGTGGGCGCTGCTGGCGGCGCTGGGCGGTGCATTTGTGGCCTTTGGTGCGGCACAGAAGGTCTGCCCGCCCCGGGTGGTGGAGCACGAAGTGCCTTTCCACACCGGTGTGGAGGATGTGGACGCGATGCTGACCGACATTCAGCAGAAACTGGATACCCTGCACACCCTCAACGAGCAGCTGCCGGACCCGCAGCTCTCTGCCGCCATGACCCGCATGGAAAAGGCGGGCCGCTCCATTGTGGAAGCGGTGGAAGCAAACCCGGAAAAGGCAAAGCAGGTGCGCAGGTTCGCAAACTATTACCTGCCGGATGCGGTGAACGTTCTGCAGCAGTATGCAAAGCTGGCAAAGCAGGGCGTGCGCGGCGAGAATGCCGCAGCCATCCGTACCGAGGTGGAGCACAATGCTGCTTCCATTGCCACGGCGTTTGAAAACCAGCTGGATGCCCTGTACGCCGCCGAGAGCATGGACCTTTCTGCAGATATCACGGTGCTGCAGAACATGCTCAAAGGGCAGGGCCTGAGCTAAGAAAAAAGGTAAATGGTATTTGGAAAGGAAGGAATCTCTTATGGCTGATAATACATTCAACTTTGACCTCGATGCACCCGCAGTACCCACCCTGACGCTGGACCCCACCCCGGCAGAAGAGGAAAAGGCAGCACCCGCCCAGCAGGAAGCTGCCGCACCGGAGCAGCCGCAGGTGAACCTGACCCCGGAAGAACAGGCCATGGTGGATCAGTTTGCTGAAAAGATCGATATTACCAACAGCCAGCAGGTGCTGCAGTACGGCTCCGCCTGTCAGAAGAAGATCGGCGATTTCTCCGAGGCCGCCCTTTCCAAGGTGGCCACCAAGGATCTGGGCGAAGTGGGCGATATGATCACCAGCCTGATCGGTGAGCTGAAGAGCTTTGATGCAGGCGAGGAAGAAAAAAAGGGCATCCTCGGCTTCTTCAAGAAGAAGGGCGACCAGCTGGATGCCATGAAGATGAAGTACAACAAGGCCGAGACCAACGTGGAAAAGATCCAGTCCATGCTGGAGGGCCATCAGGTGCAGCTGCTCAAGGACATCGCCATGCTGGATAAGATGTATGATCTGAACATGGCCTACTTCAAGGAGCTGAGCATGTATATCCTTGCCGGCAAAAAGAAGCTGGCCGATGTGCGCGCAAACGAGCTGCAGCAGGCCATGGATAAGGCCAAGGTTTCCGGCCTGCCGGAGGATGCACAGGCGGCTCGTGATCTGGCCGACCAGTGCGAACGCTTTGAGAAGAAGCTCTATGATCTGGAGCTGACCCGCAACATCAGCCTGCAGATGGGGCCGCAGATCCGCCTGCTGCAGAACAACGACACCATGATGGCAGAGAAGATCCAGTCCACCATCGTCAACACCATCCCCCTGTGGAAGAACCAGATGGTGCTGGCACTGGGTCTGGCCCACAGCCAGCAGGCCATGCAGGCCGAGCGTGCCGTGACCGACATGACCAACGACCTGCTCAAGAAGAACGCCGAGGCCCTGAAGATGGGTACCATCGAGACCGCAAAGGAATCTCAGCGCGGTGTGGTGGACATCGAGACCCTGCAGCAGACCAACAAGAGCCTGATCGAGACGCTGGACGAGCTGAACAAGATCCAGAGCGAGGGCCGCGCAAAGCGCGCTGCCGCCGAGCAGGAGCTGAACCGCATCGAGGACGAACTGAAAGCAAAAATGATGGAGATCCGGAGCTGAGATGGCAAACGCAGATTTTTCGCAAAAACAGAACAGCACTTCCGGCGGTTTTGACGCGGGCAGCTACCGCGAACAAAAGCAGCCGGAGCAGGCTGTACCGCTGACACCTCTGCAGCAGAAGCTGGCAGGGCTGGAAGCAAAGCTGCCCGCAGCCCTTTCCACCCGCGCAGCTGCACTGGCGCTGAGCGTGGTGGTGATGCTGGCGGCCTTTTTGGGCTTTGGCAGCGCCAAGCTGCGCAGCCGGTACAACGAAGTCCGCAAATGGTACACGGTGGGTGTGGCGGCAGACAACGGCTATAACCTCAACGAAGAGCTGACCACCCGCATGAACACGGCGGCAAACATCATCACTACCGCCAGCAGCACGCTGGGAGCGGACAGTGCCGAGGTGCAGGCCGCACAGAGCGCGCTGAGCGATTTTACCGCCTGTCTGGAAGCCGTGCAGAACGGCGGCAAAAGTCAGGCACTCACCTCGCTGCCCTATTATCAGGGTAGCACGATGCATGCGCTGTATCAGGCCAACGAGGTGCTGGGGTCGCGGATCGATCAGCTCTACGCAAAGCTGCAGGAGCAGGCCGCAGACCCCATGAAGATGGGCGCGGTGCAGGGCCAGTACGGCCAGTTCAACAGTGCGGCTACCATCATCGGCACCCTGAAATACAACGATGCCGTTTACGACTACCAGAAAGAGACCGGCGGCTTCCCGGCCAGCGTGCTGGGAGCCATTGCCGGTGTAAAGGAGGTTGAACCCTTCGCATGAAAAATTTTGCAAAACGCGTAAGCGCTCTGGTGCTGGCCCTTGTGGTGGGCGCAGCGGCCCTGTGCCCGGCGGCCCTTGCCGCCGCCAGCCTGCCGGACCTGCCCAAAGACGAATGTGTGGTGGATGATGCCAACATCCTGAGCGACAGCACTACCCAGACCATCGTTGATCTGAACAACCAGCTGCAGTCCAGCTGCAACGGAGCACAGATCGGCGTACTGACTGTAGATTATACGGGCAATTATTCCACTGAGGATTATGCAACACAGGCCTTCAACGCCTGGGGCATCGGCTCGGCTTCCGAGAACAACGGTGTGCTGATCCTGCTGGTGATGGAGTCGCCCATCTATGAGGATGGCGATTACTATGTGACCTACGGCGACGGCTTCCGCAACACCACGCTGGAAAGTCAGGCCAGTGCCATTGCCCAGAGCATGGAAAACGACTTTGCTGCCTATGATTACGACGGTGCAGTGACCACCTGTGCCAACAATGTGGCCGACACCATTGCAAGTGTTTATGGGGTAAATCTGAACAATGGCAGCTACGACGACGGCAGCTATGCCCAGCCGGACGACGGCCCCACCACCTTTGGGGATATCGTTCTGGGTATCGTGATCCTGTTCATGTCCCTGATGGTGATGCTGATCATCGTACTGTTCGTGTTCCGGGTGTTCATTGCACCCATCGGCCACGCAGCAGGCTGGAACTGGGGGCCCTTTGCATGGGGCTACATGGCAGGTTCGGCCCGTCGGCACCGTCCCGGCCCGCCGCCCCCTCCGGGCCCCGGCTTCGGCCCCGGATACGGCCCGGGCTATGGCCCCGGCCCCCGCAATGACCGGCCCCGCCCGCCCCGGAACAACAACCGGCGTCCGCCCCGTCCTCCCATGGGCGGCGGCTTTGGCGGCGGGTCCTTCGGTGGCTCCCGCGGAGGCGGCTCCTTTGGGGGCGGCTCGTTCGGCGGCGGCAGCTTCGGCGGCGGCTCCTTCGGTGGAATGGGCGGCGGCGGCAGCCACGGCGGCGGCGGTGGCCGCGGCCGTTAAAAACACAAAAACACGGAGAACTGCTGTGGGCGGTATGCCTGCGGCAGTTCTCTTTTTAGGTTTCAGGTGTGAAGGAAATTCATTTGACAAATCAACTTTGTTAACCTATACTGAGAAACATGCATAATAAGCCAGAAATAAAGGCTCTGAGGGTGGAAAAGCCGCAGAGCAGGGAACGATAAAAATAGAGGGAGAAAACCATGCTGACTCTGGATAAGATCTACCATGCAGCCTTTGTGCTCAAGGATGTTGCCCGCAAGACCGACCTCATCGAGGCACCCAAGCTCTCCAAGGACTGCCAGCTGTACCTGAAAACCGAAAACCTGCAGGCCACCGGCAGCTTTAAGGTGCGCGGTGCTTACTATAAGATCAGCCAGCTTTCCGAGGAGGAGAGCGCCAAGGGCGTGATCGCCTGCTCTGCCGGCAACCACGCACAGGGCGTGGCGCTGGCTGCTACCCGTCGCGGCATCAAGAGCATCGTCTGTATGCCGGACGGTGCCCCCATCATGAAGGTGGAGAATACCAAGAATCTGGGCGCAGAGGTGTGTCTGGTGCCCGGCACCTACGATGATGCCCACGACAAGGCTGTGGAGCTGCAGGAAGAGACCGGCATGACCTTTATCCACCCCTATGACGATGAGCAGGTCATCGCGGGGCAGGGAACCATTGGTCTGGAAATTCTGGATCAGCTGCCGGATGTGGATGCGGTCGTTGTGCCGGTGGGCGGCGGCGGCCTGATCTCCGGCGTGGCCTTTGCCATCAAGAGTCTGCGCCCGGAGGTGAAGGTCTATGGCGTACAGGCCGAGGGTGCACCCAGCATGTACCGCAGCCTGCACGAGCATAAGTACCAGACCTTGAAAGCCGTTTCTACCTTTGCAGACGGCATTCAGGTCAAGACTCCCGGTGAGCTGACCTACCAGATCTGTGAGCAGTATGTGGACGACATCGTGACCGTGAGCGAGGATGAGACCGCTGCCGCCATCCTCTCGCTGATGGAGAACCAGAAGCTGGTTGCCGAGGGGGCCGGAGCCGTGCCGGTGGCTGCAGTGCTGTTCCACAAGCTGCCGGTCGAGGGCAAAAAGGTGGCCTGCGTCGTCTCCGGCGGCAACATCGATGTGAACATCCTCAACCGCGTGATCACCCGTGGTCTGGTCATGAGCGGCCGCAAGGCGAACATGACCATTGCGCTGGAGGACAAGCCCGGCCAGCTCAAGAAGGTGGCCGAGATCGTGTCCCGCTGCGGCAGCAATGTGGTGTCGGTGCAGCACGATGGCTCCGATCCCAACATGCCCATTTCCAGCTGCTTCCTCAAGCTCACCCTTGAGACCCGCGATGCCGAGCAGATCGAGCAGATCCGCGCAGAGCTTGCAAAAGAGGGTTTCCAGCTTGTGAGCGAAAGAGTATAATAGAAGAAAAAAGAAAGGAGCGCTTTATCATGAAAGTCGTTTCCACTTCCAACGCACCCGCAGCCATCGGCCCTTACAGCCAGGCGATCGATCTGGGCAATATGGTGTTTGTTTCCGGCCAGATCCCGGTAGACCCTGCTACCGGCAAGATGGCCGATACGGTTGAAGAGCAGGCTGCACAGAGCCTTGCAAACCTCAAGGCCATTCTGGCCGAGGCTGGCCTTTCCATGGCAAATGTGGTCAAGACTGTCATCTTCCTTGCTGACATCAACGATTTTGCCGCTGTGAATGCCGTGTATGCCAAGGCCTTTGCTGAGCCGTTCCCTGCCCGCAGCTGCGTGCAGGTGGCCGCCATCCCCAAGGGCGCAAAGCTGGAGATCGAGTGCATCGCCGTGCGCGAATGATCAGGCCTAAACACAAAAGGGGCTGTGCCAGTGGCACAGCCCCTTTTGCATGTATGAGGAAGAATGAGAACAGCAATTACGGGCGCAGACCCATGCCGCCCTCCAGCGTGAGGGTCTCTCCGGACAGATACTTGAAGTCCGGCATGGCCAGCTGCACGCATACCCGGCCGATCTCGGTCTCGGGGTTGGCGTAGTGGCCCATGGGCGGCATCTTGACGTTGGCTTTGAACGCATCCGGGTATGCCTGCTGGAACTGCTCCAGCTTGGCGGTCCAGGCCAGCGGGCAGATCACGTTGACATTGATGCCATCCTTGCCCCACTCAGTAGCGGCCACGCGGGACAGGCCGCGGATGCCCTCCTTGGCGGCAGCGTAGGAGCACTGGCCAAAGTTGCCAAACAAGCCTGCACCGGATGCAAAGTTGATCACGCTGCCCTTGGACTTGGCCAGATAGGGATAGCAGGCCTTCATATAGTAAAATGCGGCGTACAGGCCGGAATAAAGGGCCAGATCAAACTGCTCGGTGGTGTGCTCTGCCAGCGGCACGCCGGAAGCGGATGCCTGTGCGTTGTTCACCAGCACTTGAATGCCACCAAAGGTATCCACAGCCTGATTGACGACATTTTGCACGGTGGCTTCGTTGTCGGTGCCTGCACACACATCTGCCTGCACCGGCAGAACGCGGATGCCATACTTGGCTTCCAGCTCGTTTTTTGCCTCTTCCAGTTTTTTCACATTACGGCCAGTGATGACCAGATTTGCGCCCTCTTTTGCAAAAGCGGTGGCAATGCCATAGCCGATGGAGCCGCAGCTGCCATCGGAAAGTACGGCGCGGCCTGCGCCGGTGATGATAGCGGTCTTACCCGTTAAAAAGCCCATAGTTGCCCTCCAGAAGTGCTCAATTGGCTGATGTTGGCCATATTATAGCCTGAATTTCAATAGAATGCAAGGCTTTTTACCGATAAATAAAAAATAGACAAAGAATGCCGAGAAGGTGAAAAAATTCACGACTTCTCGGCATTTTGTGAAAGATTTGTCAGAGACTTTGATGTTAAAATAAAGACAAACTAATTACTTCTGCACGCCCGCCTCGCACTGCTCAATAAACTGCTTTGCCACGCGGGGGCTGCGGCCGCCGGCGCGGATGGCAAAGGCTTCGGCTTTGACCAGCAGCTGATCCATCGGCATGTCGATGCCGTGCTGCTTTGCCAGTTCGGCCAGAATGGTCTCAAACCGGGCCTTCTCCGGCCGCTGGAAAGTGACCGTCAGGCCGAATCGGGCGGAAAGGCTCATCAGCTCCTGCCGGGTATCGGCTTCGTGGATGTCGTCGCCGGTGCGGTCGGTCAGTGTTTCTTTAATAAGGTGGCGGCGGTTGGAGGTGGCATATACCGCAATGTTCTTGGCCCGGCCGCCCACGCTGCCTTCCAGAATGGCCTTGAGCGCGGCAAAGTTGTCGTCGTTGGCGGTAAAGCTCAGGTCGTCGATGAACAGGATGAATTTGAGCGGGTTCGCGGCCAGCTTGTCCATCAGATCCGGGATCTGGTAGAGCTGGTTCTTCTTCACTTCCACCAGCCGCAGGCCTTCAGGTGCAAACTCATTGGCAATGGCTTTCACCGCACTGGACTTGCCGGTGCCTGCATCGCCGTACAGCAGCACATTGTTGGCGGGCATCCCGGCCAGCAGGGCCTTTGTGTTGGCAATGACCTTTTCGCGCTCCTTCTCGTAGCCGGGCAGCTCGGAAAGGCGCTGAGGGTCCGGGTATTTCACCGGCACCAGCTGGCCGTTCTCCACCGTGAACACATGGTGCTTGGCAAACATGCCATAGCCCTTTTTTCCCACCTCGCTCATGCGCTGGGCGTAGGCGGCAGGCAGGTCGATGCTGGAGGTCTCCCACCGGGGCAGGAAAGCCAGCTCCTGCGCCTGCCCTGTGGCAGAACCGGCAGCGGTCAGCAGTTCGTCCAGCGTCAGGCCGCACAGAGCCTGCAGAAAAGCCAGTTCACTGTCCAGCGCGGTCTGCAGTGCAGGGGCAAGGGTGCCCGATGCAGCCTGACGCACGCAGACGGTCTCGGCTTCCAGCACAGCGGCGCTGAGGTAGCTGCCCCAGTTGGTGGTGTGCTCGAACAGTGCGGCTTCAAATTGGGCCACAGCGTCGCACACTGGGCCATAGCCGGGCGCACCGGCTTCCATGCGGTCGGTCAGGTCCAAAAGCTTTGCCACAACGGGGTCGTCCAGCAGGCTGCGGAAAACAACAAGCCCGTGCAGCCGGGCATTCCATTCTCTCAATTTCATATTCCTGTCCTCTAGTTGGTCTTAAATTAAACGCGCAGGCGCGCATATCAGAAGTATACAGCGCATTGTGCCATGGCGCAAGAGGTGTTCAATTAACTTCATGTTTGGGGTGATTCAGGTTACAAATTGTCGATTGACAAAAGGCCGATTTATAGTATAATTTACATCAACAAATGCGCAGATGGGAAAAAGTACCACACGAT
>OGJR01000898.1_pt1 | contig 22347 bp, 15 predicted proteins | sample 1572301 | NCBI WGS metagenome assembly OGJR01 (sample SAMEA2582083, study PRJEB24529) | metagenome | biome: Human gut stool | place: China | collected 2011 | reverse complement strand
GTGAAGTTCGTTACGCTTCTGTAATGAAACAATATCCTGCTGAAGCTGAAGAACTGTTTAAAGCTGCTGAAGAAAACGCTAAATGGCGTTACAACAGCTACAAACGTCTTGCCAGAGAAAACTGGGGAGCTGATACAGCTGAATAATAAGTAGAAATACTTTGTACATAATAAAAGGCAGGAATCCTGGAAACAGATTCCTGCCTTTTTTGTTTATATCTTAGAAGTAACGATTACTTCTCACGAAGATATTCATTAAAACTCTAAAGATATGATCGGATTTGTTATTTGGATTATCGGTTTGATACTGACTTTCAGAGCTGCCATAGAGATTTGGAATATAAATGCGGCTGTAGAGAAAAGACTTATAGCGATTGTATTAATCGTTCTTACCAGCTGGCTGGGACTACTTTTCTACTACTTCTATGGTAAAGAAAGAATGGCGGGATGGTTGAAGTAGTGTTTGCATATCAATCTTTCTCAGGAATCCAACTGTTCACCAGTTCCTGATGTTCTTCCATCCATTGACGGGCAGCCTGTCTTTCCGTTGTCTGCGCCTCTTCCAGAGCAGTCATTAAGGAGCTGATTTCCGCATCTGTCAGACGAATGTTGCCCAAAAGTTCGGCAGCAAAAGGGTCTTTCTCGCTAAAACCTTTCCATGCTATGGTATGAATGGATTCCGTATTTCCATATATCAGCTTCGGGTCCTGAAGAACTTTCAGCTTGAAACGGTCGAACATCCAGTGAGGCGTCCATCCCGTCACGACAATCCAGTCTTTCTTATCAATCGCTTTCTTTAGGGAAGCAGTCATGGCAGGTCCGCTCGAAGTCATCAGTTTATAATCCAATCCATAGTCTTTGATGGCCTGATCGGTAGCTTTCATAATACCGGCTCCGGCATCAATACCGACAATCTGACCGGAGAAACGTTCCTTTTCCGCGTTCAGTTCTTCGATTGAGTTGATCGTAACGTAATCCGGAACCACCAGCCCGATACGGGCACCATCATAAATATCCCCGATAACTTCGAGTTTATCCCCGTATTGTTTCATATAATCTTCCATAGTGACAGGCATCCAGACATCCATAAATACGTCTGCTTTCTTACGGGAGATAGAGGTAAATATAGGTGCAAGGTCGGCATTCAGCAACTTTACATCGTACCCCTGATCTTCAAAAATCGCTTTGGCAAGGTTTGTCATTGCAATACCTTCCGACCAGTTGGCATAAGCGATACTTATCTTCTTACTCTTTCCGTTGTCTCCGCAGGAAACGAAGGTTAAGAGTATGCCGGCAATAAACATTGCCGCAATCATTTTTATCTTATTCATTGATTATTCCTTTCTTTGGTGTGATTCTTATTTCTTTTTACTTTTTCTGTTATCTGCCATACCCTGAGTGATGCGGTCCAGCACGATCGCCAATATCACGACTGCGATACCGCCTTCAAATCCGAGTCCGATTTTCATTTGGGTGATACCTTTCAGCACGATTTCTCCCAATCCTCCGGCAGAAATCATGGCAGCAATCACTACCATCGAAAGTGACATCATGATCGTCTGGTTGATTCCCGTCAGAATAGTAGGCAACGCCAAAGGCAATTGCACCTTATAAAGAAGCTGCCAGGGAGTAGCTCCAAAAGAGCGGGAGGCTTCTACTACGTTTTTAGGAACCTGACGAATGCCCAGACCGGTCAGACGAACCACAGGAGGCATTGCAAAGATGATGGTGGCAAAAGCTCCCGGCACAGTTCCCAATCCGAAGAATAGAACGGCAGGAATCAGATAGACAAAGGCAGGCATTGTCTGCATAAAGTCGAGGACAGGGCGCATTATCTTGTTACAACGATCACTGTTGGCAGTCCAGATTCCCAACGGAACGCCTAAAAGCAATGCCAGACAAGTGGAAGAAAGTACCAATGCCAATGTCTGCATCGTTTCTTCCCAAAAGCCCATGCCGTAAATAAGCAATAAACCCAAGAGGGTAAATACGGCTGTCCCCTTACCCGACTTAAACCAGGCGAGCGCAGCCAGCACTGCAATTGTGATATAAAAAGGTATTCCAAACAGTACGTGCTGAAAACCGTCTATGAATCCTCCGATCCCCATGCTGAGAGCATCAAAAAAGGAAGCAAAATGTTCTGTGAGCCAATTAATGGCAGTCTCTATATATTGTCCGATATTTATCATAATTCTATTGCGTTTTGAATGATTTCATTAATTTCTTCTTTATCTTTTCCCGTTACTTCGATGATCAATGAGGAAAGTGGCACTACGCCTTCAAACTCCCGATTCTCATTTACGACCCAGATTGGCGAGTTCGTTTTTGTCATCAACGGAAGAATATCTTCCAGCACCGTATCACCCAGCACTGAATGAACTTCATGCCTTACTACGGACTCGATGGAGCGGATTTGCTCTTTTCGTAGTTTCAGCAAGTCATTCAACCGCACCTCTCCTACTAACAGATTATTGGAATCGACTACCGGAAGAACGGTCAGATTCCGTTCGCGCATCTTACGGATCAGCACCTCCGGGCCTTCTTTCTTCAAACGTGCCACTATGGGTTTATCTACCATAACAGAGGAAGCTGTTATAATCTTGCTTCGATCTACATTCTCCACAAATCGTTCTACATAAGCGTTGGCAGGTTCGGTCAGGATTTCTTCCGATGTACCGATTTGTACAATTTCTCCATCCTTCATGATAGCAATCCGGTCACCCAATTTAATCGCTTCACTCAGGTCGTGAGTAATAAAGACAATCGTTTTTTTCATCTTCGACTGCAAAGTCAGCAGTTCATCCTGCATCTGCACACGGATCAAAGGATCGAGTGCCGAGAAGGCCTCATCCATCAACAGGACTTCGGGATTATTGGCCAAAGCCCGCGCCAGCCCGACACGCTGCTGCATCCCACCCGACAGTTCACTTACCATCTGATTCTCGTAGCCTTTCAGCCCCACCAGTTGCATACTTTCCATCGCTTTCTGCTCCCGTTCTCCCTTTTTTACTCCCTGTAGTTCGAGCCCGAAAGCTATATTATGCAAGACAGAACGGTGAGGAAGCAGACCGAAGTTCTGAAAGACCATAGCCAGTTCTTTCCGGCGAATCTGCAACAGTTCCTTATCCGACACTTTGGCTATGTCTGTTCCATTGATAATCACTTCTCCGGAAGTAGGGCGTATCAAACGGTTGATGCAGCGGAGTAAAGTGGACTTTCCACTACCGGACAGCCCCATAATGACGAATATTTCGCCTTCATTAATGGAAAGATTCGCATCTTTCACCGCAACTGTACATCCGGTCGCTTTCAATATTTCACTTTTTGTTTTACCTTCTTTCAACATCTTCAAAGCCTTCTGCTTCTCATTGCCAAAAACCAGATAGAGATCTTTAATTTCTATTTTACTCATACAATAAAATGGTTTAGGTTATTAAAATAATATACACAGCAAGACAAGAACAAACGATAACAGGAATCTTTCTTTATATCGTATAAAGTTCTGATTTAAATAAGGGACAAATAACAATGAATCCCGAAATAATTAATAAAATGATTATTGACAGACTGAGTAATTAAAAAAGGAATAGAATTTGATAAGATAATCCTTTCAACGAATAGCAAAAAATAGCATTTTTATGTATAAAAACAGCCTGTTCCAGTATCTTGCTGGCACAAAGATACAAAAAACGGATTAAACATACAAATTATATTCAAAATCCGGGGCATACAGAGGGCTTTATTTGTAATGATATGGAAAGTTTCCGGGTAATATTCCCCTATCACTCAGCAAAATAGAACAAACCGGCAGATAAATATAAAATAAGTTTGAATATTTCACTTAAACACCGTATATTTGGCGTCAATAACTAAACTAGATTTATATGTTCAACAGGGCTATTACAATTTTCCTGGGGAAGGATAATTGTCATTACACAACAAAAGAAAAACAAACAGGTACTGCCACACTAGACGACAAAAGCCAAGTACAGTTCCTTAGTAAAAAGAACCCCAAAATGCCGTTTTTCTATAGCCGGCGGAATCTCTACATGATAGGTTTCCTGCTCGCTTTTATAGTGACTCTGCTCGAATTTATACGAGGACGGCATCAAAACTTTATGGTCTTCTCGGACGCTACTCAATTCTTCTGGCAAGGCATCAGCCCATACACAACTGAATTTGTAGAAGCTCACGGACGCTACTTCCTTTATTCTCCAGTTTTCACGGTATTGTTCGCTCCGTTTGCGTATCTGCCTGCATGGCTGGGACCTTTCGCGTGGAATCTATTCAATTATTCGCTGTTCTTTATGGCGATCTTCACGCTGCCCCAACAATTCACCCAGCAGCAGAAATGCCGTATGTTCCTTTTTCTGTTACTGATTTTAGGACAAAGTTTACTTTCATTTCAGTATAACATAACGGTAGCCTATTTATTCTTATTCGCCTATACGTTATTGGAAAAAGACCGTGGATTTCTGGCTGTTCTGTTAATCATGATTTCGGGATGTACCAAAGTATATGGAATTTTCGAACTGGCATTGTTGCTGTGCTATCCTCACGTATGGCGTAACTTTGGCTATGCCGTTACAATGGGCATTGTATTGCTTGCATTACCGTTAATAAAAATAGCTCCTGCAGATTTGCTCCCCTATTATGAAGAATGGTGCCATAGTCTTGCTGTTCATCAGTCCGCCGGAGCTTATGATTCATTTTTCTATGCCCGCCCCATTGCAGCATGGACATTGCCACACTTCCGTGCACTTCAGATAGGAATGCTCGGCTTGCTGACTCTGCTCTTTTTGGGGAATTTCCGCAAATGGTCGTCTTTTGCCTTCCGTGCCCAGGCTTTGGGCATTCTCATGGGCTGGGTAGTATTACTGAGTGACTCCGCCGAGAAGCATACCTATATTATCGCATTGGCAGGTTTCATGCTCTGGTATTGGAGCAGACCAACACGTACCGCAACAGACAAGATTCTATTTTGGTGCTGTTTTGTGCTGTTATGTATCGTTCCTATCGACATATTCGTCCCTGTACCCATCAGAGATTTCATTACCAGGACCTTATGGCTTCATGTATGGGTTTTCTTTATTGTATGGATACGGATGATATGGCTTACCTTCCTTGCATCCTTCATTCATCCACGTGCCACAAATGTTCTTTCAGATTAACGCATCCGTTAGCTTTGAAAGAAACTTCTTCTGCCAGCAAGAGTTGTTTTTGTTCCACCCAACCGGGCACCAGCCTTCCGGTGGAATTTACAACTCTATGGCAGGGAATGGATAATTCATCCGGCACTTCTTTCAATGCACGTCCCACCATCCGCGAGCATTGGGGTGCCCCCAACAGCAAAGCAATACCTCCATAAGTAGATACTTTTCCCACAGGTATCTGGGATACGACTTCGTACACTTCCTTCCGAAAGGATTCGGAAAAGCTCTCTTTATCTACTTTATAATCTTTCATATATCCCTCTTTACGATATCAATGAAATCATCCTTTCCTTTTCAGGAAATCTGTCGGGCTCTCTCCAAACTGCTCTTTATAGCACTTGGCGAAATAAGAAGGTGAACTGAAACCGACTTCATAACCAATCTCCGCTACGGTCATGTCCGAAGAAGCAAGCAAAGAAGCTGCCTTCTTCAAACGGGCGATACGGAGCAATTCATTCGGAGAGTAGTTAGTCAATGATTTAATCTTGCGATAAAGCTGCACACGGCTTAGTCCCATGTCTTTGCCCAAGTCCTCCACATTCAAACCGGAGTCTCCCATTTTCTCTTCAATCAATGACTTGAATCTTTCTACAAAATCCTTGTCCATATCGCAGACATCTTCTTTTGCCAATGTCTGCCCGTCACCAAAGAACTGTTTCAGACGACGGTGAGAATCAATCAGATTGCGGACACGTGCCAGCAACAGCTGTGAACTGAACGGCTTTGAAATATAAGAATCCGCACCACCGTCATATCCCTGAATACGCTGTTCGTCCAGTGAACACGCTGTCAGCAGAATAACCGGAATATGACAGGTCTGTAACTCACTTTTCAGCCGGCGGCAACATTCAATGCCATCAATGCCCGGCATCATCACATCAGAAATGATCAGGTCCGGAACATACTTCATAGCCTTACGGATTCCTTCGGAGCCGTCTGCCGCTTCAATCACCGTATAGTCTGTATGCAACAACGTATGGACATACGAACGGATATCCTCATTATCATCAATAATCAGTACGGACGGTTTGGAAGAGTCATATCCTTTTTCCAGTTCTTCCTCTTCCGCCAATAGAACATCTGTTGTACGGGAATCCGCAGAAACAAGGGTGGTATCCGGTTTGGCAGCAACAGCCTCACAAGACTGTACGGGCAGTTCAACGGTAAAGACCGTGCCCTGTTTCTCATCACTCTCTACGGAGATCATACCACCGTGCATTTCTACGAAGGCTTTTACCAATGCCAGTCCGATTCCCGAACCGGTATGGTGCATATCGATCTTATAGAAACGGTCGAATACATTGCGAATATGTTCGGCAGAAATCATGGAACCGGTATTTGCCACCGTGAAACGTATCCATCGCTTGTCCTCTTTACTAAGGGAAGACAGACGGACGGCTATTTTCCCGTTTTCCGGTGTAAACTTAAAGGCATTGGACAGAAGATTGAAATAAATACGTTCCAGCTTCTCCATGTCTGCCAGTGTATGATAATCCGTATCCGGCATACTATCAAAAGAAAAATGGATATGCTTCTTACGGGCTGCCGCCTGAAAAGACTCATTCCATCCTTCGAAAGAAGAAAGGACATCCACCGTAACCGGAGTATATTCCATCTTGCCGTTTTCATATTTACGGAAATCCAGAATCTGATTGACCAGACGCAGAAGGATATTCACATTTCGCTGAATCAGCATGAGCATCCGGTGCTGATCTCCACTCAATGTCTTGTCCGCCAATAAATGTTCTACCGGGTCGGCAACCAATGTCAACGGAGTACGGAAGTCGTGAGAAATATTGGTGAAAAAGACCAGCTTGGCATGGGTAGCTTCTTCCAGTTGATGAGAGAGCTGTATCAATTGGTCACGCTGTTCTTCCAGTTTGTCACGCTGCTCTTCCAATTGCTGCTTCTGCTTAAAAAGCTCTTTATTCAAGCGATTCTTAGAGCGGAGTGATTTATAAACGACCAATAATAAGCCGGCTACCAATAAAAGGATAATCAGACTGCCGTATAAAACTACCTGTTGTGTAGCTACCTGAGAGAGGTATCCACCGATACGTCCGTTGAGCGTTTCAATCTTTTTATCGAGTTCGGAAATGTGTGTGGTCTGCAACTGCATGACGTGTGCGTTGGTACGGTCCACAACAGCGGTATTCATCACCGTTTCTTTGGGATAGGGTTTCTTCTCCAGAATGTCCATAGCCAGTTGCAGTACCTTATCGCCATTGGTCGGATAGATAAAGGTGGCATCCAGCACACTGTCCAGTACCAGTTCCAGTCCGTTTCCCTTACCCGGCAAGGCATCTATGCCGACAAAAATCATTTCCTTCTCCCGCCCTGCCATCTTTGCTGCCTGATAGGCACCCGGAGCGATACGGTCATTATGGGCATACACAGCATCAATCTTAGGATGCCTCCGAAGCATACTATCCATTTCTATCTCTGCCGGACCACGTTCCCACGCAGCATCCGCTTTATCAATCAGCTTTATATCCGGGAATTTACTGATGGCAGCCATAAATCCCTGATGCCGTTCCATTGCAGGAGTCGAACCGCTCAATCCTGTCAGTTCTACTATATTTCCCTTCCCTTTCAGACTGGAGGCAATATAGTTTCCTACCGAACGACCGATTTCATAATTATCGGCTCCGATATAGGCAGTATATTTATCCGAAAGAATCTTCCGGTCTACAAGAATAACGGGGATGCCTTTCTGATAAGCTTCTTCTACAATCGGAGTCATAGGAGCAGCTTCGTTAGCGGAAATAATCAGCAGATCGACTCCTTCGTCCATAAAATAATGGACATCTTCCGCCTGCTTACTGTTATCATCCCCTGCCGAACGGATTTCCACCGAAACGCCATTATAAAACATTGCTTCCCGAAGAATCTCATCATTCATCTTATGTCGCCATGAATCATCGCTGCATTGAGCCACCCCAATACGAAAATGGGGTGTATCCTGCCGGCAAGCCGTCATCCCGATTAAACCAAACAGCACCAGCATCCACTTCAGATATCTCATCGTCTTCATCCATCTCATCATTTCATAGTTCTTTCTGTAATCCAATTAAGAACAAAAATAAGAAATAATACTGTAAAGTTCTCTAACTTCAGCTATTTATTATTCTAAAAAGAAGGAAAGCAGTCCTCTTTCAGACCATCGGAAAGTATTAACAAAAGTATAAAGCGTAAAACAAACACTTAATCAATGTTATAAAACATAGCGTTTTACTTGGATAATTTGCAGATTTCACAGAAGTCCGTATCTTTGCACTGTGTTTTTCATAGTATTAGATTTAAGGTTAACAAAGGTTGGAGCAAGGCGTTGCTCCTTTTTTTATGCCCTGACCTTTCATCTACCGGTTAGTTTTCATCCCATTCCTTTTCCAGTTTACCATCAATAGTGTAGCGTTTCCATCGTCCTACACGGCGACCATTCTTATATTCCCCACATTCACGAAGCTGGTCATTCTTTACATAACGAGCTTCGAACGGTCCGTTCTGCCTTCCGTTCACATAGGTAGAAGTTTCCCAATAATCAAAGCGGTTGCTCACTATCAGCCGTCGTTCCTTGCCATGCAATCTGCCGGCCTGATAGGTAGCTTCATATCTCAATTCACCATTTTCCAGATTATATTCACGGTATAAACCGTCTTTACGGTCGTTCTTCATATAATATTCTTTCTGCCTTACCCCACTTCCATTGGCAAATGAGACATGGAGTCCATCTTCTTTTCCATCCAGATAGGTTTCAATCATCAGCGTATCGCCGCTTTCGGCAAAAGTAGTCCACCGACCATTCTTCTTTCCATTCTTATAACTACCCAGTATACGTGGCGAGCCAAACGTAAACACGGACGAATATTCACCGTCCTGCAAACCTTCTTCATTGAAATAAACGGTCTCATACAAATCATAAGTACCTTTCAGAAAAGTATACTGTTTGCCTACCTGCTTCCCGTCCTTGTAATTATGCTCTTTCCGCAAAGTACCGTCAGATTCGTACGACAGTTGCTTCCCGTGCTCTTTCCCCATCCGGAAGTTTCTTTCACTTTCCACTTTTCCGGTAGTAAAGTAACTTTTGCTCGTACCGTCCAGCTTACCTTCCTTATAGGACTTTTCTTCTTTCAGCTTACCGTCAAACTTGGAGTTAATCTTGAAGAGGCCATCCTTCCGCCCTTCTTTATAACTTCCTTCCGTTATTAATATATTGTCCACATATTCTTTGTATCCGCCATCATAAAAACCATCTTTAAAAGATGCCAGCACATAGGCGGAATGATAACCATCTATGATGCGATGTTCGCCATTCAATGCTTTTTCCGTTTTCAGTTCCTGAAACAACAGTCTGCCATCGCCTACATTAACAACAGATACCTGATCGATCTTATATTCTTTTTGCGCAAACAAAGGAAGAGCAAGATATAAAAACAAAAATACGTTCCAGCTTTTTGATCTGAGGAAGTTCGAAATGTGTTTCATAAAGTAGTTTTCTCTTTTTGATTTATTATTTAAAAACCTGCCGCAAAGATAGGCAATCGGCTTATAAAACAAGGCAAGGAAGAGGGGGACAATTAGAAAAAAGAACATCTGTTATTATCATTCTAATAATTAACAGATTAAGTAGTAAATCAAAACACAGGGAAGGGGGACATTTACTGAAATAAGAAACAGAAAAGAAGATGTGTCAAAAGCAACTAAATTCCCCTCCTTCGGGAAGGAGGAGAGTTTAGTTGCTTTTGACACACCTTCTTTTTGAATTTAAAGAGATTCTACAACAATCTGTCTTTCAGAACTACCGGAAGTTCGGGCATTGCACCGCTCTGCGTACAAACATAAGCGGAAACTTCGACAGCCAGCTTATGAGCTTCGGGAACAGACTTGCCATTCAGAATGGAAGCACAGAAAGCGGCAGTAAAGGAATCCCCCGCTCCTACCGTATCGGCTACCGGAACCTTCGGCGTTTCCTGAAAAGAAACGACTCCCGGAGTAAACACATAACTACCATTGATACCGCAAGTAAGAATCAACATTTTCAGATTGTACTTGGCCAACAGAATCCAGCACTTATCCTGTAAGTCGATGCCCGGATAACCGAACATACGGCTGATTGTCACCTGTTCTTCATCGTTTATCTTCAGAATGTTGCAGCGTTTGAAAGACTCGCGCAATACTTCTTTCGTGTAGAAGTCCTGACGGAGGTTGATGTCGAATATCTTCAGCTGTCCGTCTATATCGGGCATTGTATCGAGGAATCGGTTAATTGTAGCACGGCTCACTTCATTGCGTTGAGCCAACGAACCGAAACAAACGGCGCGCGTATTCAAAGCCAGCCGCTTCAGTTCGTCCGTGAAAGGAATGTTATCCCATGCCACTCCTTCTTTGATTTCGTAGCAAGGCACCCCTTCGTCATCCAGTGTCACCTGCACCGTACCGGTAGGATAATCCACCCGCTCAATCTGATTTTTGAGTTGCTTTTCTTTGAATACTTCCATGATTTCATCTCCCAGTTCGTCATTGCCCACCGCACTTACTACACGGCTGTCGAAACCAAACTGTGAAACATGATAAGCGAAATTAGCCGGAGCACCGCCTATCTTCTTTCCTTCGGGCAATACATCCCATAATGCTTCGCCCATTCCTACAATTATATTATTCATGATCTACAGATTTAATTGTTTTCCAAATATAAAATTATTTTTTGATACGGAAGGTATAGAACAGCAAGTAAAGTACACCGACTGTCATCACAGCAATCGCACCATTCTGCCCCATAGAAGTATCCGAAGCAACTCCCATAGCCAACGGGAAAACGGTTCCTCCGAAGAGTCCCATAATCATCAGACCGGAAACTTCGTTTTTCTTTCCCGGCAGATAAAGCAATGCCTGCGAGAAAATAACAGAGAACACATTCGAGTTACCAAAACCGATCAGAGCGATACAAGCGTAAATCACCGCCTTATCATGGAAGATGAACAACCCTACCATAGCAGCCAGCATCATAACAACACTGATACCGAAGAAAGATTTCGGAGACATCTGACGCAGGATGAATGATCCCAGAAAACAGCCTGCCGTACGGAAGATAAAATAGAGGCTGGTTGCAAAAGCAGCATCATCCAGTGTCATGCCGATGCGTTCCATCAGAATCTTAGGTGCAGTAGTGTTTGTACCAACGTCGATACCTACGTGACACATGATTCCGATAAAGCAAAGCAGGATAAACGGTTTGCCGAGCAATGCCAGGCATTGTCCGAAAGTGGAAGGTTTGCCTTCTTCCTTCTCTTCTTCAATCTGTGTCGCGTTGAGCAGCAGAATGGCAAGGATGGCTATTACCATATAAATAGGGAATAATACACGCCACCCCAGATCGAAAGAAGGAATCGCCTGCGTTGCTCCCCACATGGCAATGTACGGTGCAAGGAAAGAAGCGATCGCTTTCACAAATTGTCCGAAGGTAAGGCTGCTTGCCAGACGGTCACCACGAACGATATTGGAAAGAAGCGGGTTCAGTGAAGTCTGCATCAGTGCGTTTCCAATACCTAACAGGGAAAAAGAAATCAGCATCAGTGCGTAACTGTCCCCGAAGACAGGCAACAGTAAAGAAGCAAAAGTCACGATCAAACTGAGCAACACGGTTTTCTTCTGACCGATACGGCTCATCAGCATACCTGTCGGTACGGAGAAAATCAGAAACCAGAAGAACACCAATGAAGGAAAGATGTTTGCTTGTGAGTCTGTCAGACCCAGGTCTGCTTTTACATAATTGGAGGCAATGCCCACCAGATCAACGAATCCCATGGCGAAGAAACAAAGCATCACCGGGACTAGCTTGGAGAGAGAAGCGTTTTTAGTATTTTCCATTGTTTTATCTATTATAATTTCGTATATTAGCACAGTAATTAATTTCCTTTCCCATTGATCCTTTTTCTTTTAGCCTCCTATTTTCTTTGCTTATCACGGCTGTGAACAGATCATATCACAAGGGTGATAAGGCCTTATCACAGTAATGAACAGATCGTATCACGTAGGTGAAACGCTATCTATCTCCCATACATAAGGAGAACATAAAGGCATGTTAACGCAAGGATAAAGGTATGTTAGCGTGTATCAAAAAGAGCGCAGGGAGAAGAAAGTCGTTTTTTATTTCTTTAGTTTGTAAACCACGAATGAATCTACTTTATAGGCGCCGCCTTTGCTGTAGAAGCTGATATGATTGTAAGGTTCCGAAGGGAATACCTGATTGGTCATAGCGAAGCGTCCACCGTCACCGAAAGCCTCTACACTTGATCTGTCTACAAACAGGCGGAGTTTCATTTCATCCTTATCCCCTATCGCAGTCCAAGTCAGCATCGGGAAGTTTTCGTTGAAACTTACCTCGCCACTCTTGCGACGGTCCATCGAGAATTTCTTCTCTTTCATGTCATACTGCATGTCTACTTCTTCACCCTTGTCATTGTAGAGACGGAAACCGATGACTTCTGCCTGCTGATTCTTGACGGACAGTTCTATTTCGTAAGCACCTTCATTGTTCGGAATCAAATCTTTCACGATACGTGTTCCGTTAACCTTGAATGAGCGCTTTTTGGAAACACCACGCAGTTTCAGTAATTCGGGAGAAGGAGCGGATTGAAGATAAATCCCACCGTCGATGGCAAAGAGACTCAAATCACGAGGGATGGAGTTCGGACTACGGTATTGAGAAGTTGGCACGTCATTTGCATATTGCCAGTTGCTCATCCATGCAATGGCGATACGGCGGTTGTCGGGGGCATCGCTCCAAGTAACTGTAGCATAATGGTCTTTTCCCCAGTCCATCCATTTCGTGACATTCGGCTGATTGTCACAACTAAATTTCTTGCCGTCGAAGCTACCGATAAAGTATTGAGTAGCGGAGTCACCGAAAGGACCGTCACCGAGGCTGCAAAGCAATACCCATTTCTTTTCGTTGGTGCCCTCTACCGGAAGTTCGAATAAATCGGGGCATTCCCATACGTTGCCGTGAGCACCGTATCCTTCGCCGAAGCTGCTTTCAAATGCCCAGTCTTTCAAATTGGGAGAAGAGAAAATCTGCATTTCCTGTCCCACTGCGAGCACCATGATCCAGCGTTTGGTTGCTTCGTACCAAAAAACTTTCGGGTCGCGGAAATCACGAGCTTCGGATACAAGTACGGGGTTGTTTTCGTATTTGGTGAAAGTGCGTCCGTTGTCAGTGCTATAAGCGATGCTTTGTACCTGACGGTCGCTGTTTTGTGTATAGATGGCGATGATTGCGCCTGCTCCGAAGCCGGCTGTATTGTTATGATCTACCACGGCAGAGCCGCTGAAGATAGTACCAAGCGCATCCGGTGCTATCGCAACGGGGCGGTGTTCCCAGTTTACGAGGTCTTTGCTGATAGCGTGTCCCCAGTTCATGTTTCCCCATTTGGAGCCATAAGGGTTGTACTGGTAAAAAAGATGGTATTCACCGTCTTTATAGACCATTCCGTTCGGGTCGTTCATCCATCCGTAAAGGGGAGAGAAGTGATAGGTCGGACGAAACTTTTCACGGTTGGTCGTATCGAAGGTGTCGGAGAGTTTCATTTCCTTGCAGCAAGCGGTATTATCCGGCGAAAGATTGACACGGATCGGATCGTTGGAGTTCATCTTGAACTTGAAAGAGACCGTTTTGCCGGAAAAGTCGGAAAGGTCTACCGGAACAAAGTAATCTACTTTATGTATGGCGAGACGCACGTCGAAGTTTTTCACCTCTTTATTATTAACGATCATGCTGATACGTACATCGGGAGACGCATCCTCTACGGGCAGAAGCAGGTAGTTCTGGGAAGTATTGACACGTACAAGGCAATGACCTTCTCCCAGATTCTTAATCAGCAAAGGAGAATCCGCCGCTCGGGTTGAAACAGAAATAGTCATGAGAATAAAACAAATCAGAAAGGTCTGAAGTTGTTTGACAGGCAAAAATACATTCATGTTCTATGGTATTAAGGTTGTTATACTTTTGATAGTTGTTACAGTGCAAAGATAGGCGCTTCCAAGGTTAGCGCCTATCACTTTTGTTTCAAACGCTGTAAAAGATGTTACTTGCCGGTGTAGTTTTCATCAATAAGTGCTTACCTGAACGTCTGATACAGTTATTTCACCTTTATAACAGCAGAGTGACCACGGGTTCTTCTGCATTTGGTAGATACGGTTGGTGAAAGATAACTGGTCGTTGATATAAGTCACGCAGACGGACTGGTCACTGTAAATCGTCACACGATATTCATTATCTGCCGGAATATTGAATTTATTATCGAATAAGTATTTGGCATCGTCACCGTCTTTCTCAAAATTCGCTTTGCCTTCATCGGCATTGACATGGATACTATACCAGGAAGCGGAATCCGTTCCACGTACAAAAGAGATTCCGAAACGGTCCGTATTTGAAGCGGTCTTTACGGTGAAAGAAATCTTGTTATGTACTTTCAGACGGTTGAAGATGACGGAGGCACCTTCGCCCAAAGTATAGGTTTTACCGCTTTCGATCACGTTACCATCTTTTGCCATTACTTTCACTTCTTGTGCGGAAGTGTATTTACGGTCGATTGCATCGGGTACTCCGAGGGTTAAAGTACCGTCTTCGTGTTGAATCAGACGTTGTGCTACCAGATTGCCTGCCCATTCGGGTTCTACATCACCAACATTTCCATTATCATTTCCGGCACGTGTGGGACACCAACCCCAAATGTAGCGGTTTGTTCCGTCGGAAGCGGTCTTTCCGGCATAGAATGCGCGGCTGTCCAGCATTCCTTCACGATTGTCCGGCCATATTCCGGCATCATTGGCGGTAGTTGCTTTCAAATCTTCCAGCGTTCTGCCTTTGAAATATTGTACTTTACGCATGAAGGAAGCCTGTTCCGAATAAATCAGATACCACCAGTCCCCCATCTTGAATACATCCGGACATTCGTAGAAACGATCCCACATCATGGTCATAAAGGTTCCGGCAGATTCCCACTCTTTCAGGTCGGCAGAGGTAAATTCGGCGATATGCCCTTTTCCGTTCTTGCGGGTAGCGATCAGCATGTGATACACACCGTCTTCGGTCTGGAACAGGAACGGGTCACGGAAGTCATTCTTGTCATAACCATACGTATCTCCTTTCAGGTAGAAGGTGCGGTTCTTGGTCCATGTCTTGAAATCGGGAGAAGTAGCTACCATCACTACCTGAGCATTCTGGTCGGAAGAAGGCTTGAACTTATTACCGGTGTAGAAGGTATAATACAGTTTGTCGGCAGGGTTATAGATCGTTCCTCCTGTGCCGATGGCAGCATCCTGTTCGTCACGCCCTCCGCAGGAAATCAGTTCGCCGAGAGATTCGTAAGTAGCACCGTCTTTGGTAGCCACCCCGAAAATGGGATGGTACGTAGCTTCGGGGTTCGGACGGTAATCTTGCAGGTACATCACTTTAAAGTCCTTGGCAACCGGATCATAGAATGGCATCGGGTCACCTACAAAGCCGACCTGTGGCTTATAGTACATCGAGAAGCCATGCTCATCACTCGATTGGAAGTATGTGGCTGTACCGTCCCAGTCTTTCTGAGTCAAGATGGGGTCAGTCTCGTCACTGCAAGCAGTCATCGAAGCTATCAGTGCGGTAAATGCTATAGGTAAGATCATATTTTTCATCATTGTTGCTTATTCTTTTTATTTACACAAGTAGTTGATTGCATTGAGAGTCATTTGCTCTACGTTGTAGTGATAGTAGTCGGCAGAAGCGTCTACTCCCTTGCCGTACCAATCATAGCAGCCGGAACCGATACAGAGCGTACGTCCGCTATTGGAACGCGGTTCAAATTCGGCAATGACTACCGCCCCGTCGCCTCCATGTGCCAAATCGATTCCTCCTGTCAGGTTACGCCATGCGTTCAGGTCGTCATAACCTCCCCAGTCTGTCCCGATATGCCACTGCGCTGTGCTATTGGTGATCGCATAGCCGGCATCACAGGTATAGACTGTCGACTTGTCTCCATCTTTCCATCTTAAATCCTGGAATAACGGATGTGATTCGCTACCAGTAATCAGGAAGCTCCACGGAGCAGAGGTGATTTCGGGCGAGTCTTCGTTTCCTCCCCAGCTATTGTTCGGTACACGCTCGTCTTTGGCGATGCCGAGATTGGCGATATAGAAAGTAGCGTAACGGGTCAGCAGCAGATTACCACCATTCTGATAGTAGACTTTAAACTTCTCCGCTGCCGCTTTCGCGTCATCCGGCAAAGGAGGATTGTCACCATTGTCTGCGTGGAAATGCCACCAGATAGCGGTATATTTACCTAAATCCACTTTTCCGTCCACTACATCCTTGAATGAGATATATTCGGACATCGATACATTATCCATCATCCATTGGGCAGCGGCTTTCTCTTCGGGACTCGTCAGAAGGCTGACGGAAGAAGCCGTACCGACAAAGGCAGTCGGAATCACATTTCCCTGAGTAACCGTTACCACATAAGGAGTTACTGCCGAACGGTAAGTTGCCGTGTAAGTGACGGGGTTCGTAAAGTCCTGAATACTTCCGGATGCCGGAGTCACGGTAGCTCCGTCCGTTACGGTAAACGTACCTTTCAACTGAGTGATATCCACTGTCAGCGGAACGACTACAGAAATGGTTTTCGATAACTGGTCTACCTTTCCTACATAAGTATCATTCAATTTGAAGGTCAGTATCTTCGCCTCATCTCTCTTCACAGTAATCGTGTAGCTCATTTGTACATCGCCATTCTTCACCGTCAAAGATACGGGAAGAGAAAAGTCGATTGTCTCACCGATAGCGATGCTAGCCTTGGCTCCTTCGGAAAGATTCATTTCTGTGACCACCATGCGGGTAATATCGTAATCGTAGGGCACTCCTACTACGATTGCCTTATTCTGATAGTCGACAGTTCCTGCGTATTCATCCAGCCGGATAGAGTTCACCCAAACATCTCCGTCCAGACGAAGGCCGGATTTGAAGTCATCACTACATCCTGTGACTGTAAGGCATGCCACAGTCACCAACAGGATAGTATAAAGTTGTTTTATGATTGATTTCATTGTATTCTTTGTTTTAAGATGGTTAGTTACCAACCGAAATTCTGTGTATAATTTCCATTACTTGCGCTGATCTGTTCGAATGGAACAGGAAGATATTCGTTCTTATTTTCCGTAAAGCCCGCATTCTTGTAGATAGAGCAACGGGATGCTTCCGTCACGTAATAAGCATTGATGACATCTTTGGCTTCTCCCCATCTTACAAGGTCAAAGAAACGTGAGCTTTCCATACCGAACTCTACGCGGCGTTCCCATTTCAGCATTTTCATGGCTTCGTCCTGAGCGTAAGCTTTCAGGTCGTAAGGAGTCACTTTGAAGTTCACTCCGTAGTCTTCTTTATAATTGAAGATCAGCATGGTGCTTCCGGCAGCACGGCTGCGTACCTCATTGATTAATGAGATGGCATCGGTGATACGTCCGTCGTTCAACTGAATCAGTGCTTCGGCACGCATCAGCAATACATCTGCATAACGGATCACAATGTGATTCAGAGAACTGGCCCAATAAGAACCTTTCTTCAGACAGTCACAATCGGGATCTACATTCTCTTTGAGAGAAACATAATATCCATAAAGTCCCTTGCTGCGGCTCCAGTCATCATTCTTCTGGATGATGTAACCTTCGTTGTACTTATAAGGAAAGCCCGGCATACCCACCGTATGGAACAGACGGGGATCGACATTGTCTGTAGCCACTTCGTAATTCTCATTGTCGTAGGTACTGAACAAAGGCTTTCCCTGCGAATCGGTTTTGAAAGCATTCACCAGATTCTGGCTCGGCTTGTGGAAGTCGCAGCAGCCCAGTATCTGCGGAGTGGTCAGTCCCATTCCCCAATTCAGGTTACCGTTGTAAGTACCGTCGTTGATAGAATACTGAATGGCCCATACAGACTCTGCACCGTTTTCATATTGCGGCAGGAAGTTCATGCTATAGTCCGTTTCCAGTCCGTAACCGCCTTTAGCCATGATCAGGGGATCGGTGTATTTCACGACCAGTTTCAGGTCTTCTTCGTTGATTCCGGTAAGGGCATTATCGGCTCCGTCCTGGCGGTAAGCTTTATACAGGTAAGTTTTTGCAAGGTAAGCAGCAGCGGCTGCCTGTGCAGGGCGTCCTTTTTCTATTTGTACTTCCGGCAGGTTGTCGTAGGCAAACTGGAAGTCGTCTGCTATCTTTTGCCATTGCTCGTCATTGGTATAAGTGGTATTCGACAGTTCATTGTAAGCATCCGGTTCCATGTTTTCATCGTTTACAATAACGATCTTCTTGAACAGCTGTTTCAACATGAAGTGAGCGTGTCCGCGCAGGAATCTCGTTTCGGCAATGCGCTGGTTCTTCAACGGATAGGTCTTTTCATCCATCTGATCGAGTGATTGCAGGGCTGTGTTGGCACGGGTGATACATTGATACAGTCTTTTCCATATATCGTTGATATTCCAGTCGGTGGTGTTGATACCTTTGGATATTTCCAGTGCGTTGAACACACCGCCGTCTTCTGTTCCCGAACCGCCTTTATAGCAATCGTCGGAACGTACGTCATAATTCCAGAGAGAGAAGGAAGAGTTGATATCATCACCTGTCGCCCAGATGGCGTAGGCAGAAATCACCAGATTATCTACATATTCGGGAGAAGCGATCTGATCGCCGGTCACAATACCCTGAGGAACCTGACGGTCCAAAAAATCGTCACAACTGGTTGTCAGCAAGGTAATTCCGATTGTTGCTATATATATTATCTTTTTCATGATCATTCGTTTTATTGATGAAGTAAGTTAAAATCCGATGTTAAGTCCGAACGTGATATTCACAGGGATCGGATAAGAAAAGTTCGGGTTCTCCGGATCTTCTCCGGTAAAATTCTTGCTCTTGATGGTCAGCAGATTCTGTGCACTGCAATAGAAACGTAAGCGGTCCATTCTCATTTTTTTGGAGACAACAGCGGGAACGGTGTATCCTAACTGGATATTGCGCAGTTTCAGGAAAGAACCGTTTTCTACGAAGTAAGTAGAGACACGCTGTTCATTGTTCGTATCACTGCGGGTCAATGCCGGAATATCAGAGTTTGGGTTCGTAGGTGACCAGGCATTAAGCAAACGGGTTCCCTTATTCAGGAAGCCGACATTGGAAGCACTCCAAAAATCGCTTTTCTTCTTCACGTCACTGATTATATCCACTCCCTGAATGCCTTGCCAGAACATTGTCAGATCGAAGTTCTTATATTCCAGATAAATATTCAATCCGTAGCTGAAAGAGGGAGTAGGATCATAAATCCAGTTCTGATCTCTTTCGTCAATCACACCGTTATGGTCAATATCACGGTAACGGATACGGCCGACAGCAGCGCCTTCTTGAGTAGCATGGTTGTCTACTTCATCCTGCGACTTAAAAATGCCATCAGCAATGTAACCGACTTGTGCGCCGTAAGTATGTCCGACTACACTCTTCACACCATTACCACCAAACTTGCCGTTGGCAGCTACCGTTTCCGGCAATTCAAGAATTTCATTCCGATAAGTGGATATGTTTCCGTTCAGGTCGTAAGTCAGTCCAAAGGCAGTCTTGTTACGATAACCCAGATTAAATTCAAAACCCTGGTTTTTCATTGCACCCGAATTTATCCAACGGCTGCCGCCTTCTCCCAGCACTCCTACTCCTGCCATTTCAGTCAGGATATCTGTTGTTTTCTTGTAGTAGTATTCCAGTGAACCGTACAGTGATTGCTTGAACAGGCTGAAGTCGATACCGACATTGGTCTGTGTCGTTGTTTCCCATTTGATATTGTCGTTACCGATCTGGTTGCGTTTGAAACCGGAAGGAAGTACACCGCCACCGTTAGAACCTGTGATATCGTATGCCGTACCGTAGCTCTGTCCGCCGAAAGAATCGGTTGTACCATAGTTAGGTGCATAGATAGTATAACGGGCAAGGTTGGAGATTTCCTGATTACCGGTCTGTCCCCACGAAACACGCAATTTCAGATCATCAAGCCAGGTCAGTTCTTTCATGAAGTTCTCCTGTGTGATGCGCCATCCCAAAGATACGGAAGGGAAAGTGGCATAACGGTGGTTTTTACCGAACCGGGAAGAACCGTCCCGACGGAGAGTTAACGAAAGCAGATATCTATCGGCATAAGAATAGTTCATTTTGCCAAAGAAAGAGACGAGTGAATACCCCTCACCGGCACCGTATGCCTGTGCCGTGCCACTACCTGCATCAGGCCACATATAGTCGGGGGTAAGGATAGAGAAGTCTTCTTTGTATCCGGAGAAATGGCTGTCGTCTTCACGGTTCAACTCCATACCTATCATTACATCTCCACGATGTTTGCCTACTTCCAGTTGGTAGGTAGCAATGGCGTTCCACATCCATTTCGTCCAGTGTTCCTGCTTGGCTTCCACTGCGCTCTTGCCATTATTTGTCTGCGTTCCTTCCTGATAAGGATAAGTGAAGTAACGTGCCTGCTTGTTGGCATAGTCCAGACCGAAAGTGGAACGTAGATTGAATCCCTTGAAAGGAGTCAGATTGACATAGGCATCACCGAACATACGCCAGTAAGTGTATCGGTTGTCTTTATTGTATTCAAGTACGGCACGAGGGTTACGACGGTCGGGCCATCCGCCTACCGGTCCGCCCCATGAACCATCCGAAGCATATACGGGAATAGCGGAAGGAATGTCCAGTGCGGTTTCAATAATTCCACCCGGAGCCTGCACTTCCGACGTGCGATTTAATGTAAAATGCTGACCGATGGTCAGGATATCATCAATCAACTTATAATCGCTGTTCATACGAGCCGAGAAACGGTCGAAGTCCGTGTCTTTGATAACACCCAGATTCTTGTAATATCCCAGAGAAAAGAAAGAAGAACCTTTCTCCGAACCGTTGCTGACGGAAAGATTGTATTGCTGAATAACACCAGTACGAGTGATCTCGTCAAACCAGTCTGTGTCCGCCACAGGCATTGTATTCTTTGAATCCAGGTATTTGGAAAGAGTCATTCCGTATAATACCGGATTGCCGTCGGCATTATATCCCCAATTGTAAGCATATCCCAAAGCATTACCGTTCGGATTTTCACCGTCGTTCACGTAGGCTTGCCACATAGCTCGTCCGTATTGCTCAGTGTTCAGTACGTTCATTTTACTCTGATACATGGAGGCGGAAACAGAAGCGTCGAAATTGATTTTGATCTGTCCTTTCTTTCCTTGTTTGGTAGTAATGATGATCACGCCGTTCGCTGCACGCGAACCGTAGATAGAAGCGGATGCGGCATCTTTCAAAACCTGAATGGATTCAATATCATTACCATTCAGTTCGTGCATACCGGCTTTGGTAGGAACACCGTCGATTATATAAAGCGGGTCGTTATTGTTCAGCGTACCGATACCGCGGATACGTACGGTAGCCGATCCACTCGGATTACCATCAGCGGTGATGTTCATTCCGGGGACACGTCCCTGAAGGGCTTTCACCGGATTGTTTTCACCTTGCTTCTGGATTTCGTCTACTTTTACTACAGAAACAGCACCTGTCAGGTCGGCTTTACGCTGTGTAGTATAACCTGTTACGACAACTTCATCTACCATCTGGGTATCTTCTTCCAGTAGTACATTAACGATAGCAGCCGCTTTTACGGTCACCGGTTTATAACCAATATACGTAATCTTTAAAGTAGAGTTGACCGGAACTGAAAGAGTGAAATTACCATCGAAGTCTGTAATTGTTCCGTTGGTTGTAGCTGTAGTTTCAACGACAGAAGCACCGATAATCGGTTGCCCATCCGTTTTAGAAGTAACGTTTCCCTTTACCGTAATGTTTTGCCCCCACAGGGCCGACATGAAAGCAAACAGGAAACAAACGCTGCAAAGAAGTTTTTTGTTCTTCATGATACCAGGCATTAGTTTAATGTTATTAATTTAAAAGTACGAATTTTCTCTTTTCGATGATGCAAATTACGGTTGATTTAAGTCAACCGACTGAAAAAAATGTTTCAAATGCTGTAAGATATGTTGCATAGAACGCTATTTTATAGGGTTTTATAAGAATAATTCTCCATCATAAGA
>OGJR01000895.1_pt1 | contig 22430 bp, 20 predicted proteins | sample 1572301 | NCBI WGS metagenome assembly OGJR01 (sample SAMEA2582083, study PRJEB24529) | metagenome | biome: Human gut stool | place: China | collected 2011 | reverse complement strand
AATCTTCCGGGGAACCAGGTGGAAAGATGTCGCTTACACCAAGCTGGCACAGTGGTACAGGAAAGTAGAGGAAACCAGGTTCAAGGTTTTCGCTACCGTGGCTAGAACTATAGAGTATCACTATCAAACTATTTTGAATTATTTTGACAACAGGAGTACAAATGCGGCTGCGGAATCGTTTAATGCCAAAATTAAAGAGTTCAGGAGGGTATTCAGGGGTATTAGAGATATTAAATTTTTCTTGTTTCGGCTGTGCAAAATTTACGCTTAAAAGGGGAAAACACAGATTTTCCACTTGATCCCTAATTCGGTACAGGTTTCATAGGCTTGTTTATTGGTGCCTGTTAAATGATGTATCAAGCTGCCTTGAAAGGTTCCGTTCATGATTGCCTCGTAGTTTTGGCAAAAGATGTCTGCACAGGCATTGATTAATTTATCAATAATTGCTCCACTTATTTTTTAGGTGATCTGAAAAATCCCCCGAAAGTGTCTTTCGGGGGATTTTCGTGAACTCGGCGGGAGTCGAACCCACAACCTCTTGGGCCGTAACCAAGTGCTCTATCCATTAAGCTACGAGTCCTTCTTGATTTGCGTTGCAAATATAGAGAATGTTCTCTTTTCCTGCAAGAGTTAACGGAATTTTTTCAAATACTTTTTTATGTTTGAAAAATAACAAAGTGGAGTGCATGTAGTTTTTATTGCTACATTTGTATTACTCTGTTCATGTATAAATGAATATGATAAAGTTAGGAGTAAGAGTCAGATAAATAGTTTTATATGTTTAAGTGTATTGCAGAAGGATTTAAAAAGCGCCATCTAAAGAAAATGGTGGTAAAAGATGAACGAGTGTTGTCATTTTATAATTTAGATATAGCTAAAAAATGTATCGTGTTTTGGGTGACTGATGATGTTCCGGTGTCCTCTGTTAATAGGGTGCGGGAGACTCTGGCCAAACATATGGACGTTTGTTTGCTTGCTTTTATCCGGCAGCCTAAATTGAACTCGGAACAAATACAGGATGCTATTTACTTGGATAGCTCTGGAATTTCTTACGGGGGGGAATTTCGTGATCCTCGGGTGCAGGAAGTACTGAACAGAAAGGAGGGACTGTTGATTGATTTGTCGTTGAAACCGGACGTGTGGGGGGATTATATCGTGGAGTCGGCCAAGACGTCTTGTAAGATTGGTTACAGTACTGGGCACGATATTGATTTTGATGGGGTGAGGGATATAGATGATTTTATGGATCGGTTGTTTAAATTATTAACTAAGATAAATACGTATTGAAATGAAAAAGTTTTCGGGAGTAGGGGTCGCTTTAGTGACTCCGTTTGACGAAACAGGACGTGTGGATGAACATTCTTTGAGGAATCTGGTGAATTATGTGATTGATGGTGGGGTCGATTATCTGGTAGCTTTGGGAACGACGTCTGAGGCGGCAACGATGACAGCGGACGAAAGAGCTTTTGTTGTGCAAGTCATTGCCGAAGAGAATGCCGGACGTTTACCGATTGTTTTGGGAATCGGGGGAAATAATACGGCTCAAGTGATCCATGATCTTGCCACGCTGTCTTATCTGCGGTTGGGAGATGCCATTCTGAGTGTAACCCCGTATTATAATAAACCTTCTCAACAAGGGTTGTATAATCATTTTAAGGCGATAGCCGAGTATGCACCTCTTCCCGTGATTCTGTATAATGTTCCGGGGCGTACGTCCGTGAATATGACTGCGGCGATAACCTTGAAGTTAGCTCGTGATTTTGAGAATATCATCGCCATTAAAGAGGCTTCCGGGAATTTTGAACAGGCTACGGCAATCATTTCCGGAATGCCGGAGAACTTTATCTTTCTGTCGGGAGATGATGGTATTGCCTTACCGTTAGTATCTATAGGGGCCAGTGGTGTTATTTCGGTGATTGCAAACGTGATGCCTAGTGAATTCTCTACGATGCTACATTTAGCATTGGAAGGTGAGTATGCGGAGGCTCGGCAGATTCATTTGCAGTTGGGTGAGATGTTTAAAGCTCTCTTTGAAGAGGGAAATCCTGCAGGAATAAAAGCAGCGCTCCATACCAGAGGCGTGATTGCCTGCCAGAAGTTAAGATCTCCGTTATGCGAGGTGAGCGAGACCTTATATCAAAAAATAAAACGATTAGGTGAATAATCACCTAATCGATACGACCCGGTTGAGAGCGTCTCAACCGTTTTCTTTTGTATTCTCTGTATTGATATAATCCGATAAGTAATACCAGTACGATAGGCAGGAAAAAGTTGGTATATTTTAAGAATCTCCTGTAAGAATCGCTTACGACTTTTAGTGACTGATTCTCGATATACTTGTTTCTCAATTTAATTAACCCGGAATCGTCTGCCAGCCATTCAATGGAGTTTACTGCAAAATTAATATTGCTGATATAGAACGGGTCAAAGAATTTGTCTTCCATGAAATCGGCATCCGTGATGACAACAATAGCACTGTTGTTATCTTCGTTGTTTAATAATGCGGCTACAGTATTATAGGGTTGATTAAAGTCGTGTTTTCTTGTCCAAGTTTTATAAATATCGAAGAATACCGGAACTTTTTGCACGCCTGAAATGGAAGATGATTTTGCCAACGGGGTGAACGTGTAGGCGGAGGTCGTCTTTACATTCGTGATACTACTGGCAAATTGTAATAGCATGGCATTCAGTCCTTTCGTGATTACGTGAGAACTGAAGTTCTGGATGATAGGTATATATGGGAAATGGCGGTCACTCTGGAGTTGTAGAAATCCTTGATCCTGCGTGACCAATATGCGTCCGCAATAGTTATCCACGACGAAATCATAGTTGATTTTTAGCCCGAATTCTTCCAGCATATCTTCTATGCCGACCCGGTTGATGAAACCGTTATTCTGGCTGTAACTGATTTGCCCGACCGCATGATTCAAAGCAATATAGAGTCTTCCCCCTTGTTCTAGGTATTGTCCCAATCGAACAAGTTCTTCCTTGCTGAATGATTCTTTCGGTCCCACGATACAGATTACTTTGTAGTCATTCAGATCTGTAAACTGGTCTATGCGCATGGATTCAATCTTGGCACTATGAGATAGTTCATGCTCGATTAATTGAGTTTTTTGTCTCAACATTTCGTTATGTCCACGTAAGAAACCGATAGTCGGTTTGGTCGTGTCGCAAGCTTCTTTTAAACGGCGGGTAACCTCGTATTCTAATGCTGTGGTCGGGAGAATATTTATTGTCTCTTTTTTGTTGCCAATCTGGATGACGGCTCCAAAGTATACTTTTTGAATTTTCACCATGTCTCTCTCGGCTATTTCCTGGGCCATAGGTTCTATCCCTAGTTGTTCAGCTAGAGCTTCCTTGTCACTGTTGTTCGGAATGATCGTGCTTATGGTGAATGCTTTGTTACTGATTGTCTTATATTCTTTCAGCAAGTGTCGGAATTCCCGTCCGAGTTTTATTTTGTCGGGCGTGAGGCCTTCGGACATAAATAGGGTAACGGAAATATCCTTGTCTATTTTTTTGATCATCGTTTTGCTGACAGGGCTTAAAGAATATTTTTTGTTACTCGTGAGGTCGATCCTGATAAATAGGAAATAGGAAATAATATTTACCGCTATCAGTGATAAAATCAAGTAGGTCGGATTGTATATCAATTTCTTTTTCATCACTTTCGTACTAAATATTAAAACCGATTTTTACAGATATGATGTCTTGCTAATGCTAAAAATATAATAATTATGCTGATAAAGTATATCAAGTCTTTCGTGTCGATTACTCCGCGAGGAATGGCATCAAAATGTTCTCCAATGGAGAGGTGCGTGAATAATGCTGCTATGAATCCGGCGCCCCATAGTTCAGCAATGAATTCAAATAAAAACACGAATCCTATCTCAATAGCAAACGTGATGAAGAAGGCCACGATCGTGTTTGGGGTGAGGGACGAGGCAAACATTCCGATACTGACGTAACATCCACTGACCAGAATAAGTCCCAAGTAACCGCAAAAGCCAACGGCATGATCTACATTACCCAGTGAGGCAATTGTGATATAGTAGGGAAGTGTCAATGCCAGACATGTAACGACTTGTAATAGTATTGCAAAGAATTTCCCCATGATTAATTGCCATGTTTTAATCGGCTTTGAGAATAATAGTTCGAAGGTTCCCTCCTTACGTTCTTCTGAAATACTTTTCATTGTGAGTGCCGGTATTAGGAAAAAGAGCGTCCAGTAAAACACGTTGAACAGGTTACTTAGAGAAGCTTGTCCGCTTGAAAAGATATTTTTCCCGGAGAACCAGCACACGAATCCTGTTACACAAAGGAAAGCCGTGTATGCGATATATATCAATAATGAATTAAATGCTGCTTTTAATTCTTTGTTTATTATTACTTTAACTGCACCCATGAATTATTCATTTTGTGTAACTTTACGAAATATATCTTCCAATCTGGTTTGTACGGGAGTTAACTCGCTGATGTACCAGTTGTTTTCTTGGCAAAGGTTAAAGATTGACTTTTCGATTTCTACATCGGGTTTACATTGGAGTTCAAAATTCTGTTTATGAATAATCTCGATGTGGAGTACTCCCGGCAGGTCGTTCAGAGCCTCGTGAATGTCGGTTGTTGCCCCACCCTTGATGCCTATTTTCAGGCAATATTCGGCATCCGATTTGCGACGAAGTTCGGATGTTGTGCCATTAGCCACTATTTTCCCGTTACTCATGATCATCACTTGGTCGCAAGTTGTTTCGATTTCAGAAAGAATGTGGGAACTTAAAATAACTGTTTTTTCTTCCCCAATTTCTTTGATGATTTTACGGATTCCGAAAATTTGGTTGGGATCAAGTCCTGTTGTCGGTTCATCGAGAATGACCACTTCCGGATCGTGAATTAATGCTTGGGCAATTCCTACCCGTTGACGGAATCCCTTGGATAATTCGCCAATCTGTTTGTGCTTATCGTTGTCTAATCCGCATAAACGGATCATATCCAAAACACGTGACGTGATTTTGTATTTAGGAATGTTGTGAAGTTTTGAAATAAAAAATAGAAAATCAATCACATTCATTTCGTCATACAAAGGGTTACGTTCCGGGAGGTAACCGATGATATTTTTTATTTTACCTGCCTGTTTCCAAATCGAATAGTCCCCGAATGTTATATTTCCGAAATCCGGTGTCAGTAACCCTGCCATGATCTTCATTGTGGTTGTTTTACCCGCACCGTTAGGCCCTAGGAATCCAAGGATTTCACCTCTTTTTGCTTTAAAAGAAATTGAATCCACGGCTTTCTGATTCTCGAAAGATTTCGTCAGATTTTCCACAACTACATCCATGGGCTGTTGTTATTAATTTCTACAAAAATAGTCATTCAAACCATTGATTTTTAGGTTTAATAATCTTTAACTGAGTAATTAACAAGGTTTTAATTTATATTGTTAAGATTTTAGCAATTGTGTTAGCATTTATCGTGTTTTACATAGTCTGTCCGAAGATTCTCTAATGATCAGTTCACAGTTAATGATTTCTTTTTTAATCTGTGCGTGCTTGCTGTTCAGGATCTGATCAAACAGAAGTTCAGCTGCGGCTCGTCCGATTTTTTCTGGGAACTGGTTGATGGAACTTACTGTCGGATTCATGTAGCGTGAGCGTTTCGTGTTGGAGAAACCGACAACGGCAATGTCTTCCGGGATGTTGAGTCCTTTTTCCTTGATAGCCTCAATAGCCCCGATTGCCAAATCGTCTGTAATACCGAATATGGCATCCGGTCTCTCTTGACGGGAGAGTAACTGACGTGTCGTTTCTTTTCCTGCCTCTACCGTGAAATCGGAACAGTGCCAGATCAATTCTGTTTTAGCCGGAAGATGGTTGGCCTCCATGGCTTTTTCGTAGCCTTCCATGCGATTACCTCCGATGGTAACGTTTTCGGGACCGCATAATAAAGCTATTCTTTTGCAACCTTCGGAAACGAGGTGTTGAACGGCTTGGAATGCAGCAGTGACACCATCCGTTACAACCCGTGACACGTTGAGTTCATTTGTGGTACGGTCGAACAGCACGATAGGGGTTCCGGATTCCTGTATCATTTTAATGTGTTCATAGTCTTTTGTCTCGTGTGATAAGGCAAGGATAATTCCATCTGCCCGGTTGGCCATGAGTACTTCCACGCTTTTTTGTTCTTTTTGGAAACTTTCGTTCGAGGATATGACTAAAACGTTGTAACCGTGACAGTCTGCAACTTCCTCAATCGTTTTCACGACTGTGGCAAAAAAAGTACTTACGATTTGGGGAACAATAACTCCGATCGAATGACTTTTATGGGTTTTTAGGGCTACGGCGATAGGATTGGGTTTGTAACCGAGTTGTTTCGCCAGTTCCTGCACGGTTTTGCGTGTTTGCGCACTGATTTCGTGATTGTCTTTTAGCGCTCGGGAGACGGTAGACACGGATATATTTAATTTCTCTGCAATGTCTTTGATGGTTATGGGTTTTTGTGTCATATATTTAGGTCTTGAGGGTTATGCTTTGGTTTGTAATTTCGGGTATGCGATACGGGCATGATACACGTTTATAAGCATTTCTGTGAATACTCGTTTCACCGTGGAAATGTCCTTGAATGTCAAGTCTGCGTTAGAGAATCGTCCATCTTGGAGAAGGCCGTCAATCAAGTTATTCACCAGTTTGGTTAGGTTTTCCTCATCCTTTATTTCCAGAGCCCGGGAGGCTGCTTCCACTCCATCGGCCATCATGACTATGGCACACTCTTTCCTCACAGGGTCTGGACCGGGATAAGTGAACAGAGATTCATCTATTTCCTTGTCCGGGTATTTATTTTTGAATGAGTAGTAGAAATATTTTACTTTACTTTTACCATGGTGTGTACGGATAAAGTCTTTTAGGACTTCCGGTAATTTGTATTTATTGGCAAGTTCCAAGCCTTGTGTCACGTGTTTGATAATGATTTGGGCGCTTTCGTCAAAATCCAGAGAATCGTGCGGGTTTAAACCTCCTGTTTGATTTTCTACGAACATGATCGGGTTGTATGTTTTCCCGATGTCGTGGTACAATGCCCCGGTACGGGCTAAAAGCGGGCTACCCCCGATGTGATAAATTGCTTCTTCTGCCAAGTTGGCAACCATTAAGGAGTGTTGGAATGTTCCCGGGGCTTTTTTCGTCAGGTTACGTAAGGCGGGGTGATTCGGGTTAGAGTATTCCAGTAAACTGATTTCAGAGGTGTACCCGAAGAGGCGTTCTACTAGGTAAAGGGCGGGATAAATTAAGCTTAACAAGCCAGTATTTATTATGAGGAAGACGACTGCGAATAGATGTTTTGGTGCGAGAGTCCCCTCTTGTATGAGCGTAAAAGCCCCATATACTAATATGTAAGTTAAGAATATCAGACCTAGTGCAATAAATAGTTGAGAACGGCGTTGCAGGTGTGAAAGACTGAACATGGCTACGATCCCGGCTGATATTTGCATGAAGAAGTACATATAATTGTTGGGAGCGTAGTAGGAAACCAGCAAGCTTGTACCAATCAATAGATAAAGAGCCGGTCTTGTCCCGAATAATATGTTCACGATGATTGGGAAGAATAAAACGGGGATCGTGAGGATATTAATGTGTTGAAAGTAGCTGATACTTCCCAGAGCTATGGTTAGCAAAAACATACTATACAAGAAAAAGAAATCCCTGTTGTTGTAGAATAGCCGTTTCCGGGAGACATAAAGGAAGATGGAGAAACTCATGATGGCAATTAAGGTCAACACGGTTTGAGCTACCGAGATCCGGATTCGGTCAATGGTTGATCCCAAACTTTGCTCGTGTTCTATCCGGAAAGATTCTAAAACTTTATATTTTTCGGGTGTTACCAGGTCGTTTTTGGATATGATAATATCTCCCCGGTTGACCATTCCTTGGGTTGGAGTGATGCTTTTCACGCTAGTTTCAATGGCAAGTCTCGTTTTTCCAGCATCGTATTCGAGGTTTGGATTGATGTAATTATTCAGGCCTAGACTGAGTATTCCTTCTTCTGTTGATTTAGCCAGATGTAGGTTCTCGATGTATTTAACTAATGTTTCGTAGGCTTGCTTTAGCGTGTAGACGTTCGAAAACTTTTCGTCGAAGGCAATGTTGTTTTTGACGATAAGAATATTTTTGACTTTAGCCGGGTCCATTTTTTCAGGCATCAGCAGGATGCCTTTGGAATAAATTTCCCGTAGTTTTTGAATGATTTTATCCATATCTTTTCCGTTGTATGCGGTTCGATAGGTATTTATTTTTTCTGAAAGTTTGTTGATCTGGGCTTCAATATTTGTTTCTTTGAAGTTAAAAATGGGGGCTTGTTCTTCTTTGATTTTTTCAATATCAGCGGCAAGTTCTTCGGCACTTTTATGCAGAGGAAAATCTAAGGGGGCGATCAATGTCTCGTATTTCCAAGGCATCCCTTTTTGGTAAGAATATTTAAAACCCTCTATTTTAGGGAGTAATAAGACGATGAGACCACAGATAATGATGATCGTACTGATTTTAAACACGTATTGAATCGTACGGTGTTTTTTAGTTTTATTGTTTGGCATATCCCGATTTTATCTTGAATTATCTTTGTTCAAAGATATAAATAAAATTTTAAAGCCTCCCATGGGAGGCTTTAAAATTGTTACAAGTTTCAGGTTGAATCTCTGACCCTGCAGGCTGAATCAATTTTAGATTTAATGATTGTGGATTTTAGATTCCACCCATATTGGATTTGTATGTTTTCAAATGTTTCAATTTAAAACTCATGAACTTGTAACTTGCGAATCTGTAAATTGTAACCAATAGATTTTGTTTTAAACAAAATCTATTGCATTCCAGCTGTTTCAACTTCGGTACTCACTTTTTTAATCAATCCTTGAAGTACGTTTCCAGGACCGATTTCTAAGAAGGATGATGCCCCGTCTGCCAGCATATTTTGTACTGTTTGAGTCCAACGTACGGATGCTGTTAACTGGTCAATCAAGTTCTTTTTGATCTCCTCAGGGTCAGATACCGGTTGCGCATTTACGTTCTGGTAAACCGGGCATGAAGGTTGTGAGAAATGGGTGTTCATGATGGCATCAGCCAGTTCTTTCCGGGCGGGTTCCATCAGCGGAGAGTGGAAAGCCCCCCCGACTTTTAACGGTAGAGCTCGTTTGGCCCCGGCTGCTTTTAACTTTTCGCAAGCGGTGGCGATTCCTTGTGTTGTTCCGGAAATAACGATTTGTCCCGGACAGTTGTAATTGGCAGGAACAACTACATCATCTATTTCAGCTAAAATGTTTTCAACAGTTTCATCCGGTAGTCCGAGGATGGCTGCCATTGTGGATGGATTAGCCTCGCATGCTTTTTGCATGGCAAGTGCTCTAGCGTGAACAAGACGCAGGCCATCTTCGAAAGAAAGTGTGCCATTGGCAACAAGTGCGGAGAATTCTCCCAGCGAGTGACCTGCTACCATATCCGGTTTCTCATTCAACGATTTTGCAAGAATCACCGAGTGAAGGAATATCGCCGGTTGAGTTACTTTGGTCTGCTTTAAATCTTCGTCGGTTCCCTCGAACATCAGGTCCGTGATGCGGAATCCCAGAATTTCATTTGCCTTTTCAAATAATTCTTTTGCTTCGGGAGAGTTCTCGTACAAGTCCTTACCCATACCTACGAATTGGGCTCCTTGGCCCGGGAAAACAAATGCTTTTTTCATATTTTTCATGTTTATTTCTTAATGAAATTTGTTACTAATTAATCGGATGAACTCTTCCCGCGTGGCAAGTTTTTCGAATGCCCCACTGAAATCGGAAGTGGTTGTTACCGAATTTTGTTTTTGCACACCCCGCATCATCATGCACATATGTTGGGCCTCAATGACCACGGCAACGCCGAGGGGATTGAGGGTATTCTGTATACAATTTTTTATGTCATTCGTCAACCTCTCTTGTACTTGAAGCCTTCTGGAAAAGGCTTCAACTACCCGGGCGATTTTACTTAACCCGGTGATGTACCCGTTCGGGATATAGGCCACGTGGGCGTGTCCGATGAATGGGAGCATGTGGTGTTCACATAGAGAATAAATTTCAATATCTTTGACGATTACCATCTGGCGATAATCTTCCTTGAACAGGGCGGAGCGAAGGATTTCTTCCGGGTTTTCCGTGTAGCCTCGTGTCATGAATTGCATGGCCTTTGCAACACGGTACGGGGTTTTTACTAATCCTTCTCTTTCGGGATCTTCTCCCAATAATTTGAGAATTTCTTTATAATGATAGCTTAATTTTTCGGTTCTTGCCTTGTTGTAATATTCTACTTTGCGGTAGAATTCTTCATTGTCATCCAATTCAGTGTATTTCATTCGTCCTCTCTTTTATGTACTTGACTCATTGCCTACATGGGTAATGAAAAATTGGCTACAAAGTAAAAGATAATAATTGAGAATTGAAAATCGTGTGTTGAAAATGTGTGGGTTCAAACTCGCTAACACTGCAACCCGTGCCTTCCTTTGTCACGTTCGGTTGTCACGGCCAGATCGGTTGGGAAGGAGGGGTAGGTGTGTGGAAAATATTTCGGAATGATGATACTATAGTTTAAAAAAAAATGTATCTTTATCAAACAAAAAATGTTGTATATGGAGTGGCTTGTTTTATTCATGCTGATTTTGATAGGTTTTGTCCTGTTAATACTTGAGTTTCTTGTTTTTCCTGGAGTGAACGTGGCAGGAATTTTAGGTTTCGCTTGCGTGGGAATAGCTATTTATATCGCTTATTCTACAATGGGAATGACGGTCGGGCATTTTACTTTGTTGGGGACGGCTCTTTGTGGTTTCGGGGTGACTTATTACGTTTTGCGATCGAAGACGTGGAAACGTATGCAGTTACACACGCAGATTGATAGTACGGTAGAAGGTGTAGATGAATCCATTCGGGAAGGAGATATTGGGATGACGCAGGGACGCTTGGCTCCGATTGGAAAAGTACGGGTGGGGGACAGTGTGGTTGAGGCGGAATCCCGTTCCGGGTATATCGAGGAAAACCGGGAAATAGTCGTGTTGAAAGTGTATAAAAATAAGATTGTCGTTAAATTAAAAACTGAATAGAAGATGGAGAGTAGTTTGTTTTTTCTGGTAGCGGTTATCGCCGGAGGTCTTTTTTTACTTTGGATGATCCTCTACTTTATCCCGATTGGCTTGTGGTTTCAAGCGTTAGTGTCTGATGTGAAAATATCTTTGTTACAATTGGTTTTGATGCGTTGGCGGAAAGTGCCTCCCACGGTTATCGTTCGTGCCATGATTGAGGGGAAAAAGGCTGGCTTGGAGCTTTATCGAGATTTGCTAGAGGCTCATTATCTTGCTGGGGGACACGTGGCTCAAGTGGTACATGCCTTGGTGTCCGCATCTAAAGCGAATATCGACTTGACATTTCAAATTGCAACGGCCGTGGATCTGGCCGGGCGTGATGTATTCGAGGCTGTACAGATGAGTGTGAACCCCAAAGTGATTAATACCCCGCCTGTGGCTGCCGTGGCTAAAGATGGTATTCAGTTGATAGCTAAAGCCCGGGTTACGGTGCGGGCTAATATCCGTCAATTAGTCGGGGGTGCCGGGGAAGAAACTATTTTGGCCCGTGTTGGGGAAGGTATTGTGTCCTCAATCGGTTCTGCAGCCTCGCACAAGGAGGTTTTGGAAAATCCGGATTCTATTTCGAAGGTGGTGTTGAACAAGGGATTGGATTCTGGTACTGCTTTTGAAATTTTGTCTATTGATATTGCAGATATTGATATAGGTAAGAATATTGGGGCGGAATTACAGACCGATCAGGCAGAGGCTGATTTGAAAATTGCTCAGGCGAAGGCGGAGGAACGCCGTGCAATGGCTGTTGCTACCGAGCATGAAATGAAGGCGCTTGCACAGGAAATGCGGGCTAGAGTGATCGAGGCTGAGGCAGAAGTTCCTCGTGCCATGGCAGAGGCTTTCCGTAGCGGTAATTTGGGTATCATGGATTACTACAAAATGAAGAATATCGAGGCTGATACGCAAATGAGAGAATCCATTGCCAAGCCGAATGATAAGAAAAATAACCAAAAATAGTGAATTAATTTGAAAATGTGAAATAGACCCAAGGAAAACCGGGTCTATTTCACATTCTTCATCTATCGGAAGGAATGTCACGAATTATCGAGAAAAGTAACTTTCCGGTAATTCTCTGAGATTATATCGTGAGGCCATGACTTCTCCGTATGCACCACAGGAACGAATGGCGATCAGATCTCCCCGGTTGGTGAGGGGTAGCTCCCGGTCTTTGCCGAAACAATCGGATGATTCACAGATAGGACCAACCACGTCGTATTTTTCATGTTCTCCCACGGAGGTCAAGTTTTCTATCCGGTGGAAAGCTTGGTAGAGTGCCGGACGTAAAAGGTCGTTCATTCCCGCATCTAGAATGATGAATTTTTTATGTTTGCCTTCCTTCACGTACAGGACACGGGAGATAAGGGAACCGCATTGTCCGACAAGGGATCGGCCTAGTTCGAAATGAAGTTGCTGACCCGGCTGGGCTTCGAAAAAATCAGCAAAGGTTTGAAAATAAGAGGTAAAATCTGGAATTAGACCACACGTGGGGCAATCATAATTGATGCCCAATCCACCACCGAAGTTCACGTGAGGAAGAATGATTCCCTGTTCTTTCAGGCGGGATTGAATCTCGTTTACTCTCAAACAAAGTCCTCGGAATACAGTGAGATCGGTGATTTGGGAACCGATATGGAAATGTAGTCCGATAAGCTTGATATGTTCCATTTCCCGGCAGGCCGTGATGGCGTGGTCGAGGTCGTAAAGATAGAACCCGAACTTGTTTTCTTCGATTCCCGTGGTGATGTAATGATGCGTGTGGGCATCCACGTTGGGGTTTACCCGAAGAGCAACAGAGGCTTTTTTTCCTATTTCTCCGGCCAGTATATTGATTACCTCTATTTCCGGTAAAGATTCGCAGTTGAAACAAAATATCTTTTTTTCAAGAGCCAGCCGAATTTCCTCGTCGCTTTTCCCGACTCCGGCATACACGATCTGTTCCGTGGGAAAACCACTTGCTACGGCTTGAGCCACCTCGTTACCACTCACGCAGTCCGCACCAATCCCATAGCTTTGAATGATGTCAAGAATGTGTGGGTTGGCATTTGCTTTTATAGCATAATGCAAATTGAATCCATATTCTTTAGCCGCTTGGGAGGCGGCTTGAATCGTGGCTTGTAGAAGAGTCGTGTCGTAGTAGTAAAACGGGGTCTTCAAGGTTTGAAATGTTTTGATGGTTTCTATATTCATGTAGGTTGGGTTTATGAACTCATTTATTTAATAATCTTTCGCTAAGTGCCTCAAGCGCTTTTTGTTTGTCTGCTTGTTTCACGAGTAGAGAAATGCTGTGTTCGCTGGCCCCGTAAGAGATCATGTGCAGGGGAATATCTTCCAGTGCGGTGAGAGCCCGAGCTGCGAGTCCACTATTGTTGATAGAGCAATCCCCGACGATGCAGATGATGGAAAGAGATTCTTCGATCTCGATTGTGCCGTATTTCGTGAGGTCTTTTTTAATGTCTTCCAGGTGGCATGTGCTGTCAATCGTGAGAGATATGGCGACTTCCGACGTGGCAATCATATCAATCGGGGTTTTCCAGGATTCGAATATTTCGAATACTTTCCGAACAAAACCGTAAGCAAGCAACATGTTGCTGGATTTGACTTTTATGGCCGTGATTCCGTCCTTTGCAGCCACCGCTTTGAAATCTTTGATGGGACTTTCTTTCGTGATCAAAGTTCCTTCGTCGCTTGGGTTCATCGTGTTTTTCATGCGCACGGGAATGTTTGCTTTCTTCGCGGGTTGAATGCTTGACGGGTGGAGAATTTTGGCCCCGAAATAGGCGAGTTCGGCAGCTTCATCAAAAGATAGAGAGCGAATGGCTTTCGTGTTTTTCACGTATCGCGGGTCGCTGTTATGTACACCGTCGATGTCGGTCCATATTTGAATTTCCTCCACGTTGAGAGCGGCCCCGATCAATGCAGCCGAGTAGTCGCTGCCTCCTCTCTTCAAGTTGTCGATTTCTCCATAAGCGTTTCGGCAAATGAATCCTTGGGTAATGATAATGCGCTCCGTGGCCGGGTTGGATAGTAGTCTTTTTAGATTTTGTTCGATATAGAAATAATCCGGTTCACAGTCTTTGTCAATACGCATGAAATCCAAGGCTGACAGAAGCGTGGAAGGAATGCCTTGTTCCTGTAAATAATAATACATTAGCGTGGTGGAAATGATCTCTCCTTGAGCGATTACAGCTTTTTCTTGTAACGGGTAAAAGTCCTTGTTGATGAACGAACGGAGATAAGTAAAGATGGTTTGTACAAATTCTTGTCCCCGGTGTTTGAATTCTTCGGTACTGTAGAGATCGCTAATGGTCATCAGGTAATCCAGTTCAAGATTCTGGATTGTCGTCAAAGCTTCCTGCCTGTCATTGCGGTATAGGTGGTTGGTGATGTCTACTAACGTGTTGGTTGTTCCGGACATGGCCGAAAGAACAACAATTTTAGGTTGGTCATCCGAGATTAATTTTGCCACTTCTTGGATTCGTTGTGCGGAACCAACCGAGGTTCCTCCAAATTTTAATACGTTCATAAGTTTATTGTTTTTAAATCATTTATTTCTTTACATGAAAAAAGCCCGTGTATTCACACAGGCTTTTTTCGACAGTTTTTTGACAACAGTGCGTTAGCCTGCAAAGAGCTTTTGCATGCACATCATCTGTTTATAGTTATTTGTATACCTTGTTCTCATTCTTCTTGTGTATTTTTCACGATGCAAATATTGCATATTGAAATTGAAAAAACAAGCCTTTGTTAAAATATTAACAAATATCCGGCTACGCTACGTTACAAGTTACAGGTTAGCAAGTTTCAAGTTCTTTTTTAACAACCTGTAACTTTCCACCAAAAGTTATTTCTTGTGGAAAACCGTGGCTGTCCAGTTGTCTTTTATTTTGTTGGATTGATAGGTTAATTGCAATAGCTCGGCTTTCTCGCGAATAACGGGAATATCTTCGGTGTAGAATCCGCTCATGATGAGGTAGCCGTTATCGTTAAGCACGTTTACGTACGCGGGCATATCATTCAATAATATATTCCGGTTGATATTGGCTAGAATGATATCGTAATGTTCCTGTCCATCCAGTAAAGTTGCATCCCCGATAAGAATGCGTATGTTGTTCATGTTGTTGGTGGCAATGTTTTCCATGGCGTTGTTGTAGGCCCATTCGTCGATATCGATGCCGGTGACCGATTGTGCCCCGGTTTGTGCGGCCATGATAGATAGAATGCCGGTACCACATCCCATGTCAAGGACTTTCTTGCCGGAGAAATTAGGTTTCATGTCTAAGATCGTTTCCAGCATGAGAGCAGTCGTGGCATGATGGCCCGTGCCAAAACTCATTTTCGGGTCAATAATGATTTCGTGTTCGATGTTTTCAAGCGTGGGATGGAATCCGGCTCTTACTAGTATCTGGTCTTGCACGAGAATAGGCGTGAAGTTTTCTTCCCAGATTTTGTTCCAATCTTGGTTTTCGATTTCTGTTTTTTCCCAGGTGATCGTGTATAGTGCTTGGAAGAATGAAAGGATTTCTAATGATTTTACCTGTTCTTCATCGAAATTTTTACTTGGAATGTAAGCTTTGAAACCGTTGTCCGAGTATGAAAAACTGTCGTATCCGAGGTCGCCGAGTTCGGCAATAATCGCATCTGCAATGTCCTCCACGTAAGGAGAGATATGGAAAGTGAGTTCTGTATAAAACATGCTATCTGATTTTTTTGCAAATGTAGCAAAAAATCAGATAGCTATGCTCTTCACATGATTTTCTCTAATTTATCAAGAGATTGAGCGATTTCTTGATCGGAAAGCTCGAAATTCTGGAGGTTTCCACCAAGGTATTGTTCGTAAGCGTAGAGGTCAATCATGCCGTGTCCGGATAGGTTGAACAGGATTGTTTTGGCTTTTCCTTCGGCTTTGGCAATTTTCGCTTCCCGAATCGCTTGTGCTATGGCATGAGTGGATTCTGGTGCAGGAATTATCCCTTCGGTTTTGGCAAATAATATTCCGGCCTCGAAGGTTTCCAGTTGCGGAATGGCAACGGCCTCCATCAGTTTGTCCTTGAGTAATTGGCTGACGATAACCCCGGCTCCGTGATAGCGTAAGCCCCCGGCATGAATACTTGCGGGTTGGAAGTCATGTCCCAGCGTGTACATGGGAAGTAAAGGTGTCAACCCGACTGTATCGCCGAAGTCGTATTGGAACTGACCTCGGGTTAACTTTGGGCAGGATTGTGGTTCTACAGCAATTACCCGGGTATGTTTTCCTTCTTTCAAATTCCTGCGGATGAATGGAAAACTGATTCCGGCGAAGTTCGAACCTCCCCCGAAACACCCGATCACGATGTCCGGTTCATCCCCGGCTTTTTCCATTTGGAGAAGTGCTTCCTCGCCGATGATAGTTTGATGTAATAGTACGTGATTCAGCACGCTTCCCAGGGAGTAATTGGTTAGGGGATCTTGTGCGGCAAGTTCGACAGCTTCTGAAATGGCAATACCTAGGCTACCGGTCGAATTCGGGTATTCTCGTAGAATTTGTCTTCCGGCCTCTGTCAAGTTACTTGGTGACGGTATCACATCTGCTCCCCACGTGTTCATCATCAATTTGCGATAGGGTTTTTGGTTGTAGCTTACTTTTACCATGAACACTTTCAGGTCTAGGCCGAAATGTTGACAGGCAAAGCTTAATGCCGTACCCCATTGTCCCCCACCGGTTTCTGTGGTGATGCGTTTAATCCCTTGCTTGTAGTTGTAGTAAGCTTGTGCAATGGCCGTGTTCGGTTTGTGAGAGCCGGCCGGGCTTGTTCCTTCATTTTTGAAATATATTTTGGCAGGAGTATCCAAAGCTTTTTCTAAAGCATAGGCTCGCACGAGAGGGGTCGATCTCCATATTTTATACAAGTCCTGTACTTCATCGGGGATCTCGATGTAGCGTTCTGTGGCGAACTCCTGTTTTGCCAATTCTTGGGCAAATAGCGGGTAAAGGTCTTCCGGTTTTAACGGTTGCTTTGTTCCCGGATGGAGAGGAGGAAGAGGTTTGTTGGGCATGTCTGCCACAATATTATACCACTGGGTTGGCATTTCTTGTTCGGTGAGCATAAATTTTTTGATTGGTTTCATGATTTTGATTTTAAAAAAAGGTGAATAAAAAAAGAGAGCCTACTGTTCGTAAACAATAGGCTCTCTATATCAATTATGCAATACAATCACATAACCTCATTGTTTACGATGAAGTTTAAAGAGGTGCCACCACCAAGTTTGAGCTATGTGTTGATTGTATATCATATTTCTTTATTTTATGAAGACAAAGCTATATAGAGATTTTCTTTTTTCCAAATTCTATCGTAAAAATAATGTTGTTAAATGAAATTTAATGCTTACATTTGCAGCATCCCACTCGAATTGAAGTTATAAAGACGTGTATTGCGCAAAAGAGATTGCCTCCGGTGTGCATAGCACGTCTTTTTTGTTAAATTCTGAGTGGGATCTAATTTAATAAAGAGCCGGAGGCATTTCTTAATAAAGTTAGTTAAACGTTTGTTTTGAAGTTATTGTTATGTTTTTGCATAACAATTTTCGAAAATTCTAAATTGTCTTTGGGTGGGGCCGTGATGGTGACCCACCTTTTTGTAACCTATACCGTCTTGATGACGTATAATTTCACATTGAATTTCTAGCTAAACTAAATTTGAATATGATGAAAACTTTTGGAAGAATTGGATGGATTTACATGATGGCGGTTGCTGCAACTTTGATGTTTGTTTCTTGTGGGAATAGTCAGAAAAACAAGGTGCAGTCGGGAAAACAAGTACAAGAACCGGTAGGAACCGTCGTGGAGGTAGATAGTATCACACCTGATTCAACCACTCAGAACACTAAAAGATAAAAGCTAAAAATTAAAAGTTAGTACTAATTCTTTTATCTTAAAGACGAAGCTCCCGGTTACCCGGGAGCTTCGTCTTTATAGTATCATCTGTGGCATGAATTCGAAACTGTTGTATTGAGGACGTAATCTCTCCGTGTTGTAGAATTTGGGAACATCCACGATCTTTTTACTGCTGGTTACAATCTCGATTGGGGCGTTGTCATAGCGTCCGTTTCTTAGGATAACTAACCTGCCGTGTAATCCTTTGTTAATTAAATCCAGGGCAAGGTTCCCGTATGCCATAGGTACGATGGAATCCAGTGCATCCGGATCTCCACAGCGAACTAGATATCCCAGTCTTTGCGTGATGGTGTTGATTACTTGTCCGTGGTTAAATTGTGGGGTAAGTTCTTTTAATTGTTGTGAGATCATGTTTCCGATACCTCCCAATTTTTTATGTCCGAACATGTCTGTTTCTTCACTTTGGAAAATCATGTTACCACCAGAAAAAGTGGCTCCTTCGGATACCAGAACCACCGAGTATTTGCTGGGATTCGTGAAACGATCCTCGCAAAGTAGTTCGGTTAGACGTTCGATATTAAATTCGTATTCCGGAATCACACAACGGTTGGCAGCTCCGGCTAAGGTTGGTAGCATTGCAGTGAACCCAGCATAGCGTCCGAAGACTTCTAGAACCAGTATACGTTCATGAGATCCGGCTGATGTTCGGAGATCATGCGTGAGGGCAATCGTACGGGTGATACAGGTACTGAATCCAATACAGTAATCTGTTCCGGGAACGTCGTTGTCCATGGTTTTGGGGATGGCTACGACTTTCACACTTTCCTTGCTCAAGCGTACTGCATAACTCAACGTGTCGTCACCCCCGATCGGGATCAAGTAGTCGATACCCATGAACTCTAGGTTTTTTAATACTTCCGGGGTCAGGTCGTTGATGTCGTCCGAGTATTTATCCTGTAAATGCTTGGGTACATTTGTCTTAGGCACGTGGGAAGCCCTAGTTCTGGATGTATGTAGGAAAGTGCCACCGGTGCGTCCGGCTTTGTTCACGATTTCCTCTGTTAATTCAAAAAAATTGCCGGAGTTGTCATATTGTGGATCTCGTACGATGTCAATCAGTCCACCCCAGCCTCTTTTGATTCCAATAACTTTATAGCCTTCCCGCAGGGCTCGAATGGTTACCGCTCTGATGGCAGGATTCAGGCCGGGAACGTCTCCTCCGCCGGTAAGTATCCCTATAATTCCTCTGTTTTTTGGTTGTCCCATAATGTAGTTGCTTTATGTTAGTAAAATCGAACTAATGTACACAAAATTGTTCAATTAATACGTTAAAATCACCATTAAGTAAGTATATTTGTCTGTTTTTATGGATAAAGAATGTTAATATAATGATATGGAGAGTTTGAGAGTCTTTTGGGGAGAACTGGGAGCTTTTAGATATGGGGTAATACTTCTGTTTGTGTTGACACTCACCTATATCTATCACGTTATTCGTCGGTGTGTGATTGTGTCTCGCAAAGTAAAACTGATAGATAAACGAGAGCATGAAGGGGTGTCGGTCATCATCACATCACACAATAATGCGGAGTGTTTGAGACGGAATTTACCGAGTTTTTTGATGCAAGCATACGATAATTTTGAGGTGGTCGTGGTTGATGAATGTTCAGAAGATGACACGCAGGATGTATTGACTGAGATACAGAAAGATTATCCTCAGTTGAGGTGTACGCGAATATTCCCGGACACTAAATTCAGATTTACTAAAAAATTGGCTATAAATATAGGTGTATTGGCAGCGAAGCACGATATATTATTGTTTTCAGAGATTAATTGCCATCCCTCTTCCATGTATTGGGTGAAGGCCATGGAATCATATTTTGATGAAAACACGGCGGCTGTCGTCGGTTTTGCAAATTATGATTTCACCGAACAAAACGTGAGAAATTTGCGTATGTTTCGTTTCTTGCGTTTTATAAAAATGATGGTCATGGTGAAAAATAAAAAATATATTTTTGGGGATGGATGTAACATGGCTTATCGAAAATCGTATTATATAGAAAACCGTGGGTTCGCGAAGAATTCACAATCGTATTTAGGATACGATAATGATATGGTTAGAGAATTATCAAGGTTTGGGGCAATAAAGATGACAAAAGATCCGGACTCGTATGTGATAATTGATAAAAGTGACAAAAAAGGAGAAATAAACGAAGTTTCATATTATTATGCTAGCAAGATGAGATTGGCAATGACGGAGAGGATTATGATAGATGACGATATGATCGTGCGTTTGTTCTTTTATTTGACAGCTATTTATTTGATTGTCTTAGGTTTTTACCCAGTATACATGTTGCTTGTCATGTTGACAGTATTTTTAACGGATGTGATTTTGTTAAATATTTGCGCTATTTGTCTGAAACAAAAAAAATTATTCCTAACTTCGTTTATTATTAGTACGATCGGTTTTGTTTATCGAGTGTACGAAAATGGATATTCATTTTTTAACAAGAGGAAATGGAGTTAACAAACAACTTGTCAGAGAAAGCTCTTTATGATTATAAGGTCGTGAAGAGGGCAATAACGGGAGATGAACAGGCTTATGCCGAGTTATTTAAAAGGTATAAGGATTCAGTATATTTTATGATACTGAAGATGGTGAATAATAGAACTGATGCGGAAGATTTAATGTTCGAGGCTTTCGAGAAGGCTTTCACGAGTTTGAATTACTATTCGCCTCAGTTTGCGTTTAGTACGTGGTTATTCAAAATTGCCTCTAATAACACGATTGATTTTATTCGGAAGAAAAAAGCTAAAATTGTTTCTTTGGATAAGGATGATATAAACCCAGATGATCGCGGGTATATCAATAGTGTACCGGCGGACGTGTTGAATCCGGAAGAGGAAACGATCCGTAAGCAGCGAGCTGAATTTATGCGGGAGAAAGTTGCCATGTTGAAAGGGCGTTACCGTAAATTGATAGAATTACGTTATTTTGAAGAGTATTCTTATGAAGAAATTGCTCAAGAGCTGGCCATTCCGCTAGGAACCGTGAAAGCTCAATTATTCCGAGCGAGAGAATTGCTATTGAACATTTTGCAGAATAGTGAAATCGCCCGGGAAAATGAAAGAGTTTAGCCTTCTATTTTTTTTTATATTCTTTTGCTTGGGATTACAAGGGCAGAGTCAAGATAAAGGCAATGTGTTTGTCACGGGTGTAGTTTGTGACCGGGATAGTATACAGCCATTGCCGGAAGCGATCTTCCGGTTGGGGAAAGAGGTTCGAGGGGTTGATAAACAAGGGCGATTTTCATTGAGAGTACAAGTGGGGGATACCTTGCGTTTTTCGCATATAGGTTATACTCCCATGCAAGTTGTTATTCCGGACAGTTTAAGAGAAAATGATTTCTTACTGGGAGTTTTTATGGTACGAGATACTGTTTTACTGTCGGAAGTTTTAATCTTGCCACGTTTCCTTACGGGGGATTACAAATCGAATACTTTTTTGCTGAATGCCCAAAATAATCTAAATCAAGCTATATATGCCGCATCCAAACCGGTAAAAGCGATGGATCAAGAAATGAACAGGCGTATGATGATCGAGGATTTTGCCCGTAAGGTAGAAATGAAAGGAATGGTTGATGTGAAGTTAGGTGTTGGAACTCAGTCTATCATTGCGTTACAAGGATTAATGCGGGCGCGTCGGCAGGCGGAGAGAGGGAAAGTCATTAATATTGAGGAAATAGACCTGTTAAAGAAAATTTTTTATATAGAAAAAAGAGAAAAATCGGATAACTAAAAGAAGAAAGATTATCTTTGTATTCGAAACAAGCCTCGTGTGGGCCGAGATTTCAATGAATCGATTTATTAATAACAAAGTTACATTTTATGAAGAATTTGTCGATAGGATTAAATGTGTTATTGTTGATTGCTGTGATAGTTTTGTATGTTTTGCATTTCAGTGGAAATAGCAAAAGTACGAGCAATCAAGGCGATACTATAACTGTGAACGCTGATGCAAAAATTGTTTACATTAATATGGATACATTGCTTAACAATTATACTCAATCGAGAGAATTGAATGAAGCGTTTTTAAAGAAATTGGAAACCAATCGGACAGAGTTGAACATAAAAGTGAAGAACTTCGATCGTGAGGCTGCAGAGTTTCGGAATAAAGTGGAAAACGGTGGTTTTATGACTCGTGAAAGAGCCGAACAAGCCCAGATGGATTTGATGATCAAACAACAAAATTTGCAGAAATTGCAACAGGAAATGACCGAGAATGCTCAACGCGAACAAATGGAAATAAACCGGAAGTTGTATGATGCAATCACAAATTTCTTGACGGAGTATAATAAAGCGAAAGGCTTCCAATTAATACTGAGTACGACGTTAGGCGGTAACGTGCTTTTCGCACAAGAGG
>OGJR01000894.1_pt1 | contig 22444 bp, 39 predicted proteins | sample 1572301 | NCBI WGS metagenome assembly OGJR01 (sample SAMEA2582083, study PRJEB24529) | metagenome | biome: Human gut stool | place: China | collected 2011 | reverse complement strand
ATAATTGGATAATTTAATCGAAATAAAAATAGACATTTTAGACGACAGGTTTGTTGTTGATAGTAGGTCTGTTGCTTGTAATTTTCAAAAACGGCACGACAACGTACTAAGAGATATTGAGAACATTAAAAAAGATGTCCTCAATTTTGAGGAGATGTTTATTGAAAGCAGTATGCCTGATAGCTACGGAAGACAACAGAAAATGTATTTAATGAATCGTGATGGCTTTTCACTCTTAGCAATGGGATTTAATGGGAAAGAAGCTTTAAGTTGGAAACTTAAATACATAGAGGCATTCAATAAAATGGAGAAAGCCTGGAACACGCCAGAGCAGATTATGGCAAGGGCATTAAAGATGGCAGATGCTGAAATGGAAAAACTGAAATCCGATAATCAATATCTGATTGCGGACAATGAGCGCATGAAACCGAAAGAAATTTTTGCGGACGCTGTATCAACAAGCCATACATCTATTCTTATAGGAGATCTGGCGAAGATTTTGAAACAGAACGGTGTTGAAACCGGACAAAAGCGTCTTTTCAATTGGATGAGAGAAAATGGATATTTGATCAAACGGCAAGGTGCAGATCGTAATATGCCAACACAGAAATCTATGGAGTTAGGATTGTTTGAGGTCAAAGAGTCAACGGTGAATAACCCAGATGGTTCTGTTAGGATTAATAAAACTACAAAGGTCACCGGAAAAGGTCAACAGTATTTTATCAATAAATTTTTAGGGGGCGTAAAGTCTTATGACAAAGAGTAATTTATTTTATTTAACAAATGAAGAGTTAAATCTTTTCAAATATCCAAACCTTATGGCAGAAGTAAGAGAAACGACATATTCTATCTGCACAATCGCGGATCACATGGGGCTTTCTAAACCATACCGAAAAGAGGACGATGTGGAAACATGGAACAAGCTAATTGGAAATAGCGAGCTTCTATGTGGTGAAGCATTTGGACTTTCTAGATTATTTGGTGTATCTCTTGAGTACTTATTAAACGAAAAATTAAAGACTGTTGACGGAAAGCCAGCGGCTTATTGGAGGTGGCTTGATGCTCATGAGGAACAAAGACAAGAGCTTGAACGGCTTAAAGAAATCCGAAAGATTGAGTGTGAGTTGAGAGAAAAACCATATCTTTTGGAGTTTATGAAAGTTGCTGTAACTTTGAACAATGAGCAAATTGATACTCTTGTCAATGAACTTGAGAAGAGGAAAGCAAGCGGAGCTGTATAATATCATTCCTTTCATCATTTGATAGGAAGATTATACCAAAGAATCATAGGACAACGCAACAAGTACAAACCGTGCTTCATAAGCTTTAGAGAGGTGATGAATATGAAGCCAGATATTAAGAAAATTATACAGGTGCTCATTTCGCTTATCGAGGAGCAGGAAGATGTTGAAATTGAGTATACGGTTGAAGAGAAAGAAAAAGAGACCGCCTGATGGCGGTAGAAAGGGAGGACAAGCATGGAAGAATTAAAACTGATCAGTACAGAGCGGACATCGCTTGTGAGGGCGGAACCGGTCCGGGAGCAGAAGCGCCGGAGGGAACCGCGGACAAGCCTGTCGGAGATCGTGACGTGGTGTCTGATCGGCGCCGGGATCGGGGCGTGGGTGATGTTACTTTTATGTCTGGCGTAAGAAGAGCGCTTACATATGCCCGGCAAGGCGTAAGCGCATTCAAAATAATTCAAGTAAAGTATAACAAATTTTGGAGGGATTGAAAAGTGGAAGAAAACAATATTGTTAATGTTGAAAAGTACAAGTATACAGATTTTATCAAAAAGGAAGCTCGGATTGAAGCAGCTGCGGATTATCTGAAGCAGTTTGATCCGGATGATGATGTGAATGTAGGCGCAGTGATGGCGATCCTTGGCTTGAACAAGACAAAGCAGCCATTTCCGGGTGAATAGCATGGAACACATTCCGGGATATGATGAATGGAAGACGAGTGCGCCGGAGGAACAGGAGCCTGTTGCATATTGTAACCAGTGTGGTGATCCACTTTATGAGGGGGATGCTCTATACACTGTGGACGGCGGCATTTGTGAGAAGTGTTTAAGTGATGGATACAGGAGTGTGTTATGAAGAAATTCAGATTGTTGCGTGCAGACGAGATCGATTGCCGGGTTGCAATGGTTAAGAACAGCGGATTGTCGCTTCTGCTGTATAAGGATGCAAGATGTGACATGAACATATTGGACGAAGAAGTCGGACAGGAAAATTGGCAAAGAAGCCATTCCAGAGACAATGCGAACTGTACTGTGAGTATCTGGGATGATTCGAAGAAGCAGTGGATAAGTAAAGAAGATACTGGAACAGAGAGTAACACGGAGAAAGAAAAGGGGCTTGCATCGGACAGTTTCAAGAGAGCTTGTTTCAATTGGGGGATCGGACGGGAACTGTATACAGCACCATTTATTTGGATTCCATCAACGAAGTGCGATATCACATCAAAAGGAACAGGGTACACATGTTACGAAAAGTTCTATGTGAGTCATATCGGATATGACGAAAACAGAGTGATCAATGCGCTTCAGATACGGAATGAAAAGACGAACAATGTTGTGTACGAATACGGAACGATCATTAAGACGTTAGATCCGGAGAAAGCAAGTAAGGCACAGATCGGAACGATCGAAAGCATATGTAAAGCGCATAAGATCGATCCGGATATGCTGTACAGTTCGAATAATCTATCGAAAGCAACATTAACAGCGGAACAGGCAGGATTGCTCTTGCAATCACTGAAAAAGAAGTTTGGTGATGAGTGATGGCGTTATTTACTGGAAGACTCAAAGAACCGTTGATTGACTACCTGACAGGTAAGCTGACCATCTTATTTGAGCCGTGTGAAGATTTCGGACAAACCTATGAAGAACTTAAGGGGTGTGAGAAATTAAGCCTTGAAATCAAAAAATACAGGCGTAAGAGAAGCTTGGATGCAAATGCTTACTATTGGGCTCTTTGTGCAAAGCTTGCTAAGGTGGTAGGTGCATCCAACCCAGAGGTACATAATAAGATGTTGCGTCTATATGGACAGCCGTGTTTGGTTGATGGACATGCGCTTTATACACCTGTTCCGAATACGGAAGAAGCCATAAGACAGGTTGATAACTCAGAAGAATATCACTTGATAGCAACAACGGAAGTGAGAAGCGGTAAGGACGGGATTGATTATAGGACATATAAAATGTTGCGAGGATCACATACTTACAATACAGAAGAAATGAGTAAGCTAATTGATGGTTTGATTGCTGAATGTAGAAATGTCGGTATTCCAGATGCAGAGATCGCGTCGCCGGAGGAAAAGCGTCTTTTGAAAGAAAGGTATGGTGTGGATCTTGGCTAAACGGCTATGGAGTGTATTTACAGAGGATATGGAGCACTGTTATTTTACCGGAACACCGAATTGTCACAGGCATCATATCTTTTACGGCAGCCGGAGAGGGCTGTCAGAGAGGTATGGATTTGTGATCCCGGTCGCAGCACATTTGCATGAGTTTGCACCGGGAAGCATCCATGACAATCCAAACAGAGGATTGGATTTGAAGTTGAAACAGATGGCACAGACTTATTTCGAAGAGAACTACGGAACCCGGGAAGAGTTCCGCTGCATCTTCGGGAAGTCTTGGCTATAAGTAACCCGTTCATGTTGCACCTGCGCGGGTATGTCACGGTACTATGCAGGGAGACCATTGCGGTGACTTTACCGATATGGTCGGGATTCAGACTCCCCGGGGGATCCGGGGAGAGAAAGGAGAACATGGAAGGACAGATTGAATTACTGGATTATTTGAAGTCTTTGGAGAAAGACGGATTTGACATATTGGATTATATCCCGACAGGACATGCGAATGCAGTGACGAGAGCATATCTTTGCAGCGTTACAGGACTGGATGACCGCACTGTACGGTATGCCATATCGCAGGCACGTCGTGAAATGCCGATCTTGAACATGCAGGATGGAAGCGGATATTTTATACCGGACATGAATCTGGCAGAAGAGAGAAGCTTACTGAAGCGGTATGTACAACAGGAGACAAGCAGAGGGAAACAAATCTTCTGGTCTCTGATGGGAGCGCGGAAGACACTGAGGAACTGTGGGATAGATTGGAGGGACGTTTCCTGATGGCGGAACGCAGAATGTTTTCGAAGACGGTCGTTGATTCCGATGCGTTTCTGGACATGCCGTTGTCTACGCAGGCGCTGTACTTCCACCTGTCGATGCGGGCGGATGATGATGGTTTTTTAAATAATACAAAAAGGATACAGCGCTTGATCGGAGCGACCGACGATGATCTGAAACTCCTGATCATGAAACGGTTTGTGATACCGTTTGAAGATGGCATTGTCGTGATCAAGCATTGGAGGATGAACAATTATCTTCGGAAAGACAGATATACACAGACGGTTTACCAAGAAGAATTTGCCATGCTATCAGTCAAAGAAGATGGGTCTTATGCATTGGAAGAAACGTCTGGTATACCAGATGGCAACCAGTGTGTAACCGTTGGTATACCAGATGGCAACCAATTGGCAACCCAGGTAAGGTTAGGTAAGGATAGGATAGGTAAGGTAAGTATAGAGAGCAGTATAAATACTGCTTGTCCAGAGCCGGAAGAACCGGCACCGGACCGAGAGCAGGTGATATCGCTGACGCTGAATGATAGATCGGAGTTCTGGATCTATGGTGATCAGGTCGAGCAGTGGTCACAGTTATTTCCGGCAGTAGACGTATTGCAGGAATTGAGAAAAATGAAATCTTGGCTGGACAGCAACCCCAGTAGACGAAAGACCAAGCGAGGGATCCTTAGGTTCGTGAACAGTTGGCTGTCAAGAGAGCAGGATAAGGGAAAATTGAATTACAGGACGAAAGCGCCACAGATAAGCGAGGTGGACAGCTGGTGACACGAGAAGAGTTTAAGGTGATCGTAAAAGCGATGATGGCAGCGTATCCGCAGAATTGTCCGGTCAAGACGCAGGATGTGTTTGAACTTTGGTACTCGATGCTGAAAGACCTGACGTATGGGACGGTGAGTGCAAGGCTGAAAACGCATATCAAGACTTGTAAGTATGCGCCGAGCATCTCGGAACTGCGCGGAATGGATGGGGAGAAAAGGAACAGTTTTAACAATTTCCATCGCAGACATTATGACATGGAGCAACTGGAGCGGAGCTTGCTGGAGTCTGGGAAGAACAAGATCGAAGTGAGGGATATGTATGGCAGACAAGAATAAAAGCCGCACGGAAGAGGAGATACGCAGAGTGAAGATTTTCCAAAGAAATCTGGATTATGAAATGTTTTGCGTGTATTGGAAATGGCTGTGCAGCCAGATCAATCCGAAGTCGGTGAACAGATTGGAGGAACGAAAGAACGATGAATAAAAAAGAGGTATTGGAGATCCGGAAGCAGTTTACACCAGAGAATTGTGCGATCACGAGGATCTGTGGATGTTATGTGGATCATGAAAAAACAAAACGCTTGCAGACGAAAACAGCATTTTTGTCGATGCCGGAGGAAGAGGAGTTCAAATATTTTGACATGTTCAGAAAAACGCTTTCCGGAAAAATCGGAAGAAACCTGCTGAATCTGGAAATCCCACTGGAAGAAGAGATGCCGGGAGGCGCACAGGAGTTTCTTCTTCAGCTGCGGGACAGCAAGCTGAAAGAGGATGAACTTCTGAATGCTTTTTACGATAAAGTGATTGAGAATTATATCTGCGCAGGGAATTACTACATCGTCCTGATCCATGCGATGTATGACATCCCGGGAAGAGCGTCCGATCAGACGGAGCTATACGATGCATCGGAAGATGTGTATGAGTATCTTCTCTGCAGCATCTGTCCGGTGGAACTTTCAAAAGCAGGACTTTGCTATGACGAAGAAGAGAACCGGATCACAGAGCGGCGCCGGGAATGGGAAGTAGGAGCACCGGTGAAAGGATTCATGTTTCCGGCATTTAATGACCGGAATACCGACATTCATGCGGTATTGTATTACACGAAAAAGACAGAAGAATTGCAGGAACAGCTGACACAGGAACTTTTTGGTGTGAACATTCCGCTTTCTGCGGAAGCACAGAAGAGCATGTTCCAGAAGATTCTCGGAAATGTACTGGAAAACCGGGCAGGATATTCCATCGTCATGGATGTTTATAATCGGCTGTATGAACTTTTGGAAGAGGGGAAAGACGATCCGGATCCGGTTACAGTAGGAAAATATGAATTGCGGAGGATTCTGGAAAACAGCGGTGCCGCGGAAGAGATGGCAGAACGATTCGAAAAGGAATACGAGGAATTCATTGGCAGAGACACTTTGCTTCAGGTTTCAAATCTGGTAAGCCCAAAAGGAATCACGATCAAGACAGCAGATGCAACAATCCGTCTGGAACCGAGCCGGATGGATATGTTGGAACCGACGGATCTTCATGGCATGAAGTGCCTGGCGGTCAATGCAGACGGCTTGGTGGAAATGAATGGGATCTCGGTAGTGGTTGACCTAGATAAACCGGAAGTGTAGGGGGCACTGAATGAAGAGCAATATTCAAAAAGTAAAAGCCATAGAGTCTCAAAATAAGCGGAAGATCCTTTCTGTCAACCAGAACGTGGATGAAAGCAGTGGGATCTATTTTCTTACGAGGGCGGATGAGAACGGAATCCAGTACGCATACATCGGACAGGCAAAGCATTTATTGACCCGGTTGGCGCAGCACTTAAGCGGGTATCAGCATATCGATCTGTCCCTGAAAAAGCATGGAATGTTTTCGGAGGGGAATGTGTATGGCTGGAAAATCAACTTCCTGCACTATCCGGAGGACGAACTGGATGAACATGAACAATTCTGGATCAAACGATATGCAAAGAACGGGTATCAGCTACGGAATAAGACTGCCGGAGGGCAGGGTGAGGGAAAGAAGCAGATCAGCGAGTACCGACCGGCAAAGGGATATTATGACGGGATCACGCAGGGGAAGAAAACGCTGGCAAGAGAACTGTCACATATCATGGAGAAACACTTGACGGTGGATCTGAAACCGGAGAAGCGCGGGAATAAAGTGTCGGAAAAGCAGTTGGAGAAGTTCAACAGGTTACTGGATGAGAAAAGTTATATGTGAACGTGTGGGGCTTATCATGAGAGAGGGATTACAGAATGGGAAAATTAGATGATTATGCAGCTGGACGGGCAGCGGGAATGATTCTGGCAAGAGATATTGTGGCTGAAAGTGGTATTGGTGGACTGGAGAAAGAAATCGAATTTCGTAATATCACAGGAATAAATGTTGGCTTTAGAAAGAAAGAGCTGGAAAAGATGTGTGATCCGATAAAGGCACGAACGCTGGATACGGTACTTATAATGGCAGTATCGGTCTTGCGAGATGAATTTGATTTTGGAAAGATTCGATGCAGTAGATTTATAGAGCGTTTCAATACGAAAGCGGCATGTTTGATGGATGATATGGCGACATGGGATGATTATATCCAGGTCATCAAGGATGAACTCGGGATCGAGCTGATCATAAGGGGGGGGACAGCTGATGTGCGAGCAGATAAAGGAGTGGTCGTCGTGAAAAAGAATCCAGAGAAAAAGGCAAAAGCAGAGGACGTGAAGATCTGCAACTTGTGCGGGCAGATGATCATCGGAGATTATGAGATGGTAAAGACAAGGAGACGGACAACGATGTATTTTTGCAAAGGGATGCGATGCAGGGAGGCAGGCAGCTATGAAAAACGTGATTAGGAGTATCCGGAAAGGATCTGCGCAGTGGAATGAAGAGGACAGGCTTAAGATCGCGACGTTGTTATTAAAGGCTGGATACTCTGTCAGGATTGGGAGACAGCAGATAGAGAGTACCGGGAATAAAAAACAGATGGAGTATACAGTAGAATACTGGGAGGAAGAGAAGTGAGTAAATTGAATGAATATGCATCTGGTAGATCTGACGGATTACAACTTGCCTTAAAACTTGTTAAAACCGGTGGAATTGATGCATTAAAGGAAGAAATTAGGTTTAGAGGTATAACCGGTATCAATACTGTGATGTGCAAGAAAGAAGTGGAACATGGAAGCCAGAAGATTAAGGAAATGACTTGTGATACCATCATGTGCCTGTCAGTGCTCACATTACACGATGAGTTTGGCTTTGGAAAGAAACGATGTGAGCAGTTTATGGAAAGGTTTAATTTAAAAACGGATTGTCTTATGGATGACATGTGCAAGTGGAAAGATATCATTGATACCGTAAAAGAAGAGATGGGGATTGATTTGACGATTCGGAGAAATGATTAGAAAAAGAATCGAGGAAGAATAGTGGCAACAGGAATTTTGATACTGGCAGCGTTCCTGATCGGAGTGATGGTCGGGTACTGCTGCGGAAAGGATGGATGAAGATGGGAAGATTAACCGAACAGGATGAACAAGGAAACTGGTGCGTGAAAGGTCTGCCGTGGAAAGATACCTATGTGGGGCAGGTCATTACAGAGAATACAAATCAAAAGATATACGGCGCCCTGTGCAAGCTAAAGGACTATGAGAACAGTGGTATGGATCCGGAGGAAGCATGCAGTCTGAAAGAACTAAATACGCCGATAATACCGGAATTTGAGGGAGACGGAACGGATGATACTGGAAAAATAATACTGGATACATGGATATGTCCTCGTTGTAGAACGAGATACGAAGTTGATTATGACAGATATTTTTACTGTCCGAATTGTGGACAGAAGATCAAATGGAGTGAGTGATATGCGAGAAATCCTTTTTAAAGCAAAGAGAAAAGATAATAGCGAATGGGTGGAAGGGTATTACCAGAAGAGATTTGATTTAGATGGAAGTGAGCAACATTTTATATTTTGGTCAAAAAGCTATACTGTCTGGGAATATGTTGAAATTGATTCTGACACCCTCTGCCAGTACACAGGACTTACCGACAAGAACGGAAAGAAGATTTGGGAGAATGATATTTTAAAAGCTAACCTAGACGAAAGCCACCCAGAAGACATAACCTATATAAAAATTTTATGGAACGAATGCAGATTTTGCGTAAACGAAAATTACTCAACGGACATTGATGCGCTCGAAAAATGGGATGCAGAACATTTTCAAGTTTGCGGCAACATTTTTGATAATGCAGAACTGTTGGAGGTGGAGTGATGAACGTACTAGAGAAGATTTTGGAAGAGATAGAAGAAAAATTTAAAACAGCAGATGCAGAAAAGTTTGACTGTGAAGAATTGTGCGATGTAGAAGATTGGTATGACTCCGGTTATATTGATGGGCAGTTAAGCGCACATGAGAAATGTATGGATATCATCCGTTCTCACATGGGGGATGGTAAGGGCACAAATGTCCTTAGCAATAACGGTTGGATTCCGGTGGAAGAGCGGTTGCCGGAGGAAATGACGGACGTATTATGTTGTTTTGAAGATGGAACAGTACAAACTTTGTGGCAAAATTGGAAAAATAGCGGTCTCGGCGGTTATTTAGATGATAATTTAAACCCAATTAAAGTAATTGCGTGGCAGCCACTTCCGGAACCGTACAAGCCGGATGAAAATTAGGATTGTGAATTGCTGATTTTAAGAAATTAAACTGAAATAAAAAAGCAGATAACGGGAGTCGAACCCGCCTTTCCAGCTTGGGAAGCTAGCGTTCTACCGATGAACCATATCTGCATGTAAAACATTATATCACTTTGAGTGGACAATGCAAGCGCATAAAATAGGATTTAGTGGAGGTGTGCGGAAGTGAGTAAAGAAGAATTATTATATGAACTGGATAATGCAATAACTGTACGTCAACTCATTAATAAATTAGAACGATATGATCAAGATACTATCGTTGTAAATAGTTGCAGAGATGATTTGCCGATTGCAAATATTGACGATACAGTTGTTGATTATTGTTATGATGAAATTATTTCTAAAAGAGTAGTTTCAATTTGGTGATTAAACTGAAATTTAGGAGGTGTAACATGGGCGACATAGAAATACTACTGCTTAAAGTGGCGGTAAAAGGTCTTGTGGAGAATTTAAGCCGCAATGGAATCGGAATGGCAGACTTGCTTGAGGATGGTGCGCATTACTATTTGGGAGGGCAGGAATATTTGATTACATGTAAGAGGGTTGAAGATGATGAGTAGCAAAACAAACGAAGCCCAGCGCCGGAAACAGGCAGAGAGCATCCGGAAGCGCGGGATTGAGCAGATGGCAGAGCACGATCCCTCTGCGGCGGCGAAGCGGCAGATGCAGCACAAGCCGTATCAGGCTGCGGCGCTGATCCGGGAGCAGGGAGAGCAGATGCGCAGGGAAGACGTGGCAGAATTTGTAGCGAGAAAGTACGGGATCAATGCAGTGAAAGGGGAGATTGCCGGTGGGACAGAGACTGGAAGAAAATAACGTGAAATTTGAGAACGACAGAAAGAAGAGTTATCTCCGGGGATACCGGATGCATGGGCGGCGGATCAAACGGATCGAACTGGAGATTGACGAGATCCGGAACTTGAAGATGTATCCGTCTGTGAACAATGACGGGATGCCGCATGGAAGTGGACAGGGGGATTTGTCCAGTTATGCGGCGGAACTGCATGAGAAAGAGGAAAAGCTGTATCAGGAGGGTGTGGAACAGGTAAAGGCATACAAAGACATCTCCTGGCGGATTCAGCAGCTTGAGAATGAAGATGAGAGGGATGTGTTGTTCTATCGGTACATAAAGGGAATGAACTGGTGGGAGATTGCATCTGCGATGGATTATGGAGAGCGGTGGGTGTATGAACTTCATGGACGGGCTTTAACAAATTTGAAAATTTCGTAAAGAGTGCAGTCCACTGCAGTATTACCTGTGCTATTATGATAGCATCGGAAGTCGGAGGAAAGGGAACTGGCTTCCGAAACCCTCCCTGTGAAATGTATAAACGAAAGACGTCTTCCGTTTGGAGGGCGTTTTTTGATTGACACAATATGTTGTGACTAAAAGAATTTAGTGATGACACTATATTGCATTTTTCAATAAAATGTAAAAAAACAGCCTGAAATCTTGCAATTTCGCCACAAATGCGTATAATAAAAGTGTATATATTTATAATATTATACAAACGAGCGAGGTTTGTGTTTAAGGATTCAGGAGGTGACATGTATGGCTACGAAGAGCATTTTAAAAAATGTCAAGATAGAAGATAAGCGATTCGCCCGTACATTTGTGCAAGCTTTAGAGAGTGCGAAAGATGCAAAATACAGACCGGAAAAACTCACGAGGGAGTGCAAGGAAATTACGGGTGATAAAATTAAGGAGTTTTTTGGAAAGCAGTGAAGATAAATGATATAATTCCAGAAACACATTTTGTTCAGTTCAATTTAAGTGATATGTTAGATGAATTAGGAGAGGATAATGTAAAAGAAATCCTCTCCTCTTTTTCGTGTCCGATGAATACGGATGTAGAAAATTTTTTGAGGTACAAAGCAATAGAGTTTTCTAAAAGGGGATTTGCTAAAACGCATATAGTGTACTGGGAAACAGAGGATAAAAAAGAAAATGCATTTGTTGGATATTATACTATCACATCAAAATCTATAACAATTGAGAGAAATGCTGTTAATTCAAGAGAAGCACGCAAGTTGAGAGAGCATGGTGTGTTTAACGAGAAAACAAATGATTATACGATTGCGGCTCCGTTGATTGCTCAGCTTGGAAAAAACTATACAGATGGTAACGATTCTCTAATAACAGGCGATGATTTACTTCATTTGGCAATGGAAAAGGTTCGTAAAGTTCAAAACGAAATAGGTGGACGTTTTGCATATTTAGAATGTGAAGAAAAAGAAAAACTAATAAAGTTCTACGAAAGAAATAATTTTAAATTCTTTGGAAAGCGACAGTTGGATCGTGATGAAACAGATATAACAGGAACACATTTATTACAATATTTTATCATGTTATAATCATACATAGTATATCAGGCACCCTCCGGGGTGCTTTTCTAATGCGCAAATATATGGCGTTGCCTGATAAACATAATAATTGAGCCATGTTATATATAATAAGCCAGATTGGAAGGTGGTGAGATGCCAAAACGTAGAAGTGAGAATAGAGATAAAGCTTTTGAGATATTCAAAGAGCATGACGGTAAAATTACGAACAGGAAAATTGCTGAGATGCTGAATGAAAAAGAGAACACGATCAGCAATTGGAAATGTAAGGATAAATGGAATGTAGTACTACGAAAAAATGATTGTAGTACTACGATAAAACGAAAACACGGCGGTCAGCCCGGAAACAAAAACGCAGTCGGGCACGGTGCGCCGCCGAGAAATAAGAATGCAGAAAAGTTCGGTTTCTTCTCGAAGTATCTTCCGGAAGAGACCGTTTCTATTATCCAGGAGATGCCGACGGATCCGCTGGACATCCTCTGGGATCAGATCCAGATCGCCTATGCTGCCATTATCCGGGCACAGCAGATCATGTACGTCCGGGATGCAGAAGACAAGACAGTTGAAAAAGTCGAAAGAAAAGACGGCAACGTGATCGGGGAAAAGTGGGAGGTGCAGCAGGCGTGGGATAAGCAGGCGAACTTCCTAAAAGCTCAGTCGAGAGCACAAGGGGAATTGAGAAGTATGATAAAGCAATACAAAGAGATTGCGGAGCGAGTCGGTGGAAAGCAGGATGCAATTGAACGACTCGATTTGATTTTGGAGGGATTGAGAGATCATGCAGCTAAGTCAGAAACAAAATGAGTACATACTGAATGCCACTCATAGATGGAATATTAAGTCAGGTGCTGTACGATCTGGGAAGTCTTATGTAGATACTGCCTTTGTGATTCTGTCCCGTATCCGCGAACGGTCGGGACTTCCGGGATTAAATACGATTCTTGGGGTATCGAAAGAATCTATTGAACGAAACGTGTTGCAGCCAATGCGTGAGGTGTATACAGAAGAGCTGATCGGGACTATAAACAGCCGGAATGTTGCACAGATATGCGGTGAAGAAGTGTATTGTCTTGGTGCAGAGAAAATCAGTCAGGTTGCAAAGATTCAGGGATCCAGCATCAAGTATGCTTATGGGGATGAGGTGGCGAAGTGGAACAAAGAAGTCTTCCAGATGCTGAAATCCCGTCTTGATAAACCGTATTCCTGCTTTGATGGATCCTGTAACCCGGAGCATCCGACGCATTGGTTAAAAGAGTTTCTGGATAATGCGGAACTGGATATTTACCTGCAGAAGTATACGATCTTTGACAATCCGTTTCTTCCCGAAGCGTTTGTGGAGCAGCTTTGCAAAGAGTATGAGGGGACGATTTATTATGACCGTCTCATCCTTGGACTGTGGAAGCGTGCAGACGGAGCAATCTACAAACGGTTTGCAGACAATCCAGATGCGTTCCGGTGTGAAATTGTTGATGAGTTTTCATCGGATCCGGAGTATCAGCAGTTCCGGAAAGAAGATATTACATCCATCGAAATAGGTTTGGACTTTGGTGGGAATCAGTCGGGACATTCTTTTGTGGCAAGAGGATATACTGACGATTACAGAAACGTGATCGCTTTGAAATCCCGGAGGATCATGGCGAAAGATGAAAATGAGGACATTGACAGCAACATGCTGAACAAGATGTTCTGTGATTTTGTTGGGGAAGTAATTCAAAAATATGCAGTGATCAGAAAAAGGGGAGAATATGTTCAGTACTGTAACGTGGAAACTGTTTACTACGATAATGCGGAGACTGTTCTTGGAAATTCCATCCGGAATGCCGTGGAAAAGGAGTATCCGTGGATATCGGTCCGCAAGGCAAGGAAAGCGGCGATCAATGACAGAATCCGGTGTACTGTCAAGCTTATGGGAGCAGGGCGGTTTTTTATCACAGAGGATTGCGAATCTTTGCAGACTGCATTTTCAGACGCTGTGTGGAATAAAGACGTAATCGGAAAGGATGAACGACTGGATGATGGCAGTACAGATATTGACAGTTTGGATGCGTTCGAATATACGATTGAACGCGATATGAAATACCTGATCGAAGAGGTGGAAGATGTTTGATGGAATTAAAAGATTTTGGAAAGGATTCATGCGTATGTTTGGATATGCGACATTAAAGCAGATCGTCGGAAAGGATGTCACACTTTCCGACAGAATGATCGATGCAATAAATGAATGGAAGCAGATGCTGAATGGGCAGGCTGACTGGATCACGGACAGCATTGTTTCTCTAGGTATTGAAGATGGGATCTGCCGGGAATTTGCTGATTGCGTTCTGGTGGAAATGGAGACCAGTGTGAGCAACGAGCGACTGGACAAGATATACCAGAAGAATATTGTAAGGCTGAATGAGAACCTGCAGGAGGGGCTTGCGCTTGGTTCCTTTGCCTTGAAGCCGCTTGGAGGAGCAGCCGCTGAGTTTGTATCCGCGGACAAGATCATCCCGATCAGCTTCGGTGATGATGGAAAACCGAATGATATTGCATTTCTGACTGTGAAGAAAGTCGGGGATGTGGATTATTTCACGCGATTTGAACGACATTATTTTCTAAACGGAAATCTGACCATAGAAAATAAATGTTTCCATTCGCAGACAGAGAATGACATCGGTCTTCCGTGTAATCTGGAAGCAGTGGAAGAATGGGCGGGGATTGCGCCGGGTCCTGTTACATACCCGGGCATGAACCGGATGGACTTTGGATATTATCGGAATCCGATCAAGAACAAAGTGGATGGCTCTGCCTGCGGAGTATCCGCATACGATTCCGCGAAAGATCTGATCAGAAAAGCAGATATACAGGGGGCAAGGCTGGATTGGGAGTATGAATCCGGAGAACGTGCCATCCATGTGGATAATAAAGCGCTAAAACAGGATAAATCCACTGGCAGATTCGGAATGGCGAAGCTGAACAAACGGCTGTATCGGGGATTGAATCTGGAAGCAGGCAAAGATCAGGAGCTTTTGAAAGAATATTCTCCGGAAATGCGCGATGAAGCTTTTAGGCGTGGTCTGGAAGAGTACAAGCGAGAGATTGAGTTTTCCGTAGGACTTGCTTACGGAGATCTGTCAGATGTGCAGGAGGTAGCAAAGACAGCGACGGAGATAAAAGCATCGAAGAATCGGAAATACAACCGAGTCACGGCAATACAGAGCAATTTGCAAGAATGCCTGGAAGATTTCGCCGCGGGGCTTGCTTTTTACAATAGCATGCTAAATTCCGGATACGAGTTCTCCTGTAAATTCAACGATTCTATCTTAACGGATGAGGAAACGGAACGGCAGCAGGATCGACAGGATGTGAGCATGGGTGTGATGTCACACTTGGAATATCGCATGAAGTGGTACAACGAAGATGAAGCAACCGCCGAGAAGATGCTTCCGGAACAGAACCAAGTTATGAAGTAGGTGATCTGATTGCGGAAAGATTATAAAAAACAGCTATCCGGTCAGATTGAAAACCCCTTTTCTGATCTGGAAATTCGGATCATGGAAGACATTGTCCGCCGGATAAAGCAGACGGGGAAAATAACCAGTACGGCAGATTGGCAGATAAACCGACTCAGAATCCTTGGATATTCATCTGAGGATATCGAAAAAATGCTGAAAGAAACACTGGATAAATCTTATCCGGAAATGTTCGAACTGTACGATAAGGTTATTGATTGGGAATATGTCCGAAAGAAAGACATATATGAGCAGATCAATGCAGAGTTCATTCCGTACGAAGAAAATGAAGAACTTCAACAGTTGGCAGAGGGATTTATTCAGCAAAGCAAAGCAGATTTGAAGAATATCACACAGTCACTGGGATTTTATTTGGATTATGGAAACGGGAATCCGGTTCTGACTCCGCTGGCAGAGGTATATCAGAAGTATTTGGATGCGGCTTGCATGGATATCGTTACCGGGGCATTTGATTATAACAGCGTACTTAGAAGAGTTGTGACACAGATTACCAACAGCGGGCTCAGGCAGATTGATTATGCATCGGGAAGAGCGAACAGAGTGGATGTGGCTGCCAGAAGAGCTGTGATGACAGGTGTTTCACAGCTTACAGGGAAAATCTCGGATATGAACGCCGAGAAACTTGGAACTGAATATTTTGAGGTTGCATGGCATGGCGGGGCGCGTCCGTCTCATGCAGTGTGGCAAGGTAAAGTTTGGAGTAAGAAAGAATTGGTTACGGTGTGCGGTCTAGGTACTGGTCCCGGACTGCTTGGATGGAACTGCTATCATGAATATTATCCGTTCTTTCCCGGAATTTCCGAACGAAACTGGACGGATGAGTGGCTTGCGGAACAAGATCGTAAAGAAAACACACCGAAGACCTTTAACGGAAAAGAATACACTTTGTATGAAGCAAAGCAACGCCAGAGGCAGATGGAAACCGCTATGAGGGCGCAGAGGGAAAAAGTGAAACTTCTGGAAGCTGGTGGCGCTGATCCGGATGAAGTGATGCTTGCAAGGGCAAAATATCAGGGACAGTTGAATGAATATAGCCGGTTTTGTAAGAAGATGGGGCTGACAGAAGAAAGAGAGCGCATCTATTATGATATGCGGGGAAGAGTAGCAACAAATACGAAGATGCAGAATCTGCGGTATAGTTCTGATATGATTCGGAATGCTGACAGGGATTCAAAACAGTACTATCGGTACAAAAATATACTTGGCGATGATGTTGGCAGTCTTGCTGATTTCCGGCGGATGAAGTATAATGAACCTAAGAAATTTAGTGCATTGAAAAAGAAAGTCGATACATATTCTGATATCGATAAAAAGGAATGGTCTTCTGAATTTAAGCAGAAGTCAAAAGATGCGTATGTAAGATTTGAAAAAGATGGAGTATATTTGTCAGTTCATGCATTGAGTCGGCTACCAAGATTAAATAAGCCAGGTTATCCGAACATTGAAGAAAGCGATGTTCTTACAATAGTGAAAGGGAATCCGAATTATTCAGAGGGAGAAAGCAAGTTGATTTTCTTTGACTCGGGCAAACAACTTGTTGTGGTGAAAAATAAAGATACAGATGATATAGTTTCTATTGTAAGGCGAAAAATGCCAAAGGAGGTGTGGGAATGTGTTTGAAAAGATAATGAATTATATTAAAGAATTTTTGGAAGATACACCAAAGGACATTTATGAGTTCTCAATTATTTTGGAAGATGCTTTGGTAGATGATTATGATGAAATGCACAACGAACAACCAAAGGCAACGGAGATTCTTGCGGATGAAACCCCAGATATTTGTGCTTCTGCGGAACCTGGTATGAAGCCGGATGAAATTGAGGATTTCAAACGGAAATTAAAGATTGAGTATGACAAGGCTATGAAAGCAGTTGTATAGATACCACCCATTCTTCGGAGTGAGTGGTATTTTTGTACCCATTTTTAAGAAAGGAGGATTGTCGTGAAACTTTTTGAATTGGATGTAGGAAAGGAATGGTGATCCGGTTATCTCCCGTTGAGACGCAGGGTGACGCGTCTTATTTTTATGGAGATATGGTCAGCTGATCAGACCTAAAATAGTCAATTCGTGGCGGATGGTTACACGCCTAAAATAACCTAATACGAAAGGAGAATGGAACATGAAAACAGATTTTTTAAAAGGACTCGGATTGGAACAGGATGTTATTGACAAGATTATGGCTGAGAATGGGAAAGATATTGCCGCTGAAAAGGCAAAGACTACCAAAGCAGAGAGAGAACGTGACAATTTTAAAGACCAGCTTGCGACAGCAACAGCGTCTTTAGAAAAGTTCAAGGACGTAGATCCGACAGCCATGCAGAGTGAGATTGACAAGCTCAATCAGCAGTTAAAAGACAAAGATGCGGAATATGCTGCGAAAGAAACAGATCGTATTTTCTCTGATACCATCAAGGAAGCCATTAAAACAGCCGGAGGACGTAACGAAAAAGCGGTCATGGCTATGCTGGATATGGACGCATTGAAAGCATCGAAAAACCAGTCTGAGGACATTAAGAAAGCATTGGAAACCGTAAAGGAATCGGATGCTTATTTATTTGGTTCAGACGAACCATTTATGAACGCAGTCGGAGCAACCGGAGGCGGTGCTGGTGTTGGCGGAGATAATCTGTCAGCTATCCGGGCGGCAATGGGGCTTCCGGCAGAAAAGAAATAATTGTAGAAAGAAAGAGGTAAAAAAGTATGGCAAATACAATTGCATTAAGAAAACAGTATTCCACTTTATTGGATGAAATTTACAAACTGGCGTCCTTAACCGCGGTTTTGGATGGACCGAATGAGCTGGTCAAGGAGGGGGCGAACGCAAACGAGATCCTGATCCCGAAAATGTCCATGCAGGGACTTGCAAACTACAACAAGCAGACAGGCTATGTTGCTGGCGATGTAACTCTTGAATATGAGACAAAGAAATGCGGATATGATCGTGGACGTATGTTTACAATCGATGCGATGGACAACATTGAGTCCGCAGGTGTGGCATTCGGACGACTGTCCGCAGAGTTCTTGAGAACACAGGTTGTTCCGGAGTTGGACGCTTACAGACTTGCCGGATATGCGTCTATTGATGGCGTGGCAACTGTGGAAGCAGCGCTTGACACCGGCAAGAATGCATTGGCGGCGCTCAGAACGGCGAGAAGTAAGATCGAGAATGCAGAAGCGAACCTTGCAACCTGTTATCTGTTTATCAATCCGACGGTGCTCGGAATGATCGAGGATCTGGATACCACAGCATCCAAGAAAGCGATCGAGGGCTTTGCAGGGATCGTAAAGGTGCCGCAGGGAAGATTCTACTCCAAGATCGATCTCACTGCAAACGGAGCTGGTGGATTTGCTAAGAATGAAAGTGGTAAAGCTATCAACTTTATGATCGTGGATAAACAGACGGCTATCCAGTATCAGAAGCATACCGTCTCCAAGATTATCACTCCAGATCAGAATCAGGATGCAGATGCTTGGAAGTTCGGTTATCGTACTGTTGGTATCGTGGAAGCTTACGATAACAAGAAAGATGGAATCTATGTGCATACTGCTGCGGAGTAGGAGTTGATTTGAATGAATGTGTATGCGGACTATAACTTCTATACGACTGAGTACCGAGGAGGAGCTGCAGAAGAAGAGTTCGAGCGTCAGATCATGAAAGCGAGTGCCCACGTCCGGAGGATCACCTTTGGGCGTGCGGACAGCTGTCCGGAAATGGAAGAAGTGAAATTTGCGGCATGCGCGGTTTGTGATATGTTGATCGCAGATGGGAAAATCCGTGAGAATAACAGTGGCAGACAGATTGTATCGGAGAGTACAGATGGGTATTCCGTAAGCTATGTACAAGAAAAGGAAGCTGATGAGACATCGGAAGCGTTGTTGAGCAGAAAAGCTTATAAGGCGGCAGAACTATATCTGGAACCAACAGGGCTTTTATATATGGGGGTGGACGAATGATCACCAATACCGATCTTACGATTTATCACAGAGAATATGATCCGAAAATGCGAGTTGATGTATGGACGCGATTCTATGTTTCAGAAGCCTGGTGGTTCACGGCAGAGAAAGCTACGCTCACTACGGATGGCTTGATGCAAGCAGATATCACCACAATACGCATTCCGGATATTTCAAAAGTTGTTGTGAAAGATGATTATATTGTAAAGGGTGCGTGTTCCGTTGAAATGCAGACAGTAAAGGATCTGAAAGAAACAGATTATGTAAAGGTTACTTCTGCAAATTATAATCGGTTTGGGAACAACCCGCACATAAAGGTGGTGGGAGTGTAATGAGAAAAGGAAAGAGGAAAATCCGGATTGAAACTCCAAGAGGGGTGATATATACGCAGGCTTCCAACGGCGGAAAAGTTTCCGCAAAACTGGAGTGGAATCCGGCATTTGCGTCCAGGATGGGAAAAGGATTCGAAAATGCGCAGGGATTTATTGATTCAGAATGTATCCGGCGCATGAATCCGGAGACACCAAGACGGACCGGTGTGCTGATTAAATCAGCTACACTCGGCACAGTAATCGGTTCAGGAGAAATCAATCAAATTGCTCCGTATGCAAGGAGGCAATATTACGAGCATAAAGAGAAATCTTACTGGTTTGAGAGAATGAAGAACCGGCATAAAGATTCTATCTTGAAAGGAGCAGCACAGTATGTCAAATCTCATTAACAGTATCCGGGATTATATTCTTACATGCCCATTTCTTTCAGAGTGGAGAGTCAACGTGGATTATCTTGGCGCAGGAATGGAGTATTCCATAGATCCTCTTCCGTGCGATCCTGTGATCCAGAGATATACGGATGGAGGAGCAAAGAAACAGTTCCAGTTTGCGTTTACCAGCAGGGAAGAATATGATCAGGACGCGAGGATCAATATTGAAAACAGCGGATTTTATCAAGCTTTTGAAGAATGGCTGGAAATACAGGACATGGCAGGAAAACTGCCGGATCTTGGAGAAAATAAAATCCCGATCAAAGTAGAAACATTAAATAGCGGTTATTTATACGATGTAGATGGAGAGAAAGCCCGATATCGTATAGAGTGCCGCTTGATTTACAGACAGGAGGTCTAATATGGCAGAGTCAAAAGAAGTATTGGTAAAACGCTCACAGCGCGTGGCATATATGGACACGGCTGCAGCAGAGGGACCGGCGAGTTTTGAACGAATGACAGGGTTTACCTCAATGACAAATTCTAAGAACCCGAAAGAGTATTCCAGACAGTATATTGATATGGATACGGAGACTTCGGATGTAGTTGGATACGCACCGGCAATTGAGTATTCGTTTGACCGATATTCAAGCAATCCGGTTCACGAGAAGATCGCGAAGATCCACGATGGAGAACTTCTCGGAAATGATACGCATGTGGATATTGTTGTGGTTGATTTATTTAAAAAATCGTCCGCGGGAGAAAAATATCATGCCACAAAGCGTACCTATGCAGTCATTCCGGATTCCGATGGAGATGGAACGGATGCGTTGATTTACAGTGGATCATTGAAAGCTGTATCAGCGATTGAGATTGGAAATGTGACATTTGCCGGATCAGATTTTAAGAAAGCGACCTTTGCGAGCGGAGCATATGACGCGGATTAAGTAGGAGGATGAGCCAATGAGCCTTTGGAAATGGAATAACGTGGAACTTGAAGTTGACATGGAAGACGCAGAATTCTTGGAGCGGTATGAAGCCGCTTTCAAGAAAATGGGAGAAACGGAAAAAACACTTCAGAAGACAGGCAGTCAGTCTGAAATTGTAAAAGAATTTTGTAAGATGTTTTATGATCTGTTCGATGATTTGTTTGGCGACGGAACCGGAGATCAGCTTTTTACCGGAAAAATGAATTCAAGAATTTGCGAGGAATGTTATGATTCATTCCTTGCAGAATGTCAGAAAGGAATTTTAGCAGCAGCAGAGCGTAGAAATAACCGGATGAATAAGTTCAGACCGAACCGGCAGCAGCGTAGAAAAACAGGGAAGTGATTTCTTTGAATTTGTTTTATGAGAAATATCCAAGTACGATCCGAGTACATGAAAAGTGGATTCCGATCATTACAGATTTCAGGGAGTACATCCGGCTTTTCGATATGCTCCGTTGTGACGAACTGAAAAGCAGGGAGAAAGTATTTATCATCCAAGAATATTTTTTGGAGGATATTACGATTGATGCGGATGCGATTATGGCGCTTTCTGATTTTATTCTCATGCTGGATCCAGCGGATGAACAATATAGTGAGGAAATAGAGACACCAAGGAAGAAGAATCTTTTTTCCTATACGATCGATTATCCATATATCTTATCAGGTTTTTTACGGGATTATGGGATCGATCTTGAAACAATCGAATATCTTCACTGGTGGAAGTTTCGCGCATTGTTTGATGGATTGTCTGATGATACGGAAATCAAACAGCGGATCATGTATCGTGGAATCGACCTGTCTACGGTCAAAGACAAAGAGGAGAAGAAAAGGATTGCCCGGATACAGAGAGCGATCCGGCTTCCGGCGGAGCAGTTATCAGATTATGACATAGGGAATGTGTTTGCATGAGGAGGAAGCTTGTGAAAACAGTAAAGAAACCTCCGGTAGAACGGAGATGGTTTGAATGTCCGAATTGTGGAACGCGACTTGCGATTTATGATAATACGGCTAAGTCCAGTCATGTTTATATCAAATGCAAGACGTGTAAAAGGGAAATAGAAATAAGAATATAAGCACTTTAAAATGAGCCGCAGAGCCTGTGCTATCCAAGAAAGAGAAAGGATGGATAGTATGGGGTATGACGGCTCTTTAAAATTTGATACGGAGATCAACGAAAAAGGCTTTAATAGTGGTTTGAGCAAGATGGGGAGTCTTGCCCAGACAGCGCTTGGGGTATTCAGCGGACAAATGATGACCCGTGCGGTGGATGGTATTGCAAATCTTGGAAAATCGGCGCTTGAAGCAGTTTCTAGTATGGAGCAGAATATCGGCGGTGTGGAAACGTTGTT
>OGJR01000889.1_pt1 | contig 22489 bp, 18 predicted proteins | sample 1572301 | NCBI WGS metagenome assembly OGJR01 (sample SAMEA2582083, study PRJEB24529) | metagenome | biome: Human gut stool | place: China | collected 2011 | reverse complement strand
CCCTTCTCCTTCAAATCGTTCAAAAAAGAGGAGTTCATTCTCTTTCATAAAATCCTTCTTTACATTTGTCATCCTACCCAGTGGCACACCACCAACCAGAATATTGCCTTTAAAGTAAGTCTTGGGATTATCTTCTTTCATGCTCTTTACTAAATCTCGCAAATCATCGTCATTTGCAAGTTCCAGTGCTTTGCCTATTGTTAAATTCCAGCGAATATCCACCATCATCACTGTTTGAATGCTATCCCTCAATTGGGTATTTATTATTACTCCCCAATCATCCCAGTAGTAATCTGTAGATTCACCAAAAAAAGACTTATTTTCATTCATACGTGTATAAGGTTCACCGAATATCTCCGTCACCTCTTCAATACTCATTCCCGGCCAAAATTCTTTGCCGTTATAAGTTATTTTATCGCCGTCAAAAATAAACAGATGCTCGGTGTTTACACCCATTTCTTCCAGTTCAGAACGGCTGTAGCGTGTGCCATACAGACCGTCCGTTCTTTCTCCACAGGCTGTTAGCGTGAAGAATAATACTATAAGATAGACTGACAGGTTGATTTGTGTTTTCATGATAACAATGTTTTTAATTAAGGAAGTTCCATTCTTTTTCGATAATCGCTCAAATTGCACAAAAACGACTTTTACCATGCCGGATGTGGCATACCCCACGTTATCAACTCCCCAATCCCAGAAAATAGAACGGTCTGTTTTCCGGTGCGGCATCCTTGTACAGTGACAATCCTTCAAAAAAATGGTGATCCTCATTTTCCAGATGTCCCACCACCCGGTTATGAATCTTAAACAGCAATTCTCCGGCGGTAAATCCGTCCCCGTCCGCCGTCAGTCTGAAATCTTCCTCTGTTTCATCTTCTTCGTCCTCGTCCCAATAGGCGTATTGCACCGTCACTTCCTTACACGCCAGTACCACCTCTTCCGGCTGCCACCCGTCCGCATCCAGTTCCTCGTGGTACTCCTGCACAGCCTTCATAAACTCCTCGATGGTATCGTACTGCCCGCCATAGAACGCCCAGCGTACATCTGACATTATTTCCTGTGGGTATTTCTCTTTCTTCGCACGTGCCTTCTCCTTTCCCGTAATTTGCTCGTATAATCGTTTTAAATCAAAGCCATGTTTCAATGCCATATCATAATAATTTTGGTTAGTATCTTCGTGAATTGATGCGTAAATTTCACTCCTTAATTCCGGTCGTGAACGCAAGTCTATATGCTCAAAATAATTATCCATTTTGGCATCCTCTTTAATTAAATCATCCCGCCCGGAAAAATCCAAAGTAGCAACAATTAGATTATAATATCCGTATCCGGAAGATGCGTAAACACCTATCTTATTATATTTATTTCCATCTATTGGAATTGGTAAATATAATTCACCCGAAGCCAAATAAACATTCATATTATACCTACTTAGAACTTCCGGGAAACTCACTTCAACGGGATTAACCTCTCTTTTACCGACTATCACTCCCTCGTATTTACTAAGAAAATCGTTAAACACGAACGTCCCGGTAACAGCTTTCTTCTCAAAGTCCACATCTTCCACCGAAGTGTACACACCCAAGAACATTTCAACCAGCACACTCTTATTGAAGAACTCCAGATCATTTAATTCTCTTTCTTCTTCCGGCACAATCTTAATATACTGTTTCGTTACATCAAACAGCACCCTTCCGAATATAAACTCCGTTTCGGACACTGGAATAGCGAACACATCGCCCGTCGTACATTTTACTTTCTTTGCCATACGTTCTGTTTATTCTTTTTTCAAGCATTTTCCTTTTAATGCTGCTTCTGCATACATTCTCAAATCCCTGTCCGAATCGTTCAAATATTTTGTGATATATTCCTTTGTGACATTTTTATCCCATTGAGACAAGGCAGCCAGAAACGCTTCACGCGGATCAAAGCATCCTCTATTTTCATACAATCTGTCCAATGGCATATTGTCGAACAAATTTATCAGGAGTTCCTGTTCTTCTTTAGAAGGTATCATTTTATCATAAACCAGAGCATCTGCAACTCCAACCAATACACTCAAATTCCCATGTTCCATCAGATGCAATACGGGCTTTATGTCATTGTTACTTTGCCGGGTAATTCTTATATATGCCAGTGCTGCGGAAGAAGTTATCGCATCCAATCTTTTGTTCTTTTCTATAATTTCTTCAAGGTAGGGAAGAACTGCTGTATATCTTATTTTACCCAGAGCATTAATCATTTCCATTTGAGTTTCCCATGTGCGTTTGTCTTTTCGCTCATGAAGGTATGACAAATACAATTCCTCGCCCAATTCTACAAGATTGTACTTTCTTATATTCTTGGCAGCCCGACGACGAACTGCACTCGCTTTGTTAGTCAAATCCATACGAATCTGTACTATTTCTTCTGGTAACAATTTCTTTTCCATGTTTTGTAATAGTTTATATTGTTTTCATTTCCTATTCAATTAAGCAACTCATTTTTCCGTATCTCACCCGGACTTGCCCCGAAATTCATTTGGCAGAACTCCGTCAGGTACGATTGCGACACAAACCCGCACACCTCTGCCACTTCCAGCAGTGGCAAGTCTGTTTGTGTGAGCAGGTTCTTCACCTTGTCTTTCCGCAGTCCTTTCAGCCATTCGTGGGGAGTAGTACGGAACTCTTCACGGAACAGCCGCCGGAAAGTGCTTAGGCTGTACCCGCAAAGGTCAGCCAGATGTCCCGTATTCTTTGCCTTCATGCAGTACTTCGTAACCTTCTCCACGAGCCTTTTATTCTTCACCATTCCCAGATACACCTCTGCCTGTAACAACTCTTCACCTGTCATTTCCTTTACCTTCACACGGGCAATAGGTATTTCCAGTTCCGTTGCACCTTTCGGCAATTCCTCGCTCTTGGTGCAGTGCGGACGCTTCCGTTTCATTTGCTGTACATACTGCGCCAGTCGGTTATACACCCCGTTCAGATACCCCCGTTCGGGATAGATATGCAATATCCGGCACAAGTACAGCAGTTCCCTGTTGCACCCGTAGTTGATATACCAACTCGATAACCGGAACACATACCGCAGTGCCGCATCTTCCCGTGACAAGGCAACCAGCATCACATACGCCTCGAATCCCTTGTCGCTGTACGTCACCGCTTCCGGTAGCTTGTTCAGCGTATCTGCCACGAACCGCATTACCCGCCCGTCCTCGGCAAGCTGTTCCAGCCCAGCAAATTCCCCCACATCCTTGCCGCTTCGTATCATTCCTTCCATTGTTTCCACCAGAGCTTGCACCCTCTCCGCAATCTCCGGTTCTGCCATCACCGCCCGCAGCAGTTCTTGGCTTAGTGTCGATGTTGTTTCCATATCCGTATAATTTTTAATTAATCCAGCCACCAATCCCTTTTGTCATAATTACTACTTTTCCATAGGAATTTATCATTCTTGAAAGCAACAACCTGTATCTTGTCAGTGGATATATCCAATTCTTCTTTATTGGTTTTAATGCTTACTCCGGTAGGCTTTCCCTCACTGTCGATATGAATGATAAGATCACCTTTGGGTAACTTGCCTTCACCATACAACTGTTCGTAAAGTTCCACAATATCAAAATCATCCCTCTGCGGATAGTCACTGCCAAACGCCTTTTCAAAAAGGGAAAGAATCGCTTGCTCGTCAAAAAGAATACGGGCAAAATATCCATCTTCTCCAACATTCCAACCTACGTCGATTTTGCGGGGGCGGGCTTGCATGGAGCAGGAATTTTCTTCCAATCGTTCCCACAGAATATTATCGTATTCTCCATTAAAATAAGTAATTACTATACTTTTTAAATCCACATTTTCCATTTCTATTTGTGGGACTATGTGATAGTCAAACCGTTTCCGATAGTTCTCATACAACAAACTGTCAGGTAAACCATTATTCTTCAAATTTTCCATTATCCTTGGATATTTCTGTATTTTTTTCACATATTCATCTTGACTGATTACGGCGTTCGGTCTGAACTCTGACATGGGTACGGAAACTTCTGCACCATGCAAACAACAGACCTCGGTTCTTCGTGCATCACCAGCAGCCCATATTTGTATCATTCCGTAGGGAGCCATCCCGACAACGAGTGCGTCATATCGACATTCGTTTCCTTGATAATTTATCCACACTTCATCAAATAGAGATTTCAGTTTCTCTTTCGGCAACCATTCCGAAACGAAATAGAATTTATTCTCCGTAAACGAGAGCCAAACAATCTCAATAGCTTCCGGCAATGGTTTATAATCTTCACCCACAACGTGCCATGACTGCCCCAATCCCCACGAATTGCCAACAACCGATTTACTCGGTATATAAACCGTACTTTTGTCCGGCATACCGAAATACCCTACATGAATAGTCGTAGGATAAAGATAAGGTGCGCTTTCGCTTGGTCGCCACGAATAAAGCCCTTCCTTCTCCTGTTCCTTCTCCTTTTTGCCGGAGCAGGAACTAAACAAACTCAATATTCCCATAACGATAAACAGTATTTTCATGGTTCACATATTTACGTTTCTCAATACCCCCACCAATCGCTTTCGTTATAATTACTACTTTCATAAATCAATTTATCATTTTTGATAACTAAGATTTGCATTTTATCAGTTGGTACATTCATTTCCCCTTTCTCTGTTTTCAGACTTACTCCGGTGGGATTTCCTTCATTATCAATACGAATGGTAAAATCACCTTTCGGCAACTTTCCTTCACCATACAACTTTTCGTAAAGCTCCACAACATCAAAATCGTCCCTCTGCGGATAATCACTGCCGAACACCTTTTCAAAAGCAGAAAGAATCATTTGCTCGTCAAATACGAATCTAACTTCATATTGATCCTTACCTGCCGTCCAACTTATATATATATTACGAGGACGAGCCTGTAAAGAATATAGATTCTCTTTCAGTCTTTCCCATAAAATCACATCATATTCTCCATTGAAATAATGTACTGCAATTTGTGTCAAATCCACATCTTCCATTTCTATTTCAGGAACTATATGATAATTAAACCGTTTACGGTAGTTTTCAAATAACAAACTATCCGGCAAACCATTTTTCTTTAAGTTTTCATATACTTTGGGTTCACTTTTTAATGCTCTCTGAACATATTCATCTTGACTAATAATAGCTTTGGGTACAAACTCTGACATAGGCACTGAAACTTCCGCCCCATGCAGACAACAGACCTCTGTAACTCTTCCGTCACCAACCGCCCATATTTGTATCATTCCATAGGGAGCCATGCCAACAACAAGTCCGTCATATCGCTGTTCTATTTTCTGTTCATTCATCCAAACCGTGTCAAATAACGATTGTAATCTATTTTTTGGCAACCACTCCGAAACAAAATAAAATTTGTTTTCAGTAAATGACAACCATACTATCTCTATCGCTTCCGGCAAAGGTTTATATTCTTCACCCACAACGTGTAATGATTGTCCCACTCCCCACACATTGCCAACCATTGATTTACTTGGAATATAAATTGTACTCTTATCCGGCATACCGAAATACCCTACATGAATAGTCGCAGGATATAGGTAAGGTGCGCTTTCGCTTGGTCGCCACGGATATAACTTTTCCTTCTCCTGTTGCTTCTCCTTTTTGCCGGAGCAGGAGCTAAACAAACTCAATATTCCCATAACGATAAACAGTATTTTCATGGTTCATATATTTTATATTTCGTCAGTAACAAGTCTGCACCATCTTTCAATCGCCCTGCGTGGAGTAGCCGAACACCAATCGCCCACACATACATCCGTAAAATCTTCCGCATGGCATCGTTCCAGATATTCCAAAAAGTGTAGTACAGCCTTCCTCTGTTCCTCATTGAACAGCACCAGCCTTTCCCGTACAAACTCGTATAGTTCCGTTCCGGCATCCGGTAATGTCAGCGAATGAACAATGCTTTCGGGTATCATGTCCGCCCTCTCATAATCTTTCAATGCGAACAACATATACGCCGGAAGATAGAACCTGAACCCCTGTGGTTCAAATAAAGGCAACGCATCCCGTTCTTGCAGGAGCAATTCACGGGGCACATCCAGCCAGTTCTCATAACGGCTGAACCCTTCCTTTACCTGTTTCCGCTCCAAATCGTACCCCTGCAAGTCGTTCACGATACGTTCCGTACCGGGATAGGGCATATCGCCAAAAGCTGTTTTTATTTCCTGTATAATCATTTTATTGCATTTAATAATATTGATGCTGATAACGATGTTCGTCTATTATAGAGCCATCTTTTCCACTTACCGTTATCGTTAAGTCTGTTTCATCAGATAATGGATATATTACAAAATACGTCTTTAATCCATCTTCGCCTATTATCTTATTTATCTGATAACGATAATCTAAATCTACATCCTTTGGGAAACACATTCCTTTTTCATCTAAAAGGCTCATTAGCTGTTTAAAAGTAAAAGAATAGCCCTCATCCTCATTTACTTCTCGCTGCAACTCCCCATCTATGGAATAATATCGAGAAATCCCTATAAGCATCCCATTACCCGGTCCATAAGTCTTTTCTGATTTTATATTACCATTTTCATAATAAATACTTTCATAAGACAAGTAAGATTCTTTTGGATGTTTTATAATAGCATATTCTACATTATTAGGGGCTTTATCCTTAATATAATTTATTAAAGTATCATTAGATACTGTTTCTGTATATTTTACATAACTGCTATTTTCATGCTCCTTCTTATGCCGTTCAAATGTGGCAATGTCAAACCTTTTGGTACATACCCCAATAGTATCGTTGCCCTTATTGGTACTGACAATATTACCTAACGTATCAGTGTTAAGATAGGACTTACTTTTTTCCACCTCAAATTCATTCAAGGCTGAACCTTCTTTCTTCGCCAACTTTTCTTTTCTACCGGAGCAAGAAGCAAACAAACTCAATATTCCCATAGCGATAATCAGTGTTTTCATGGTTCATATATTTTATAATCCAATGGCGACAAAGATACCCCGTCACCTCATATATCCTTTTTCGCTTCCTATCCATTCTTTTTCGATAGTCGCTCACAACAGGAATATATTGCGGCTTTCTTTCTCGTCTGTTACTTAAAATGCCGCAATCGGGAACAAGAACAAACTTGTTTGATTACACCGGGTGCAGTCCATTTTCCCCAAATATAATGCAAACTTTCAAAAAATACAGCAATCACTGTATTTTATTTCCATACAGACATGAAAAAAGCACCCCGAAAGGTGCTTCACATATCACATAAAAGATTGAATGATGTTCAATTTCTGTTCAAAAGAATCATTTCAGCAGTTTATATACAGCGTCAAATTGCCGTTTCAGTCGTTCGGTATCAAGTCCCGTGGTAAAAGCCAGCACGTATGACATTCCCAGATGTGCCATTCGGAACATATCGACGACCTCTTCCGTGGCAATATCATTTCTGATTTCCCCCGTTGCGATTGCCTTATCAATTATCTTTCGCCACATCTGTTGGTCTTTCTCAAAGATAGCATCCATTTTATCCACAAAGTTCGGATAATACTTGTACGCTTGGAACAAGAACTGAAAATAACATTTGGCACATTCCTTTCTATCCACCCCCAGTTCATTGCTTAGATAATCCATTGTCCTTTCCACCCCTTCGATATAGGTTTGCAGGAAGTCCCGCAATGAAATATCTTCCGCAAACACGAACTTGTTTTCCACCTTGTGCGGTTCAAAGATATAGGTATCTACAACCGCCTTGAACAGTCCCAGTTTATCCTTCGTATGATGATAGATACCCCGGCACGACAATCCGATAGCTTTCTCCAGTTTTACCACCGTCACCTTCTCGTAATTGTCCTGTAAGAACAGCCGGAACGCATTTTTATATATTTCAGCCTTATTTGTTTTCATATCAGCGCAGCATATATTTATATTTGGTTTCCACGAAGATAATACATTTCTTCCGAACAGCCATATCTCCCCCCGTAAAAACTCACATACACCCTCTTTTTAAAACAATCCATAGGACAGGTGCAGAGTACAACTATCCCTATATATAGCTATACCCTACACTTGCAAAAATACACACTGAATATCAACAATTTACGACCTCATAAAAAAAATGCACTGTGCAATCCTCTTTTTGCACCCCTTTCATTTCCCGTCCATCCGTTCACCCTCAAAAATCCCCCCAATAAAAAAACATCGCATTTAATCGGGTGAATAATAACGGACGCACATCTCAGATAAAAGCTACCGATTACACCACAAGTAGATCTTTCAGAGTTAGAGAATCATACGGCTCAGACAAAAGAACTTATCAAAGAGAGCTTCAAAAAGCACCAAGAGCAATTGGATGAACTTGGACAGAAACTCCAGAAACAGCAGAATCCCCCCTACCCGTTCAAAAGTACCTCCACACCATAGAGCTACCCCTCAAAGATATTCCTTGCATTGGTCTCACTCGCTATGGCACTTCTCTGTTCGGTGAGTTACAATATCTATCAGTTCACAGCAAATAGTCATATAAGCAATAATGACTTCAAGTTCCTTTACATCAAAGCGTTTGGTGAAATCACACCCGAAAACCTACTGAAACTCGAAACCATCTTTGAATATGAACCTGACAAACAGAAACAACGTTCCATACGTCAAATGGTCGAAGAGTACGAGCAACGTGTAGAGTAGCGTGCTCGTGAACTCGAAGAAGCTCACCTCAGAGAGGCCGAGAGTATAAAACAGAAGAAATAGAGTGTCAATCAGTTGAAAAGATGGAGTTTTTTGTCATTCTTCATCTTTTCACTTTTATATAGCGTAAATTTTCATATCTTTGTGGAATAACAGACGTAAACATCAAAAAATAATTTGATATGAACCGAATAAAAGAAGTCCTCGAAGAGAAAGGAATCAAACAAACATGGCTCGCTGAAAAAATCGGCAAAAGTTTCAGTCAGACCAATGCGTATGTTTGCAATCGCCGCCAACCCAGTTTGGAGCAACTCTTCGAAATTGCTAAAATACTTGGTGTGGACGTGAAGGAATTAATTGATGATAAAGAGAAGAAATAGATATGGCTACAAATAAGCATGCTGTAATTAGATATCAAGCCTTAGATAGATGCTTTAGCAATTTTGCACGTCGATTCTACATCGAAGACCTAATTGAAGCCTGTAATGATGCTATATATGACTTTACAGGGAAGGAAGATGGCATAGAACGTCGCCAACTATTCGATGATATTAAATTTATGGAGAGTGAGGCCGGGTATTCAATTGAGTTAGACAAGGTGAAAGATGGAAAAAAGAAATATTACCGTTATTCAGATAAAAATTTCTCCATAAACAAACAACCTCTAAGCCTAACTGAAGCCGAACAACTAAAAGATACTATAATGATGTTGAACCGCTTCAAAGGGTTGCCGCAATTTGATTGGATGGAAGAGGTTTTGGCTCGTTTCGAAGATACTTTCAAACTGAAAGCGAATGTAGGCAGCGTTGTTAGTTTTGAACAAAACCCATATCTGAAAGGAATAGAACATTTTACGTCGCTTTTTAATGCAATAATCAACAAGCAAGTGCTTAAAATTGAATATAAAGCATCATTTGGTGAGTCTCAACAATATGAGATTCATCCATATTTTCTGAAGCAGTACAATAACAGATGGTTTCTGTTCGGGATTAGCCAGCTGGAAGGACAAAACAAATTGATGAATATGGCTATTGACCGTATTGTTGGTTTCGAACCTATGCATCAAGTAGAGTATATAGAAAACAAGGATATAGATTTTGTAGAGTATTTTGACGATGTAATTGGAGTTACTGTCCCAAATGACAAAACAATAGAAAAAATACGCCTTAAAATTGATAAAGCTAGATACAGCTATATTGAATCTAAGCCGATACATCCCACACAAACAGTAAAGGAAAAAAATGAAGAATATGCTGTAATTGAGTTAAAGTTAATACTAAACTATGAATTTGAAACCCTTTTGCTTGGTTTTGCAGATAGTGTAGAGATACTTGAGCCAGAATCACTTCGAGAGACAATTTCTTCACGTGCAAGAAAGATTATTGAAAAGAATATTAACTGTGCAGATACGTCGCACGGCAATTCATAATCTTTGCCCTGAAAAAGTTGTTTAATTTAATATTTTATTTGTTATGGACCTTGAGATTAGAGAAAAAGAGTACAGAAATATAGCAATGCACCTCATACAGAGTTTGTATATGAGTGGTAGTAATGTCATTGCTACATTAGGTTTTTTCATAGCTCTGTCAAAAAAGGGACGGCTTTTTGACTATATGGATATAGCTAAATTTGATTATATCTATAATGAAACTATACAACTTGATCATGATACTACAATTGGACTATATGATGTGTGTGGTATGGTTCCTTTGAATAGCACTGTGCTAGCAATCGTAAGAGTTATGGATAGTATTCATGACATAGATCATGCAAGGTTATTTGAGGAGGTTATTGCTATATATGCTTCACAGGAGGAACGGAAACGAGGTTTTTTTTTCCAACCTAAGGAGCTAACTCATCTTGTTTCGTCCATTCTAAAAGAAAATAATGTCAAGTATGTGTACAATCCTTTTGCAGGTGTTGGATCGTATCAGCTGGACAACAAAGACATTTGCTATACTTCACAAGAGTTAAACCATGATACATGGATAATTGGTAAGCTAAGAATGTTTATGAATGATATCTACTATGATTATACATGTGAAGACTCAATATTGAAGTGGGCGGGAGAAAATAGAAAGTTTGATGCAGTTGTCGCAACACCTCCATTCAAAATGCTTCTGAGTAAAGAACAGGAGTCTGTCCTTTATTGGGAAGATTTAGGCTTTCGTCATAAAACAGTGGAAACACTCTATTTTTCAAGGGCTATTACAAGCATCAAAGAAGATGGAGTAGTAATTGGAGTTGTCCCAAGTAGTTTTCTTTCTGACACCACTTATGCTGCGCGTGGCTTCCGTCAGTATTTTATTGAAAATGGACTAGTACGAGAGATGATACAGTTGCCTGCAAATATTTTTAATGCTACTGCGATCAGCACAGCCATAATAGTTTTATCTAAGAGTAGCCAAAATCAAATTAGATTTATTGATGCTTCAGAATGTTATACTAAAAGAGGGAAAGGTAATATTCTCGACTGGGAACAGATTGTTGAACAGCGTAAGCACAGGAATAGTGAAAATATTCGCTTGGTGAATAATGTTGACGTATCTGCGCAAGGATACGACCTAACTCCATCACGTTATTTTGAAATTGCAGATACTATACATGAGGGATATGAAGCAATACCATTAAAAGATCTCACGAGTATTCACACTGGGGATAGGCATGATAGCAGTGAAGGACATTTTGTCAATATTGGAGATTTGTCATCAGACGGACTTTATAGTACAGTTGAAATAGCCAATCTACCATTTGGAGAATTAAAATCAAACTTTAGACGTATCACATCTCCTGTATTATTGATTTCAAAGGTCCGATTTTTAAAACCCACATACATTGAGGCATCACCGACTAATCCTATTTATATTAGCCCTAACATCATGGCTCTTAGTGTAGACTCGACAAAGGTTTATATTCCATACTTGGCTTATGAGCTATCTCTCAAATCCGACAGATTGCATAAAGGAGCGGTTATTCCTAATTTTCAACGTAAGGATATTCTTAATCTGAAAATTGCCATCCCATCTCTATCTTCTCAAGAAGAGGTACTATCTCAAGAAAGAGCAATTATTGAAAGCCTCACTCTCGCAGATAAAAATGCAAAGATTAAAGAGCATGGATTAGAGGAGATAATAAAGATGCGAGAGCAGGAGTTATTTAGGTTAATTAGCCTTCGTAAGCATCGAATTAATCCTTACTTTTCGGGTATGCAAGACAACTTAGTCTTGCTAAGAGATGAGTTTAAGACGTCAGGTGCTATTACTTTAAATCACAAAATTACGCCAAATTATACGGTTGAGGAGTTGCTGAATAATTTTGAAAGGCAGATTGCAGATGTGAAAAACCTTTTCAAAGATCTGACTTCACAACTTGATATTGGAAAAAGCAAGCCTTTCCCGTTTATCAATTTTATTCAATCATATAAATATATAGGCAAGAACCCTAATCTAAATTTAGTAGTTGAAATTAGAAGTGATGGTTCAATAACTGATTTAGAACGAGAAATAGTATCGTCAGAGAGTAGTTTGAAAGAGCTGATAGACATCGTAATTGAGAATGCTGAGCGTCATGCTTTCATTGGTCGCACTCATGGTAGTGTTGATATTCGATATGGAGAAGATGGTGATGGCATTTATATTCAGATTCTAAATGACGGAATACGTTTAGACAAAGATTTTAATGAAGAGTTATCATTCTCAGAAGGATATAAATATGGCAAGAGTGGGAATACTGGCAAGGGGTTATTTAGGGCAAAACAGATTTGCATTGCTTTAGGAGCTGATATAAGCTGGATAACTGACGATACGAGTGTTTTTGCAACAGGTATTTTAATCTCAATTAAAAATGTGTAGATTATGGAGATAAAAGTTTTATGGCTTGATGATGAGTTTGATTCAGAAGCGCTCAAATCAACGTTTATCAGAATGGAAAAGCATTTTAGATTGATTAAATGTTACACTAAGGATGAATTTCTTGATAAAATTGAGAGTGAGGAATGGGATGCAATTGTATTAGATGTGCTTGATACCAACGGTCGTGATTCTGGGTTTCAAACGGCCGTGAGGCGAATTCTTAAAGGATACAAAGATGAGCCGTGGTTTGTCTTTTCAGGACAGGAGAATGTTACCAAAAAAGAGAGCGATATTCGTGCTATGCTCGCAGAAGAAGATTGTCAAAGAGAATATGCTGACATCCTTTACATCAAATCTGAGCATAACGAGAAACTTATTAATGACATTAAGAATGCGGTGAGCGAAAAGTCTGCTTGGCAGTTAAAGAATAAATATAGCAATGTTTTGAGTGCTTTTGATGATAACATTCAAGGGAAAGAGCAGCTATTCGATATCTTACTAACGCTCCACGGTCATAAACACCTTGATCATCAAACTTATTACACCCAACTGAGACTTATTTTGGAGTGGATGTTTCGTGATGCAAACAAAAGGGGATTATTACACGACAAGTGCATTGATGAGAAGAGAAAGGTTAACCTCACAGAATCAAGTTTATTTATGGCAGGCAAACCTACCAAATATCTTGATGTTTATTGCGATATTTCTCATTTTCCCAAAATAATAGCAGCTAATGTAAAAAGTATATTAGAGATAACAGGAGGTGCTTCACATACTGCTGAACCAGATGAAAAAGAACTCATTAATCTTCAAGCATACTGGGAGCAAGTCAATACACCTTATCTGCTATATAGCTTAACCTTTATGCTATGTGATATTTTAATATGGTATAAGGAATATGCGAATAGAAATAGTGACAACACAACGAATAGGTCGCATTGGAGAGAGATTGCTCAAAGTGATACTCAACTTACAGGCAAGATTACAAATATAACCCAAAGTGGATTGGCATTTCTCAAACCCGAAGGCTCAAAAGACTCCAAAGAAAATTGTGGTATTCAACCTAAGCTGTTATATAACCTTTTAGGATTAGATACAAGCAAACTTCTTATCGTAGAGTATGAAGTTCAAAAAAAGAAGAAAAGAGATTCTGATGAGGAAGAAGATATACGTGTAGCAACGAGAATAATACGCAAATTTGAGTAGCTATGCAGTTACAATGCACAACAAATGATTAACTTTGCAGAAAATAAACAGAAATAAATATGACTCCACAAGAATTAGCACAAATGATATGGAACATCAAAGAGATTATCCGAGATGATTATAATGACAAGAATGTTGATGAGGTAATTTTACCTTTTACGCTGTTACGCCGTTTGGATTGTGTAATGGATGTTAATAAAGATATTGTTAAACAAGTCATTGACACACTGCCAAACAACATTAAAAAATACGAAAAAGAGGATATTGAAAAGTATCACACTATGCTATCTAATATACTTAAGCCCAAAGGTGTTAGCTTTTATAATATTTCTGGATTTAGCTTGGCAAATATACTCGCCAACCCTAAAGCTTTGGGAGATAACTTCAAAACATACCTTGAAGGATTTAGCGAAAATGTAAAGGATATTCTCTACAACTTCACCGGAGGTAAAGAGAAAGGACTCTCTCCTATCTACGAAACATTGCTCCGTAAAAATCTTCTCTTCAATGTTGCTCAAGAGTTTGTTACTAAAGCTGACTTGCATCCCGATAAGGTAGACAACCACACTATGGGTACTATCTTCGAGATAATTATCCGTATGTCAAAAGAGAGTACAAACGAGACAGCGGGACAGTACTACACGCCTCGTGAGATTGTCAAATTGCTGGTAAGTTTGATTTTCTGTGGTGAAGAGAATGATTTGAAAAGTCCGGGCAAGCACTTCTCGATATATGATCCTTGTTGTGGAACGGGCGGTATGCTCACTGTTGCTAAAGATTATATGCAGCAGGTCTCTGGGCGTAATGATATGAAAGTTTATATCTATGGGCAGGAGATAAACGAGCAGACCTATGCGATTTGTAAGTCGGATGTGTTAATGAAGGGCGAGAATGCCGATAACGTAAAGCAAGGTAATACTATATCAAATGACCATCTGATTGGTAAGAAGTTTAGCTATATGATTACAAATCCTCCATTTGGTGTTGATTGGAAAAAGGATAAAGCGTATGTAGAGAATGAGGCGGAAAGCGCTGATGGTCGTTTCTCAGCAGGACTGCCAGATACGAGCGATGGTTCATTGTTGTTTTTGATGCATATGATTAGCAAGATGGACGAAGGTGGGTCACGTATCGGGATTGTTTTGAATGGCTCTCCGCTGTTTAATGGCGATGCGGGTAGTGGCTGGAGTAATATCCGCAAGATGCTGCTTGACCGTGATTTATTGGATTGCATTGTGGCTCTACCTAAGAATCTTTTCTACGGAACGGACATCACTACCTATATGTGGATATTAGATAACAACAAACCAGCATCACACATCGGGAAGGTGCTTTTAATCAATGCCAATCAACCTGAATATATATCACCATTGTCTCGTAGCTTGGGCAAGAAACGATATGAGATTAATGAATTGGGAATGGAGGACATTGTTAAGATTTACAGTGGCTATGAGGCTTGTAGTCGGGAATTCAAACGAGGTGAAGAGACCGAAACCATTGAGGTTGCAAAGGTGATGAATATGGAGGATTTTATATATACCAAAGTGACCGTGGAGCGTCCATTGCGTTTGAAATATGATAATCTATTAGAGAAGATTGAGGCTGCACTCGTCAATCCTAAGTTGTCGAGTACAGATAAAGAGAAGATTGAATCTGTAAAAAAAGCGGTCCGTAAGGCTAATCTAAAGGAGGTGCTTTCTGACTCAGCTTTCTTTCAGTGGTTGAAGAAAAACAGCAAGTTGAAGCTAACAGCAGCTCTTATTAAAAAGCTCCGCTCTATACTTGGTACTACAGATGAGACTATGTCGGAGGTTACTGTAAATCCGTTTGATGCGGAGTCTGGTTTTGTGCCTGATACGGATTTGAGAGATACAGAGAGCATTCCGTTGAAAGTTGATATTGAGGAATATTTCAAGCGCGAAGTATTGAAGTTCGCACCTGATGCATGGATGGATCGAGAGAAAGATAAGATTGGTTGCGAGTTTCCGTTTACCAAACTATTTTATGTCTATAAACCCCTACGTAGTGTAGAGGATATTTTGGATGAGATAATGACGCTGGAAGAGGATATGAATGGAGCGTTGGAACATATTTTAGAGGTATAGGTTATGGCGAAGCGTTACGAAAAATATAAGGATAGCGGCATCGCTTGGATCGGTGAAATGCCAGAGCATTGGGATGTGTTTCCAATAAAGCATCTATGTAGATACGAGAAATATTCAGTAAAAACAGGTCCTTTTGGCACACAGTTGAAGGGAGATGACTTGCAAGAATCGGGTGATGTAATAGTTTATAATCAGAAAAATGTAATTTATCAGCGTTTTGACGAAGTAAGATTTTATGTTTCCAATCAAAAGGCAAACGAGTTAAAGTCATTTTACACGCAACCTAATGATTTCCTGATAACTAGTAGAGGGACAATAGGTAGAGCTGCAATTCTCCCTAATACAGCAGATATGGGTATACTTCACCCTTGTCTAATAGCCCTGAGATTAAACAGAAGTAAGGTATTGGATAAATGGTTGTTATATTTTATCAATGATACTGATTGCTTTAGAACAGGAATTCAATTGGCTAGCAATGCTACTACAATTGAAGTTATATATACTGAAACATTAAAAAAATCACTTGTTGCTATTCCATCTATTCCAGAACAAGAGCAGATAGCGAAGTATTTGGATTGGAAGTGTGGGGAAGTTGATAGGATTGTTGAGGTGCGTGAACGGCAGATTAAGTTGCTTGGCGAATTGCGTACATCGGTTATCAGCCGTGCTGTAACTCGTGGGCTCAACCCCAACGCTCCGCTAAAAGATAGTGGCATCGACTGGATAGGGCAAATCCCAGAACATTGGGAAATAAAAAAGGTGAAATTTACCGGTAAAGCAATAATAGGGCTTACCTATTCGCCTAATGATATTATTGATAAAGGCGGTAGCATTGTTCTACGTTCAACAAATATTCAAAATGGCGTGCTGGATTTATCGGATAAGGTAAGAGTTAATTCAAGCATATCAGAGAAACTTAAAATTAGAAAAGGCGATGTTTTATTATGCAGTAGAAATGGCAGTGCTTCGTTAGTTGGAAAGTGTGCATATATAGGTGATGTGTTGGATGGAGTAACATGGGGAGCATTTACAACTGTCCTAAGGAGTAGCATGAAAAAATATTTGTATTATGCGTTAAATTCTGATATTATGAAATTCTATCTTGGAATGTTTAGCACAAGTACAATCAATCAGTTGACAACTGGGACGTTAAATAATATGGAATTACTAATTCCACCAGCTACTGAGCAACAGCAAATCGCCGACTACCTTGATAAGAAAACAGCGGAGATAGATAGAACCATCAACAAATTCAAAGTGCAAATAGATAAACTCAAAGAGTACAGACAAGCACTCATTACAGAAGTGGTAACAGGCAAGATAGATGTTAGAGGCATCGAAATACCTACACCAAAAAACAACTAACAGATAAAAAAAACTCTAAACGATATATATTATGACTCAGAGTGATTATATGATAAACAACCCGACAGAGACGGTGTTTGAAGATGTTATTGCGGCTTACCTTGCCGCAAGTCCACTATATAATCTCCGTACATCGGCTGATTTTGACATCAACCAAATGTGTGACCCTGTGATGCTCCGCCAGTTTATCGAAGAGGGGCAACCGGAAACGTGGGCAAAGCTCTCAAAACGATTTGGGACGGAAGCTCTTGATCAGGTGATTCGTGAATATAATCGTCAGGTAGACAATAACGGAATGCTCAAAACGCTCCGTGACGGATTTACGCTACAAGGCATAAAAATTAAGCTGCTACAATTCAAGCCCGACCAGAAACGCAACACGCCATTTGTGGCTCTATACAATAAGAACTGCTTCTCTGTTGTGCGTCAAATGCGGTACTCTACCGCTGCAAAAGACAAAGGCAATGAGCTTGATTTAGCGATACTTATTAATGGCATTCCGTTTATCACTTGCGAACTCAAAAACGAAGGTACGGGACAAACCATTGTCAATGGTATGGAGCAATACCGCAACCATAGAGACCCTAACAACAGAATGTTAAAGAGTTGCTTGGTACATTTTGTAGCAGATAACAATCGTGTAATGATGACCACAAAACTATGTGGAGAGAATACAATGTTCTTACCCTTTAACATCAACACCGACAACCCTATTATCGAAGGCAAATACGCAACGAGTTATATGTGGGAAGAGATATTTCAGGCAGATAGTTTGCTCAATATCATTCAAGATTTTATCAAGCAGTATATCCCCAGAAAAAGTAAAACGAGAGAGAGAGTAACCATCTTCCCTCGTTACCATCAGTTACGCTGTGTTCGCAGAATCATTGCCGACATTAAAGAGAAAGGTAATGGCGAGAGCTATCTCGTGCAACACAGTGCAGGTTCAGGCAAGTCTAAAAGTATTGCGTGGCTTGCTCATCAACTTAGCGACCTGTTTGATGTAGAAGATAAGCCCTCTTTTGACAGTATTATAGTGGTAACGGACCGAATTATTCTTGACAAGGCAATCGCCGACGAGATAGAGGATTTTGCAGCCGTTGCCGGAGTGGTAAAATCGGTAAAAAGCGGCTCTTCAAAACTTGCGACGGCACTTGAGAATGGCAACCGTATCATAATCACCACGATTCAAAAGTTTGCAAATGTTCGCAAGCACCTTGGTGAACTCAAAGGTAAACGTTTTGCAGTTATCATTGACGAGGCGCACAGTTCGCAAAATGGCGAGAACGCTAAAGACGTGAAAATTACACTCACAGACAAAGAACTTCTGCAAACAATTGTAGAGGAGAATGATGCGGAGATAGAGAACGATACCGATCGCTTGTTAGCTGAAATTCAAGCAGCACGTGGACAAATGGATCACATTTCTTATTTTGCCTTTACTGCTACTCCGAAAAAACAGACATTGGCTCTATTTGGACACAATGGAGAGGCATTTGATATTTACTCAATGCGTCAGGCTATTGATGAAGGGTTTATATTGGATGTTCTGGAGAACTACACCACCTTCAAATCTATGTTCGAGATTGTAGGAAAACAGATGGAAGATGAGAAGGACGAGGAATATGATAAGAAAAAAGCTATGAAGCTTTTGATGCAGCATGTAAACGACCATCCATACACTATCTCATATAAAGCCGATATGATGCTTACTCACTTTATGAATAAGACTATTCACAAAATAAACGGAAGAGCAAAAGCGATGGTTGTCACAAGTTCTCGCGCCAATGCGGTAAGGTACAAACAGGTAATAGATAAAATCATCGCAGAGAAGTATGGAAATCTAATATCTACTCTCGTGGCATTTTCTGGCAGCGTTGAAATAAACGCCCATACATATACCGAAGAGAACATGAATGGCTTCGGTATCAAGGATGCTGCAATACGTGATAAATTCAATGACGATAAATGCAGAATACTTATCGTAGCCAATAAATTCCAAACAGGATTCGACCAACCTCTATTGCATACAATGTATGTTGATAAGCAACTAGGTGGGGTGCAAGCAATTCAGACGCTGAGCCGACTTAACCGCTGTGCCGAATGGAAACAAGACACTATGGTTATCGACTTTGTGAATGAACAGGAGGAGATTCAGAAGTCATTCCAACCATACTATCAAACAACACGTTTGAGCGAACCTATTGATACGCAAAAGCTCTATGATTTTAAATCAGAAATAGATAAATACAAAGTCTTTACGGAAAAACAACTTAACGAAGCAATAGAGGTATTGATAGATAAATCGCAAAAGCCAGAAGTGCTTTCACCACTATTCAGAACTATTATTGAAGAGCGTGTTGATCCCATGGAGAACGAAGAGAAAGTGAAGTTTCGTAAGCTTGTTGATCGATATGTGCGTCAATATACATTCCTTTCGCAATTAATGACATTTATCGATCCTCAATTAGAAAAATATTACCTGTTCTGCAAACTGCTATATAAGTTCTTGCCATACACTAAAGAAACTCTCCCTCTTGATATATTAAACCGTATCAATCTCGATAAATTCAAGATAGAGGAGTCAGCTAGTGGAACTATTCTGCTTGATAAAGAGGATGGTAACTTAAAATCAGGCGGAGATGGACGAGTAAATGCACCTAAACCGGGAACGCTCGGAACATTACAAGATTTGCTCAAAGAGATCAACGAACCGTATGCAGGTTTTCTACAAGAGAATGATAAGTTGATATACTCTTTGTTGCTTGAGGTACTTCAAGATGAGGATATTCAAAAAGCCTTCAGTGCTCAAAATACGGTTGATGTGTTAATTGAACTTGTGAAAGACAAGTTTACAGCTAAAGGTTGGGATAAAATCAATGAATATGTTAGTCTTATGGAGGTTATGTCTGGTAATCAGGCTTTTTCAGAAACTTTCTTCAGAAAGGCATTTGAGTTCCTTGCTGCGGCAACAACCAAATCAAATAGACCTAGTTACGACGAAGTAGTTCTCAAACAATTGATGTACGACAATCTTATCGGGGAATTTGAAGAGCTGGCAGGAGTAACCTATCGTGATCTTGAAGAAGTTATAGATTGGCTCTTTAAGATATTTAATGCTACAACGATTGAAAGTCTTGACGGACTCAATGAAATAGTAAAAGAGACTTTCAACAATCTATATCGTGCAGAGAATAGAGATATTGATTTACAGATATATTTTCAGACATTGGTCACTAAGTACGAAGCACTGTTGCGCAAAATATATTATATGAAAGAAGGAAAAGAACTTGTATCCGATAAGGCATCAACAGGTTTAGTAAATGTAGTATATCAATTCCCAGATATTCAACGATTGTATAAAAATAAGGACCCTAAACTGGCTAATATGAGTACATTCTATAACTTACTTTATCAATGGCGAAATGACCAGGCACATCAAGCTCCAATTTTAAAATCAGGCGAGTTATCACCTGCTTTACATGCAATTGCTGCAATGTATGTCTATGCTGCAATGGTGAGTGCAACAGATATAGAGGTTGCTGGATATTAGTATTCTCAAGTAGTACATAGCTAAAGAGTTCAAGTTTTCTTGAGCTCTTTTTTTATTATGCAGATTGAATGAATTCATACATATCACCTTTGTTGTGAAATTATTAATCATTTAAACTAAAGGTAATATGAAAAAGATTCTACTCTCTCTAATTGCCGCTGTCTCTATAACATCGTGTGTATTTGGTCCATATTTGACTTATAACGTCGGACTATCCAACGTGGAGGCTCCTGCTGATGCAAAAAACACAGTATGGAGATACCAAAATTATTAAACTTGACGTAGAAGGAAAAACCAACTACAAGTACGAGGATGCCTACATTGATATAATGTGGATCGTCACTCAGTGATATTGTGATACCGAACGATAATGTATATTACGTCAGCGTACAGTATGGTGGATGGCGCGAAGGTAAATTATTCAATTTCCCTATTGACAAAAATAATATTGAGGAGTCAAAACAACTTTTCATTGGTAAAACTGTCCGCATATTATTCCCTAAAATCATTCAAGATGTAAAGAATGAGTATGTTTTTGAGTTTAGAGTCGAAGATATTATTCAGAAAAAGTAATCTGTGCAGATAGAATGCACAACAGCAATATATCTTTGTATCAAATCAATAGTTCAGGATTTTCAAATAAGTAGTTTGCTTATATCAGCCGTGCAGACTACCCTTAACACAAGCAGGTTGATTCATCTAATTCTTTCATTTTATGGATTATTATTACGTAAACAAGAATGCTCAATCAACGGGTGAACATGAGGTGCACAAAAGCACATGTAGTTATTTACCTCACAGTTCAAATCTAATTGGACTAGGTTATTTTTCAAACTGTGCGGATGCAGTTAAAAAAGCAAAAGAGTATTACTCTAATGTAAATGGTTGCTACTATTGCTGCCCAAGTTGCCATAAACGGTAAACAATGCACCAGCCGAGAAAACAGGTTTTCATTATACCTGTAAATAATGAACAGAGTGATCCTTTCTGGAAAATTTGGGGTTATTAAAACTTAAATGATATGAGAGCACCAATTGGTACTACCGCATCTACAGGGCAAAAATGTCCTGAGAGTGGCGTATGGCAAGTGGTTGGAACACCTTCAACAACCGCTCCTATAGCCAAAGGTAACACTATGCCTCCATACGGAGGAAGAGCTGTGACATGGAAACTCATCCAGTACGCTTAATGTGTTACACAATCAAAGGGATTGTTTGATAATCAAATGATCCCTTTTCTCTATTATCGTATTAAAAAGATGGAAGCTATCGGCAAGTAAGAGAATAGAATTTCAAAATTCTTACTTCATATCCTTGAGTCTATTTCTACGTTAACAGTATTCCGCTAGATAGGTTTTCTTGGTGTCGGGTAATAAGAATGAAGCTTCTATAAGTTGTTCGGTTAGTGGCTCCATATGAACAATCTATTGCCTTTGCAAAGAACCATAGCGATATTTTCTGCGGAGATGCTTAAGAAGCTATCTTCATATCGTTTTAAAGAATACAGGAACAATCGTTCAAACAGCTTTGGGTGAATTTTCATCAGTAAATGGAGTTCTACATTTATCAAATGTCACAGCTGGTACCGGTGGACGTTCTTATATGAATTACTCTAAAATGTCGGTATAAACGAATAGCGCACATTAGAACTTATTCGAATTAATAATCGGATAACAGTAAAAGAGGTAGCAGACTCTCTCTCACTTTCCTTACGGCAGGGTGAACGTATTATGT
>OGJR01000868.1_pt1 | contig 22833 bp, 19 predicted proteins | sample 1572301 | NCBI WGS metagenome assembly OGJR01 (sample SAMEA2582083, study PRJEB24529) | metagenome | biome: Human gut stool | place: China | collected 2011 | reverse complement strand
GGAGAAGCCTTTGGTAAGAGCGCCGTAGACAGTGGCAAAATAGTTTGTTCCGGATGTATATTATATAGATTATTCTGAGTTTAGTAAAAAGGGGCAGTATGGAAATTATGTTATAAAGTATACTTTTAGTGAAAAACCACGTTATAACTGGGTTAATACTGTAAATGTGGGTCGTTACAATATTAATGATGAAGCAAAGTATACAAGCTGGAAAAAGGAACATGCGGAGAAGTTTATTAATAACTAACAGGAGATTATCAATGATGACATGCATTTCATGCCGCATTTAAGTCATTTCGTACCATATATCTTTTAATACATAATTGAAAGTACTATGATAATAATCATCATTGCAGTTTACGACAAATTGGTGTCGTTCACGACATTTTTGTTGAAGTGGAAAGGGTTGTAAAATATTATATAATCAGAACAAAGGAGATGCATCATATGAAGGGTAAGCAAAAGGTTATTATAGGAATTATTGCAGCAGTTGCAGTTGTCGGAATCGTGGCGGCAGTAGTTCTGGGGATGAGTAGAGGAAAATCAGACAAAACAATTAATGTCGGCAATGCGACAGAGTCAGACGAGATGAGCAGCTGGAGAACTGACGGACATCGTGTGGCGAAAGCGGAGTCAGGTTATTATTATCTGGAATGGAGTGATACTGATTCGACTACAATGCTTATGTATCTCGATGACAGTACACATAAGACTATTCCAGTGTGTGCCAAAGCTGAATGTAAGCATAATTCATCAGATTGTAATGCAGTATTAGACAGCAGCTATAACAATTCACCGCTTCATTACTATAAGGGAAGCCTGTACACTGTGAAAGTTGAAAATGGAATGGCTAAGTTAGAGAGAATTGCTAAAGATGGAAACAGCAGAGAAAATGTTGCAGATTTGTTTGCAAGTGATAACGGAACTGTATCTTTAGTATTTCATGACGACTGTGTGTATGCATATGACAGGATTGGGCATACAGGTGCAGTTGAGAGTAAAGATACTGATAAAGTAGTGATTGTAAAGGCAGAACTTGCAAATGGAAAGACAACTGAAGTGTTCTCATATGAGGGAGCGAACAACGCTATTAATGAGGCGAGAAGCTTTGGTGACAAACTGTTTTTCTTGATTAATCATAACTCAATTAATAAAGAGACATTAACAGCAGATGTTAATTACAAGCTTTATTGTTATGATTATGCCACAGGCAGCGCAGAGCAGGTATCTGACAAGAATATATCTGATTATTATGTTGATACAGACAATGGAATTCTGTACTATTTCGTGATAGATAAGGGACTTTATTCAAGAAAGCTTAATGAAAATGATGGCAAACTGTTGTATAAGGCGGATGATTCAATAGTAATGGCAGCCCTGTCTTATGATGGAAAGTACATATATATGTGTAACGGTGGAGCAGGAAGTGCAACTCAGATTACTAATTTTATTGATGAGAAAATATTTGTACTTAATCCGGACGGAACCCTTGTCAATACTATAGAACTCGACAGAAGAAAAATGAGTAATCTGTACTACGGCGACGACAAGTACCTGTTCATAGGCTACTCTAATAAGCTGTCGTATATTAATAAGAGCAATATTAGCAGCAGTGTGGAGATAGTTCCTGTTAAGTGATTTTGGAGCGGGCTTACACAGTGAGGGGCGGAATATGAACGAGTTTAGGAGACTGATTAACAGGAAAGTTGTCATTGGTTTTATCGCATTGCTTATTATTAATGTATCGTTGTATGTCTATCAGCAGACGAAGGGCGCAGGGCTTAAGGAATTAAGGTTTGAAACCGCGCAGCGGCAGTGGTGTGTTGATTACTATGGCAATTATGATATTGAGGCTGCGATAAATGCGGTGGATTCGGATATAGAGAGGATATTAAGTTACAGGAAGGCTGATAAGCAGGGTGTGGAGTCTGAGGCAGCAGTTGAGAATTATACATCTGTGGTTTTTGAAAAATATAAGCCGCTGTCTGATAGCGAACAGCTTCTGTTTCTGACCGTATTAAGGGACGTAGAAAGCCAGCTTGAATATATCAGTAAGTATCCTGAGGACATCAGGCAGATTCAGACTAATGCACAGCAGCTTATGACTTTCTCTATATTTTCTGATAAGAATAGTTTTACATATAACAATATTGTAAAGACGGGCAAGGATTTTGAAAAGGTAGCTGATGTATCGCTTTATCTTGTTAATAATAAGGCGGCAGGCAGTTTTGTAGATTACTATTACACATTTTATTTCGCGCTGATTATGATGGTTTTCATAATATATGGGCTGTCGGGCGAGCGTGATAATGGAATGTGGGGGATTGTACATTCGGCAGGAAGCGGAAGGCTTCGGCTTGCGTTGCACAGACTGTTTATTATCGCAGGCTCTGGCGTGGTTATAACAGCGGGGCTGTATTTTACAACATTTGCAGCAGCGCTGCTGTTATACGGCGGAGCAGGTGCGCTCAATGCGTCGGTTCAGTCCATACAGGCATTTGAAAGATTTGCTATGCCGATGAGCCAGATTGGGTTCGTGCTATACAATTATGTATACAGTGCGCTGGCGGTAGTGGTTCTTAGCGTGGCATTATGGGCTGTATTCGTTGTAAACAGGAAGCGGAATCATGCGCTTATTCTGACCGGAGTAGTTGTGGGGCTGGAAGTGCTTATGTATTACAGGATAGGGCTTCACAGCATCTACAGTGCATTTAAACAGATTAATATTGTGCGTCTTATGAAGGTCAACGAGATCATCAGCACATATGCGAACCGCGGAAGGGGAAGCTTTGTCATATCTGAGTCGGCTATTATGTTCTGGGCGCTTATGATGATTCTTGTTGTGTCCGTGGCTGTTGCGGTAATGGGAACTGTGCTTATGCGTCCGAGTCAGGGTAAAAATGTGCTGACACGGCTTACTGATAAGCTGTATGCCGGATATCAGCATCTTTTTGCAAATGTGCCGGTTGTTCTCAAGGAGATTCACAAGCTGATTGTGACAAGCAGGGGATTTACGGTTATTGTGGTGCTTCTACTGGTTGTTATGTATTTTATCAGTTATGGAAAGATGGCTTTCTCGGACAACTCCAGAGAGCGTGACAGGATATATCTTGAGAAGGGCGGTGCTGATTATTCGCAGATATCTGCCCTGATTGATGAGCGCAGAGCTGATTATATGCAGGCTGTCCAGAAAAGTATGGAAGCTTCTGAACAGTATGAGAATGGTGAGATTGGAATTGATGAGTTATCGCAGATTAATTCGACTGTGTCTATATATGCGTCGCGCTATGCTTCGGTGAGGGAATTTGAGCAGAAGCGGGAATATCTTGAGAATCTTAAGGAAGAGACTGGAATTGACGGATATATGATGTCGGACAGAGGATACGAGGAAATATTCGGCAAGTATGGAAAGGCAAGGGAGATTGTGCTTCTTATGGCTCTGCTTGCGTCTGTTGTGCTTATTGTATCAGAGAATATCGGAATTGAGACAAGCACAGGAACTAAATATATTGTCAATGCTGCGAGCGGAAAGAATACGGTTAAGATTAAGAGAATTGCCGCTTCTCTGGCACTCTGTATAGTTTTGTATTTTATTGTGTATGGAATTGATATGATATATTTGCAGAATTATTATGGCATGCCATATACAGAAGCACCGCTTATGAGTCTTACATTTATGAGGGACTGCGGACTAAATATTTCTATTGGAACATTTATTGTAATACGATTGATTGTAAGGCTGGTTATGATGTTTGCTGTATTTGCAGTCACATATGTGTTTAGCAGCCGTTTTTCTGAAGTGCGTGGAAGGGCTGTCAGTGTACTGATCATAGTAGCGGTGATTGTGCTTGTGGTTGTAACGGGAAATGTCAGCATATGGTGAAGGAGGCTGATATGGCTGAGTTAAAATATAATGATGAGAATTTTGATGATGACTTTGACGATTTCGATGATTATGATGACAGATTTCATCAACAAATGAAGTTGACTATGGTACTTCTTCCATATATACACAGAAAGATATGGAAGATGCTGTTAAAGTTATAAAAAGAAAGTTTAAGCATATGAAGGGATTTGAACTTCATAAAGTCTATTTTGTAGATGACGAATTCTCCGAAAGTACTTTGCAGGCAGTAAATGCAAAAGGTAAGAAACAGGGATGGACAGAAAAATTTACGCAGGTTGTTTATTTTCAGACAGATTTTCATACACCGATAAAAGAGTCAGATATTAACAATCCTGAATGGGAAGCGAATACAGAGTACATACATTATGGATGGACTCTTGCACGGAGCGATGGCGGCAAGTGGCGGATAATATCTGAAGGATATTAAAAAAAGGCAGAAGATTTACCCGAATTATCCTAGGTAGTTCTTCTGCCTTTGACTGTATAAAGTTCTATATATTGTTGTGTGAATTATTCCGCATCACCGAATATTACATGTCTTACTGGTGTAAGTGCATATAATAGTATCATTCCGATGATTCCGCATACGATTATCTCGCCAGCGCCAACTGTAACGAAGAACATTGCAAACATGCCCTCTGAGCCGTAAGCAAACTTAAGTACGAATGGTACAATGATTGTGTTAGCAACAATTGGTGGAACTGGTGCAAGCCACTTATGCTTTCTTAACAGGTATGTTCCGATTGCACCGATAAGTGTTGCAATGCTTCCAAATACTACATCCCATACAATTGCGCCACCAAGGATGTTAGCAATTATACAGCCAACAAATAATCCAGGGATTGCTGCAGGTGTAAAGTAAGGCAGTATTGTGAGTGCCTCCGCAATTCTGAACTGCACTGGTCCGAAACTGATGTAGTTAAAGATTACTACAAGTACGACATAGATTGCTGCAATTACAGCGGCCTGTGTGATGAATTTCACACTCATTCCTTTTTTCTTCATATTCAATTATCTCCTTTAGTTTTGTTTTGCGTGTGGAAGGTCTCGAACACACGATTTGTTACTGTATCATAACACAGCCTGTGTAGTTTAGCAGATTATCATGAGATTGGCAAGTACAAATGTATATTATATGTGAATGTAAGCTGGATGTAAGTTTCGTGTTATATAATTGTGGTAAATAAAGAAGCACATTTTTAATAAGAGACATTGAAAAAGGAGGGCGAGATTTATGGATGATAAAAATGTTGTTAAGAAAAGGGTGACTCTTGCTATTGCATTTGCAGTATTCATTGTTGTGGTAATTGCAGTAATACTGCTTATCAAGCCAGTAATGTCTAAGGTTCAGGAGAATCGCACAGCAAAGGTGTCGCAGGAAACGGCACAGGAAGCGGAAGAATTTCTTAAGACTAAGTATCCGGAAGTTGTGATTGAGAAGCGCGAAATGTATGTTAAAGAGCATAAGCCGCAGGAGAATACGCAGTATATTAGCAGCAAGAGCATTGATACGGAATATTCGTATGCATCTTACGTATTCTATGGTACAATGGATACACCAGATGCGAAAGGAGACAGCGTCATAATCTATATGTCGGATAGCGGAAAGTCGCCATATTATACTGTTAAGGACAGCACGGATAAAGATAATGCAAAGTGGCAGATGACGATTGTGCAGAATAAGTCAGGCAACGCTAAGACTTGGGATTATGCATTTAAAGAAAAGTAATGCTTAAGATTATAGGAATATATTTATTGATTATTAATGTAGTAACATTTGCTTTGTATGGAATTGATAAGTGGAAAGCGATACACAACAGATGGCGAATAAGGGAGGCGACTCTTCTTATTACAGCGCTAATCGGCGGTTCGCTTGGAGCTTTTATTGCAATGCAGATGTTCAGACATAAGACAAAAAAGTGGTATTTTAAGTATACGGTTCCTGCTATGCTTGTTGTGCATGTGGTGGGGATGATTTTATTGGTGGTTAAATTGTAAGCAGGCTGTTATGTGGGACAGCCTGCTTGATTTATGTTTGGTGAATATGTGCGTTGTCGAAAAAATAAACTGTAAAAAATTTTTAGGTTATAACCGCAAAACTTTCTGATTGAATTATAGATTAAGGAGTGTAACCGCATTTTTACCGAGTATTGCATCGGTATCTTTTTCTGAAAATCCACACTCTTTTATTAAATCTACTGCGTCTTTCTGGTCGTCCCACGGGCTGTCAGAGCCGAATAATATGTGGTCTGCACCGTGAATGTTGACCATTTTCTTGAATTTTTCTATTGTAAGGCTTGCGTTGTGATTGAGCTTCTTGATGCATGATGAGGTATCAAGATATACATTTTTCATGTAATCGTCTTCTAATATGCAGGCGACTTCGTTCCATTGTCCCCAGCCACCCATATGTGCAAGGACGAGTTTTTCAGGCTTTACTTCCTGAATCATTGTGGTAAGTCTGTCGACGCTTGACTCGTCGCAGCTCGGAAAGCTTACATCGAAGCCTGCATGTATAAGTATTATAAGCCCGAGTGCTGATGCATATTCGATAAGCCTTAATGACTGCATATCATCTATATTGGTTTTCTGGAAAACCGGGTGAAGCTTGATGCCTTTGAAACCATTGTTGGAAAGCCAGTTCAATATTTCTCTGAAATTCTCACAAGCCGGATGTATTGCCCCAAATGAAATTAATCCGGTTGTCTCACTTGTTTCATTAGTCTTTAAAGCAAGTGTATTGATTGTGTCGCACTGATTAGGCTTGGTTGCCACGGGAAGCAGTACGGAGTAATCAATGCCAGCTTTTTTCATTGAATCTGTAAGAGAATGTACTCTGCCATCAAGATAATTGTGTATTCCTCCGCTGTGGGCTAATGTGCCAACTGCTCTGTCAGCAAGTTCATCTGGAAATGTATGTGTATGGAAATCTATTATCATAAAGCCTCCTTGAGATTAGGTATATACGGCTGTCATCTGCTGTTGTGTAGGTGACAGCCGTATATTAGTCATTACATATATAATAACCATTTTGACATGGTGTATACAATTGTTTAAGTGTTATATTTGCTCTGCTTTATTATGTATATATTTTTCGTATAAAATCAAGTTCTTTTTTGGGGGATGACCTACTAAAGCTAAGGGAAGTGGAAGATTAGTAGGTGAAATCAAGCAATATAAAGAGCAGTAGGGAGGATAACAGCCGGGAAAGACCTACTAAAAAGAGCGTAAGCAGCAGATTAGTAGGTGAAATCAAGCAAGATAAAGAACAGGAGAGAGGATAACAGCTGGGAAAGACCTACTAAAGAGAGCGTAAGTGGAAGATTAGTAGGCGAAATCAAGCAAGAAGATGAGCGGATGGGAAGAAAATAGTTGTGAAAGACCTACTAAAGTTGAGGAAAATGGAAGATTAGTAGGCAAAATTAAGCAAGATAAAGAGCAGGAGAGAGGATAACATCCGTGAAAGACCTACTAAAGTTGAAGCAAGTGGCGGATTAGTAGGCACACAGCCAACACCCATCTAATACCATGACGAATAACCAGCACATACCACCAAATACTCAGCTAATACCGAGCCATTACCCAGCTTCCCCACAATTCAAATAACAAGATAACAAGAATACAAGAATCTGCAAAAAACCTATTGACAAATAGGAAATTGAGAATATAATGATTTACATACCAAGATACTATGTTTATATGGAATTGGGTTCGCAAGAAGGATTCACAAGAAGGATTCACAAGAAGATTATGCAGAACTATGCGAGGAGGTACATGAAGGTTGAAGAATAGAGTTATTACAACAGATGTACTTATTATAGGTGGTGGAACGGCGGGATGTTTTGCCGGTATCACACTTGGAGGGAAGAAAGACCTTGATGTACTGATTGTTGAGAAAGCTAACATTGTACGAAGCGGCTGCCTTGCTGCAGGTGTTAATGCAATTAATGCCTACATTACTAAGGGCAGGGTGCCACAGGACTATGTTGATTATTGTAAGAAAGATGCAGATGGAATTGTAAGAGAGGATCTGCTTCTTTCAATGTCTGAGAGGATTAATCATGTCACTAAGATAATGGAGGACTTAGGACTTGTAATACTCAAGGACGAGAATGGAGAATATGTTGCGAGAGGAAATCGCAATATTAAGATTAATGGTGAGAATATTAAGCCGATACTGGCAGATGCAGTTAAGAAGCAGGACAACGTAACTGTAATCAATCACCTTAATATTACAGATTTCATAGTAGAGAATAATGAAATTAAGGGTGCATATGGATTTGATGTCAACAATGCAGAGTTCTATGAGATAAATGCGAAGGCAGTTCTTGTGGCAACTGGTGGTGCGGCAGGTCTTTACAGACCTAACAATCCGGGATTTTCAAGACATAAAATGTGGTATCCACCATTTAATACAGGAGCCGGATATGCAATGGGAATCAATGCAGGTGCGGAGATGACCACATTTGAAATGAGATTCATTGCTTTAAGATGTAAAGATACAATCGCACCGACAGGAACGATTGCACAGGGTGTTCCGGCAAAACAGCTTAATTCTAACGGTGAAGTGTACGAGAACAAGTATGGGCTTACAACTTCACAGAGACTTTATGGAACAGTTACGGAAAACCGTGAGGGCAGAGGTCCTTGTTATCTTGGAACTAAGGGAATAAGCAAGGAGCAGGAAGAAGACCTTTACAAAGCATATCTTAATATGGCACCGAGCCAGACACTTAAGTGGCTTGAGGCGGCGGGCGGTCCTTCTGAAGAAAATGTTGAGATAGAAGGAACTGAGCCATACATAGTCGGAGGTCATACGGCGAGTGGTTACTGGGTTGATAATAACCGAGAGACTACAATCCACGGGCTTTTTGCAGCAGGCGATGTTGCAGGCGGATGTCCACAGAAATATGTGACAGGCGCACTTGCCGAGGGCGAGATTGCAGCACAGGCGATAGCAGAGAGACTTCCTGGTTCTGGAAAAGGATTTGTTGTCAGGGAAGCTTCGGATGAGGAGCTGTCACAGGAAGCACTGGAAAAGAAGCATGAATACGAGAGCTTCCTTAATAATAAGCAGGGGCTGGTCGATATCGAGCAGACTGAGGAAGCAATGCAGAAGATTATGGACCAGTACGCAGGCGGCATAAGCACTGATTATCAGTACAATGAAGCAAGACTTGAGCTTGCGGACGAGAAGATAAAGTTCTTAGAGAAGAGCATTGATAATCTTGTGGCACAGGATGCGGACGACTTGCTTAGAATCTATGAGATAAGAGAGAGACTTACGGTTTGCAGGAGTGTTATAGCACATTTGAAGGCAAGAAAAGAAACACGCTGGCACAGCTTTGCGGAGAACATGGATTATCCGGCTAAGAGTGATGACTGGTTAAAATATGTCAACTCACGCAAGGAGAATGGCGAGATTAAGATAATCATAAGAGACCTTGTGAGAGGAGGCGACAGCTATGAGCATTCAGATAAATAAGTTAAAATGCGTTGGCTGTGGGCAGTGTATCGAAGCCTGTCCTGGCAACCTTATTAAGAAAGATACAGATGGAAAAGCATTTATAAAGCATGTCAAGGACTGCTGGGGCTGTACATCATGTCTTAAGGAATGTCGTTTTGAGGCGATTAACTTCTTCCTTGGTGCTGATGTCGGTGGCAAGGGAAGCACTCTTTCGTTCAGACAGAATGGAAGCATCAATACATGGACGGTGACTTCGCCGGACGGAACAGTTAAGACGCTTGAGGTCAACAGACAGGAATCTAATAAATATTAGGGAGGAATATCATGGGTAATTTATCACATTTGGACGCACTCGAAGCAGAGGCGATATACATTATTAGGGAAGTTGCAGCAGAATGCGAAAAGCCGGTAATGCTGTATTCTATAGGAAAGGACAGCTCAGTTATGCTTCATCTTGCAATGAAAGCATTCTATCCTGAGAAACCACCATTTCCATTTCTTCACATTGACACAACATGGAAGTTCAAGGAAATGATTAAGTTCAGGGATGAGACCGCGAAAAAGCTTGGAATCGAGATGCTTACTTACACTAACGAAGAGGGTGTTAAGCAGGGAATCAACCCATTTGACCACGGTTCAGCTTACACTGATATCATGAAGACTCAGGCTCTTAAGCAGGCGCTTAACAAATACGGCTTTACAGCAGCATTTGGCGGTGGACGAAGAGACGAGGAGAAATCAAGAGCTAAGGAGAGAATTTTTTCTTTCAGAAATACAGCACAGGCATGGGACCCTAAGAACCAGCGTCCGGAAATGTGGAAGCTTTACAACACTAAGATTCACAAGGGCGAGAGCATGAGAGTTTTCCCTATCTCTAACTGGACTGAGAAGGATATCTGGCAGTACATCCAGAGAGAAAAGATTGATATTGTACCTCTTTATTTTGCAGCAGAAAGACCTGTTGTATACCGTGACGGCAATATCATCATGGTTGATGATGACAGAATGAGACTTCTTCCGGGCGAGAAGCCACAGATGAAGAAGGTAAGATTCAGAACTCTTGGCTGTTATCCACTTACAGGCGGCGTTGAGTCAGACGCAGAGACTCTTGATGAGATTATCGAGGAGACTTTAAGTGCGGTTGAGTCAGAAAGAACAAGCCGTGTAATCGACCATGAGGAAGCAGGAAGCATGGAAAGAAGAAAGAAAGAGGGGTACTTCTAGAATGAAAGGTTTACTTAAATTTATTACATGCGGTAGTGTTGATGATGGAAAATCTACACTTATCGGACACATTTTATATGATTCAAAGTTATTGTATGCAGATCAGGAGAAGGCGTTAGAGCTTGATTCCAAGGTCGGAAGCCGTGAAGGTAAGATTGATTATTCACTTCTTCTTGATGGTCTTATGGCTGAGAGAGAGCAGGGAATTACGATTGATGTTGCTTACAGATATTTTACAACTGACAACAGAAGCTTTATCGTTGCTGATACTCCGGGACATGAGGAGTACACAAGAAACATGGCGGTTGGTGCTTCATTTGCAGACCTTGCAGTAATCCTTGTTGATGCAAAGCAGGGCGTGCTTATCCAGACTAAGAGACACGCAAGAATCTGCGCACTCATGGGAATTAAGCATTTTGTATTTGCAGTTAATAAGATGGACCTTGTTTGTTACAGTGAGGAGCGTTTCAACGAGATTAATGCACAGATAGCAGAGCTTACTAAGGAACTTTCACTTGCAGATGTAGTTGTTATCCCTGTTTCGGCAACAGAGGGCGATAATGTTACAACTAAGTCTGCTAATATCCCATGGTATAAGGGCGAGGCACTTCTTCCATACCTTGAGCAGATTGATGTTGATGATACTGAGGAAGAAAAAGGCTTCTACATGCCTGTTCAGAGAGTATGCCGTCCAAATCATGAATTCCGTGGTTTCCAGGGACAGATTGAGGCAGGAAGCGTATCTGTTGGTGACGAGATTATCACTCTTCCAACTAAGGAGCATGTACATGTCAAGAGCATCCATGTTGGTGATAAGGAAGCCCAGAGCGCATCTATCGGACAGCCTGTTACTATCCAGTTAGACCGTGAGGTTGATGTCTCAAGAGGTTCAGTTCTTGCGGCAGGAGCAGACCTTAAGCTTGCAACTGAGATTACTGCTACAATCCTCTGGATGGATGATGATGTTCTTACTAATAACAAGAACTTCTTTGTAAAGCTTGGAACAAGACTTATTCCGGGCGTTGTTACTGAGATTGTTAATACAATTGATGTCAATACAGGCGAGGAGAAGCCAGCAGCTCTCCTTAAGAAAAATGAAATTGCTGTATGCAAGATTTCTCTTGCTGATGTAATTGTTGTTGATGAATTTAACCTTCACAAGACTATGGGGGAGCTTATCCTCATAGACCGTGTTACTAATATGACTAGTGCCTGCGGCGTTGTCCGTGAAGTTAATGAGGAAGCTGATGATGTTAAGGAAGTTGACGCAGCTTTCAGAGCTGAGCTTAACAACCAGAAGCCTGTTGTTGTAGAGACAGTTCTTTCAGACAAGATTAATGTTGATTTCTTAAAGAAGGTTGAGAAGGAGCTTCTTCTTGAAAGCAAGCACGTATATCTGTATGCTCCGGCAGAGGGCGAGGATTATACAAATGTTGTGACTCACCTTGTAAATGCAGGTATTGTTGTTATTCTTGCACTTAGTAAGGCAGCTGATCTTAAGATTGACGGCGCAGGAGTGCTTGCAGGCTGGGAGTCTGAGATTGATGCCACTACTGTGGATGTGGCTGAGTTTATTAAGAAGAATGCGTAGGCTGGGGGAAGAACGGACGCTGCACTAGAACTTATAAAGCAACGCAGGCACGCTTTCGCTGCTTGTCGCTCGCAGCGGTACTAAGCTTGTCAGGATTTGCCTCACTTTGTGAGGCTGTCCTGACGAGCTAAGTGCCGGCGGCTCCAAAGCACCTGCGTTGCTTTATAAGTTTAGTGCTGCTGGGGTTCTTCCCCGCTGCGTGGGGTTACTTCAGGGTTGGAAGTGTTGGCAGACGTGCGGTAAAGGGCGCTTCGCTGCTTTGCCTGGTTTTGGAATATATTTTGTAGGAGTTAGGTTATAATTATGAATACACATTTTTTTAAAAAGTTAATATCTTTGGGTATGATTTTTTGCCTGACTTTTATTGGACTTTCTGGCTGTGGGCAGAAGAAGACGGAACTTGTTAATGTTTCTTATGATGCCACAAGAGAGTTTTATAAGGAGTATAACAGGCTTTTTGAGGATTACTGGTATGGCAGGACTGGTGAGAAGGTTGAGGTTATCCAGTCTCATGGCGGTTCTGGAAAGCAGGCGCTAGAGGTTGCTAACGGTCTTGGTGCTGATGTTGTCACGCTTGCTCTTGAGGGAGATGTTAATGTTATAAGGGATGAAGGGCTGATTGATGACGGCTATATTGATGATTATTCTGATGACAGTTCGCCTTACACTTCTACGATTGTCTTTCTTGTAAGAAAAGGTAATCCTAAGAATATTAAGGACTGGGACGACCTTCTTAATGACGGGATTAAGGTTATTACCCCTAATCCTAAGACTTCCGGTGGTGCCAGATGGAATTTTCTTGCGGCATGGTATTATTTTAAGAAGCAGGGACAGACTGAGGAACAGGTTCAGGCAAGTGTTACGAGACTTTATAAGAATGTGGCAGTGCTTGATTCAGGTGCAAGAGGTTCTTCTACCACATTTGCAGAGAATGGACAGGGAGATGTCCTGATTGCATGGGAAAATGAAGCATTTTTCGCATTACAGGAATATCCGGGCGAGTATGAAATTGTCGTTCCTTCCGCATCTGTATTGTGCCAGCCAACGGTTGCGAAGGTTGACGAGGTTACACAGATGAATGGAACAGAAGGGTTGGCAGACGCCTATCTTTCTTTCCTGTACACTGATGACGCACAAAGGCTTGAAGCACAGAACTTCTATAGACCGGTAAATAGGGACATCCAGAAGGAGTATGAATCTTCAAGTGATGCAAGAAATATTAAAGAGATTCCATCCGATGGCAAATGGATTGTCAGCGACATTGACATGGCGGATATCGGGTATTTTGGCGGCTGGGAAGCGGCTACACAGAAGTTTTTCTCTGATGGTGGAATATTTGATAAGATATATGATTAATTAAAATGTTTTGTTGAATATGCTGCGCGGTTGAATATATTGTGCGAATCTGACTATGCACAGGTACACGAAGCCTACTAATATAGAGCAAGTTGTTGGTTTAGTAGGTTTCTGCGGAGAATATTATAAGTTGTTTAAGTGAGAAGACCTACTAATCAATCAAGGAAGATATGATTAGTAGGTCTTTCACTCGCAAATTGCTTACAGTTGTTAGTAAAATGTGGAAAAAGACCTACGAAAATATGTTAATTTAACAATATAGTAGGTCGCAAGCCGGAAAGTATATGAATAAACTACGGAAATGACCTACTATATTGAGTGTATAATGGCTTTTAGTGGGTTTTGTCCTCTTTCAGCAGCCTCTTATAAGTACAGTCGATGCCAAGTGCGCCAAGCGGAGCAGTAACTATGATTGCAAGTACAGCAACAGAAAGTACTATCTGTCCGCAGGCAAGTCCGGCGGCTAAAGGAACAGAGCCTATGGCTGCCTGGACGGTTGCTTTAGGAAGATAGGCAATTATGCAGAAAATCCGTTCCTTCCATGTAAGATTTGTCTTTACGGTGCAGAGAAGAACTCCGGCTGCCCTGAAGACAAGTGCTGCAAGAATCATGAGTAAGGCTGGAAGCCCGGCTTTAAGTGTGTAGCGGATATCGACAGCCGCGCCGACAAGCACGAACAATATTACTTCAGCAGCGAGCCACAGCTTGCCGAATTTCTCGGATAGACGGGCTGATACGTCAGGAACACATTTAAACTTAAGCGTACATGCCATTGCGACAACAGCAAGAAGTCCTGAAACAGACACTTTTCCTTCGAGCCAGCCTTCAATTGCAATAAGAAGGAAAGAGAAGCCAAGCACAATAATAACCTTCATGCTGTTTCTTACGGTATGCTTGCGGGCGTATGATGTTTCAAAGAACAGATACAGTCCCAATCCGGTTACTATGCCAAGAATTATGCCGAGTATAATAGACACAGGAATATTTACGAAATCCATAACATTTGCCTTGCCACCCTGTGCCACATTTAAAAATGTTGTGAATAACACTATTACAAATATGTCATCGCAGGAAGCGCCAGACAGTATCATCTGGGGGATTGCCTTGTCTGTTCCGTAGCGTTTCTCAATGAGCATTACCATCCGGGGAACGACAACCGCAGGAGAAACGGCGGCGAGAACTGCACCCATTACTGCAGCTTCGGCGTGGTTAATTCCAAGAATTACAGGGGCAAGCAGAATATAACTGATGATTTCGCAGGAAGCCGGAATGAAGGACATGAGAATTGCACTTCGTCCGGCTTTTTTCAGGTCTTTTAAGTCAAGCGACAGACCGGCTTTGATAAGAATAATGATAAGAGCCATTTTTCGCAGGTCAGCCGATATTGAAAGGATTGACGGGTCAAGGAAATCAAGGACATATGGTCCAAGAACAATACCGGTAACAAGCATACCGATGATTCTTGGCAGTTTCAACTTCTGGCAGATTGCGCCCATGACGAGCCCAACCAGAAAGATAAGTGATAAAGATGTCAGCATAATAAGCCTCCTTAAAAATATAGTAAATGCATTTATGAACGCAAAAAAAGCTGATGCTTCCTGCGACATAAAATCGTAGAAGTCATCAGCTTGAATAAGCAGTTTAGGTTTCCCAAGGGAGTACTTCATTCCCTTTGATATTTATAATACTTTGGGGCAGGATTGTCAAATGTAAGAAGAATAGTATGTTAGATTATTCATTTTTAATTGCATTATACAGATTAACAATCTCGCCATCTTTCTTGGAATTCAAGAACACAGTCTGGTCAGCAGTTTTTATCATAAGTACAGGAGACACATCTTTAAAAATGTAGAGACTGCATTTTCCATAAGTATTGCCCTTGAATCTTCCGACAAGATAACTTTCTGTGGCACCGCCATTGGACTTGAAAAAATGGTCGTCTGGAAGCTTATCCATAAGCTTAAGTTCTATGATGTCGTCAATGTTAATACTGCTTGTGTAACCGCATGAAGACACATTTACAGTGCTTTCAGTAGTCTTAATATCAATAGTGACATGCAGGAACGGCGCAAGTACAACAATTGTCCATATTAAGGTTCCTAGCAGAATTGCTGTGATTGTACCAGTGAACACCTTCGCACCGGTTCTGGCGTAGTTTAGCGAGTAGTTGGTCGAACACAGCCTGTCGGGTACGAAAAGGTGCGGGTCATTAGGATTGTAGTAAAATCCAGTCTTCCAGTAGTCATCATCATCAACAAATACCGGCTGTGTGTCAGCCTTAAGCATTTCATTCTTTCTGTTGCGTGCAAGAACAAGAATGACAGTGAGCGTGCAGCCGCTTAACAACTGCAGAATAATGTACATCCAGAAACTTAAGTCTCCAACAGTATCCTGAATAATACACATTAATACAAATGTTATCCATGCCACGAAGTTAAGAAGTGACATTACAAGCATTGCTGAAGCAATGTATTTTTTCATAGTAAGATTAACAATGTTGTTAATGTCCGAATTAAGGCTGTATGCCTGATTCTGTCGTCTGTTCATATAAATATGGAACACAAACCCGAATACTGAAACTATGACAGTACATATTGCAAATACAATAATCATAGAAAAATACGCTCTGTCTGTCCATGAATAGAATGGAATCAGTGCCAGCAGTTCTGCGGCAATTATGATGATGTGGTATCTGAAGCTGATGGGGGTTGTGTCAGCATTCGCACAGGCACGCGTATCTATAAAGACCTTCTGTTTCTGGGATTCCACAAACCAGCCATTCTGTATCTTTAACAGATACATTTTCCGATGCGCTGAAAGCTGGATATACATAATTCCGAAAACGAACACGAGAATCCAGATTGTATACACAATAACGAAAATGATTATGTTCACAAAATTAAGAAAGCATATGGCTATTGAGAGTACTGCATTGATATTCTGAAAATATTTCATGCTTTTCTTAAAGCGTGTCATAAGTCGGGTGACATCGTCATCGTTAACATGGTCGCCTGGAATGTGGACTCCGATAAGCATTCCATTGTTGTATCGGTAGTTGGATTCATATGCAAATCTCATGATCAGGACTGTGAACATGTTGCATACGAAGAATAGCATAAACATTGCGATTTTCATAAGGAAACCTCCTTGTATAGTGGGACTGTGTGTGTTAATGCATGTATGAATACAGGCATATTACATTGTGCAGGGATTCATCTTGGAATAAATGTTTTCGCACATTTTTAAGAATTCTTCTTTATCCATTCCAGTAATGCTTGCTTCTGCTGACAGCAGTTCAAGTTCTGATTCAAGCTTTTCCCTGAATTCAATATCCATATTAATATTCTCGGCGACAAATGCACCAAGCCTTCTGTCGGTTTTAATAAAACCTTCAGCTTTAAGAATCTGGTAGGTTTTATTGACGGTCATTGTATTAACGCCTGCGTCAGAAGCAAGCTGTCTGACAGTCGGCAGTTTCTCGCCAGCCTTAAGTTCTCCCTTGCCGATTCCTTTAACAATCTGATTCCTTAACTGCACATATATGGGTGTGTCGCTCGCAAAATCAAGTTCAATAACCATGTCGGGCTCCTTTCTGTAAAGAGAGGTGATTTTTGTCTTGTTTGTATTATATATAGTAATACAGATGAAACAAGAAGTCAAGAGGGCAGGGTGAGGATAATCATAGGCATGAGATAATATTTGGGAAATGCCTACACAATTATGGTAATTATGTAGATTAGTAGGTCTGTTGAGGAGAATGCGAAGTGGTAAAAGAGAATATTGACAGAGAAAAACCTACGCAAGGAGGGGAAATTGGCAATATAGTAGGTCTTTCGAGAGGGATGAGAGGGAATAAAAGAGGATATTGGCAGAGAAAGACCTACGCAAGCTAAGAAAACAAGATGTTTAGTAGGTTTACGGAGAAAAAAGCGTTCCGAAGGAAACAGGCATCAGGAAACAACTAGAAATTCTAAAACACTATTGACATATAAACCTAGTAGGTATATAATCTGCAACATAGTAACATATAAAATTAGTAGGAATTAAAAAACAACAAGCACTTCAAGGACGGCGGAGTGTTCGATAAGATATATGAAAAGAAGTAATTATAAAATATATAGAAGTAATTAAGGGAAGGGGAAACGACAGAATGAAAGAGAAGAAAAGAAAGAAAAAGAGAGTAATACCGGGCTTTGGTCTTTCATTTGGAATAACAATTGCAATGTTAGGAATCATTGTTGTTATCCCTTTATGTACCCTTGTAATATTCTCGGCAAAGCTGTCATTTACGGAATTTATAACGACAGTCACAAGACCGAGAGTGTTATCAAGCTACAGAGTAAGTCTTGAGACAGCGTTAATTGCGGCACTTATAGATGCCGTGATGGGAACAATACTTGCGTGGGTTCTTGTAAGATACAACTTTCCAGGCAAGCAGATTATGAATGGAATAATTGAACTTCCCTTTGCACTGCCTACAGCGGTTGCGGGCATTGCACTTACACATTTGACAACAACCAACGGCTGGCTTGGTGCATTCTTTGCAAAATTCGGAATAAAGATTGCATACACAAGGCTGGGAATTATATTCGCACTTATATTCGTTGGAATACCATTCGTAGTGAGGGCTGTCCAGCCGGTGTTGGAAAAGGTGGATATCCAGTACGAGGAGGCAGCCAACATGCTTGGAGCAACCAACAGGCAGACAGTATTCAGGGTAATACTTCCAGAGATACTTCCAGCACTTATTGGCGGATTCACAATGTCATTCGCAAGAGGACTTGGCGAATACGGCAGTGTCGTATTCATAGCAGGAAATACACCGTATGAGACAGAGATAGCACCGCTTATGATTATGTCAAAGCTTCAGGAATATGACTACGCAAGTGCAACATCAATAGCGCTTGTAATGCTTTTCATCGCATTTATTATTCTCTTTATAAATGCAGTGTTACAGAGCAGGACATCAAAGATTGTAAGTGGAATTTCATAGAAAGGGGTTAGCGTATGAACATCAGAAAAGATTCAGGTCCGTTAAAATGGACTCTAATAGGTATAAGTGTGTTGTTTTTATTTGTGATGCTTATTCTGCCCCTCAGTTATGTAATGTACACAGCATTTTCTAAGGGCATAAAGGTGTTTCTGGCGGCAGTTACTGACAAATACGCGCTTCATTCAATCAAGCTGACAATAGAAGTTTCACTTATCGCTGTTGTCTGCAATACATTTTTTGGAATATTTGCCTCATGGCTTATAACAAAGTTCCAGTTCAAGGGAAAGAAAGTGATATCTACTTTAATAGATTTACCACTCACTGTTTCGCCGATTATAGCGGGTCTTATATATGTGCTTACATTCGGCAGACAGAGTTTTATATATCCATATCTTAAGGCTATGGGAATAAGAATTATATTTGCAGTTCCGGGAATCGTGCTTGCGACTATATTTGTGACATTTCCATTCATATCAAGGGAGCTGATACCGGTTCTTACCTCGCAGGGGACTGACGAGGAAGAAGCTGCAGCACTTATGGGTGCTAACGGCTGGACTATATTCTGGAAAGTAACCTTTCCACATATCAAATGGCCACTTCTTTACGGAATTGTACTGTGTACAGCGAGAGCAATGGGGGAGTTCGGCGCGGTATCCGTTCTATCGGGACATTTGCGCGGAAGAACTAACACGATGCCGTTGTATATTGAGCTTCTGTATCAGGGATATGATTTTACGGGAGCATTTGCAGTATCAGCAATTCTTGTGCTGATGGCGGTTATTATACTGGTGCTTCGAAGTGTGCTTGAATACAAGGGGCAGCAGGCAGCTAAGGCAGAGAAAGAGCAGCAGGAAGGATAGAAACGCACTACAACAGAAAGGCGGAACAGATTATGGCAGATTTACAGCAGGATACAGAGAAATATGTAGAGCTTCGTAATATCAATAAGACATATGGCACATTTAAAGCTTCGAATAATATTAATCTTGGAATAGGGAAGGGCAAGCTTATTGCACTGCTTGGACCTAGCGGAAGTGGCAAAACTACAATCTTAAGAATGATAGCAGGTCTTGAGACTGCGGATTCAGGTGATATTATTATTGATGGCAAGGTTGTTAATGATGTGCCGGCAAGTAAGCGTGGAATAGGTTTTGTTTTTCAGAACTACGCACTTTTCAGATATATGACAGTGTATGATAACATTGCATTTGGATTAAAGGTCAATAAATGGAAAAAATCGGACATTAAGAAACGCGTTGATGAGCTTATTGAGCTTGTCGGACTTTCAGGCATGGCGAAAAGATACCCTAGCCAGTTATCAGGTGGACAGAGACAGAGAGTAGCATTTGCAAGGGCATTAGCACCTAATCCGGAGCTTCTGCTTCTTGATGAACCATTTGCAGCAATTGATGCGAAGGTAAGACAGGAATTAAGAAGCTGGCTTCGTGATATGATTACAAAGGTTGGAATCACAAGTATATTCGTTACTCATGATCAGGATGAGGCAATTGAGGTTGCTGATGAAATTATTGTCACTAACAAGGGACATATAGAGCAGATTGGAACGCCAAGACAGATATACAGAGAGCCTGAGACAGCATTTATGGCGGAATTCATGGGACATCCGGTACATGTTGACCAGATTAATAAGATTAAAGGTTTTAACCAGCTTGACGATTCTGTTAAGGCGGTATTAAGACCTGAGAATGTCAACATTACAAGGCTTGATGAGAAGGTTGATTCAGCCGCTTCTGTTGAGAAGGGCGTGGTTGTAGGCAAGCTTTTCATGGGCAAGGAAGTCGAGATAACTGTCAATGTCAACGGTATAGAGTTTGTCGGGACAAGAAACGTTGAGGAAACTCCGATAAAGAAGGGCGAGGAAGTAAATGTATTTATTCACAGGGCATTTACTTACGGCGCAGATGGAATTGTCAACATTGTTGAAAATGCAAATAAGTTCGAAGACTGGATGGTTATCTAGTATATACAAAATGGAGAAAAGCTGATTAATATGCTTTTCTCCATTTTATGATTTTAGTTGTTATTTTTTTGAGTCCGTATCATTTGCTCTACATATTCCATAATGTAGTAGTTATCCTCTGGCATCTGGCAGCCTACTATGTAGACGCCGTCATTATCAGAGCATCTTATAATCTGACCCTCTAATACAGAATGTGCAGGCAAATCAAAATTATCAATTGAAACAGTAACGATTTTGCCTTTGTTATTAGAGAAAAATCTGTCTTTTGAGAGAAATGCAAAACCATTGGCACTCAGATTATCAAGTTTTCCTTCAAATGTTTCGTCTGTACCCTTTACTGTAATTGTACAGTGATTATTCATATCAATTCTAGGATATTTACGACGGTTAAGAATCTGCGGTCTTGTTGTGATTGTAACAATGCCCGTTGTTGCAGATGCTTTTTTATCAGATGCAATCTTAGCGTTTTCCCAACGGTATATTACATTTTCAACTGTTACTAACATGTCACATTCAATTGCTGAATTAACTGCAGGCAGTGCCTTCTCAAATTCAATAGTTATGCTGTTGTCATTATGTGTCTTAATGGTTCCGTGATATTCAACATTTTCACCATGAGTACCTTTAAGGATTGCGGATGCCTTCATGCCTGTCTTAATATCTTCAATACCCATGAAACCGCCAACACCAAGTTCACACATAAGAGCCTGTATTGTATTTTCCATGGTATTGATATTAGCAGCACTTTCATCGTATTTACTAACGATTCTGCTACTTATATCTCTTGAACTTGTTATACATTCTGTCATGGTATCAACTATATCTGATACCTGGGACATGTTGCTTACAAGCTGCTTGTTAGCGGATTCAACATCTTTAATGGCTGTATCAATTATATGTATATGGTCTTCAATCTGAGTAGAATCAGATGTGATAAGACTGATACTTTCGCTTGTCTGTGTAATCTTGTCAAGAGTAACCTGGATAAGTGATAAAGTTTCACCAATAGAAGAAAGCATTTTATCAGAGATTACAGCAAGACGGTCTAATGCACTCTGTATTTCACTGGAAGAAGTCTTGGTTTCTGTGCTTAATGCACGAATCTGTTCAGCTACAACAGCAAAGCCTTTACCTGCATCTCCGGCTCTTGCAGCTTCAATAGAAGCATTGAGGGCAAGAAGATTGGTCTGGCTGGATATATTGTCGATAGCACTGGTCTGGTCTTTAACGGTCTTGAATTCTGATTCAAAATCATGCAGGATATGCTCAACCTCTGAAGAAAGCTCAGACATGGTAGTTGCTGTTGTAATAAGGTTTTCAAGGTCGCTTGAGCTTGTGTATGCATGCTCCTGTGATTCGGAAGTAAGGCTTACCATATCATCAATAAGCTGGGCAACATGTTCAACCTGTGAGCTTATGTCGGTTGTCATATCAGTGGAAGAAGCAGTATGGCTTCTTAAATCTTCATTATTGCTTGAAAGTTCATTCATGCCAAGCATGATAACATCAGAACCATGCTTATTCTCTGAAGCCAGTTCGCGTACAACAGTAATTCCACTCATAATAGAATTACTGGAAGTCTTAACCTTCTCAACGGTTGAAACAACTCTGTCAAGATCAGCTTTAATGCTTCCATTCAAAGCACCATCGGATTCATTAAGGTGTCTGATAGACATAACATAGCAGATGTAGCATAAAAGAAGACATGCAACCTGTAACTGGTAATTCTTCATATCTGCATCAGACCTGCATCCGAGAACAACATATCTGTACACATCACTGACAATAACAGAGAGTACATTAGCAATACCGCAGTTAATCATGAATTTCTTGTTCTTATATAGAACGAGAAGACTCATAACCGGGAGAATATATGTGAATGAAATCGGAGAATCAGTTGTGCATATTACAAATGTATAGAAAATACCATAACCAATAACAAGACATAATCTGTACGCATCAGTTGCTTTTCCTTTGATTCTGAAAAATAATTCTCCAACAAAGAAAGGTATCCAGCAAAGCGCAACAAATATTATGTAGCTGCTTTTTGGATAGATTCCATTAGCTGCATCAGTACCATAATTGGCGGTCAAAAGGAGTGAGAAAACAAGCCATATCCGACGGGCTTTAATATTAGCCTTGGCTTTAAAAACATTAGCATCGTAGTTCATAGAATAATCTCCTATAAAATATAAAATTGTTAAGTTAGTGAAGTATTTTATCACGAAAATAAACTATCTCTATTTTATAGCAAATATTTACTATTTTCAACAAGAATATCTTAAATATGGGGGAAAATATAGGGAGAATGTGA
>OGJR01000839.1_pt1 | contig 23486 bp, 19 predicted proteins | sample 1572301 | NCBI WGS metagenome assembly OGJR01 (sample SAMEA2582083, study PRJEB24529) | metagenome | biome: Human gut stool | place: China | collected 2011 | reverse complement strand
CCTGCGGCCCGCACGGGCGGCATGCCCGCCGTGAGGCCTGCGGCCGCCGCACCCGCAAGAAGCGTGCGGCGGGATAGTGTCGGAAGCCGGGAGAGAGGTTCGGTCATGGGTGTCTGCCTCGAAAAAGGTGCTGCACTCTAGTCTATAAGAACATGCCGTGCCTGCAGTCTCGGGAAAATGCCTACGTGCGGAGCGCGGAGCCCGAAACGAAGACGGGCGGCCCGAAGGCCGCCCGCCGTCTCACGCCGAGACTTCAGGAGGAGAGGTTACTTGGCGACTTCCTGACCGCAGATGCGGCCGTTGACAAGGCAGTCGAGGATGGCGCAGGAGCCCAGACGCACGGCGCCGTGGATGCCGCCCGTGGCTTCGCCGGCGGCATAGAGACCCGGAATCGGTTCCTGATCCATGATGTCGAGGACCTGGCCCTTCATGTTGGTGAGCAGACCGCCCATGCAGTGATGGACCTTCGGGCTCGTGATGGCTGCGTACCACGGACCTTCGGTGAGCGGCTTGAACTCGTTGTTGATGTAGCGGCCGAACGGCTTGTCGTTCTTGGTCTTCGCGGATTCGTTCACCTGGGCGAGCGTCTTCTTGAGTTCGTCGAGCGGGATATTGAAGTCCTTGGCGAGGGCTTCGAGCGTGTCGTACTTGCTGACGATGTTCGGTTCGACGAGCTTCTTCATGATGCCCGGACGTGCGGCTTCGAGCTTGTCGGCGCCGTACTGGTTGGCGATGGCGATGGCCTTGAGGCCCTTGGCTTCTTCAGCGAAGATGGCGTCGGCGCGGACCTTGCGGTTTGCAAGCTCGTTGACGAAACGCTGGCCCTTCGTGTTGACCCACAGGCCGTATTCAGCCGCAGCGGACTGCGTGAACGTCCAGCCGATGCCCATGCCCTTTTCCTTCGGGTTGGACCACGGACCGCACTGGATCCAGTCGTTCTGGATCTGGGCGCAGCCGATGTTGTAGGTTTCACGCCAGAGTTCGCCCGTGGCGCCCGGCTGGTTCGTCGTGCTGAACTTGTCCGTGAGCTTCGGGTCGTGCATTTGGCGGAACTTGACGTCGGCCGAGAAGCCGCCGTAGCAGAGAACGACGCCCTTCCTGGCGGCGATGAACTTCACCTTGCCGGAGTCTTTCTTCGGGAAGCGATAGCCTTCTCGGACTTCGAGACCGACCACGCGGCCCTTGTCGTCGCGGATGATGTGTTCGACGTAGGCACGCAGGCGGACCTCAACGCCGAGTTCCTTGCACTTGTCGAGTTCCTTGCGCACGATGCCCGAACCGGAGCCGTTCTTCGTGAAGACATAGCGCGGAACGGAGTGGCCGCCTTCCTGACCGATCGCGTCGAGGTTGTATTCGACGCCGAGTTCTTTCACCGTCCATTCATAGTTGGAGAGGGCATGTTCGGCGAGGACGCGAACCTTCGCGGGGTCGTTGAGGTAGGCGCCGGCAACGAGGATGTCCTGAGCGAGCAGGTCGACGGAGTCCTTGATGCCGTGCTTGAGCTGTTGCGGGCAGCCCGTGGCGGTCAGAATGCCGCCATTGATGATGGAGTTGCCGCCCGGGGTCGGCATCTTCTCGAGAACGACGACCTTGGCGCCCGCCTTGCGGGCTTCAATGGCGGCGGCAAGACCGGCAAAGCCGGAGCCGACGACGATCACGTCGACGGTTTCATCCCACTTGGCGGGAACCTTCGAGCGCGGGGCGGCCTGAACAACGGAAGCGGAGGCAAGCGCGGCGGCGCCGACGATGGAGCCCTGCAGGAAGGAACGACGGGACTGGTTGGTCATGATGTACTTCTCCTTATCTTGGTCAAGGAGCGGATGCACCGAGGTCAGCCGGGGCACCGCTTGAGAATTAGTCTAAGGAGGCTCGTCCCGAAACAAAAGAGGATCTTCATCCGAGCTTGAAAACGCCCGAAAACCGCCCGAAACGACTGTCCTTCGGGGCAGGATCCCGTTCAGGGCGTCCGGACGGCATAGGATGAACATCCTATGTTCCTAGGAGGTCCACGCCGTCCGCAGGCGCCGTCGGAGACCTCTCACATCACCGTTTACGCCCGAGGGAGCGCCGCCGCGGCGGCCTCGACGAAGCGCCTGCCCGCCTCGCTCGAGGGGCTGCCCATGCGTGCAGCGTCCATCACTTCGACGATGCGGCCTTCGGAGAGCACGGCGACCCTGTCGCAGAGCCTTGCAACGGCCTTGAGGTCGTGCGAGATGAAGAGCCAGCCGGCATGATCGGGCTTGAGCTCGGCAAGAAGCTCCATGATCTCGTCCTGCACGGAGGCGTCGAGGCTGCTGAGCGCCTCGTCGAAGACGACGAGCGACGGGCCGCCCCCCATGGCGCGCGCGATCGCGACGCGCTGGAGCTCTCCGCCCGAGAGCTGGTGGGGACGGCGCGACGCGTACTCGGCGGGAAGTCCCACGCGCCTGAGAAGGTCCCGCACATCGACGCGGCCGCCCGCAAGCCTCACGGGCTCCTCGATCACGTCCCCGACCGTCCAGACGGGATCGGCCGAGTCAAGATAGTTCTGGAAGACGACGCTCGCCTCGCCCGAACAAAGCTCGGAGCGGTCAGCGCCCCTCACGAGAATGCGGCCCGCCGTCGGCGCCTCGAGCCCGAGGATGAGGCGCGAGAGCGTCGACTTTCCCTCGCCCGAGCCGCCGATGAGTCCGACGACCTCGCCCCTGCGGACCTCAAGGTTCACGCCGCGGAGCACCTCGTGCACGCTCCGCCGCAGGAAGGATCCAGAGGCATAGTACTTCGTGACGCCCTCGATCCGGAGCACGGGCTCAGCTTCCGGCGCACGCTGCGGCTCCTCCGCTGCGGGCGCAGGGCCTGCAGCCAGGGATTCCTGCAGAACGGCGTTCGCACGCCGCCAGGCGAGCGCAAGCCTCTGCGTATAGGGATGCGAGGGGCGCTCAAAGATCTCGCGGCCGCCCTTTTCGACGATTCCGCCCGACATGAGGATCACGAAGCGGTCCGCAAGGCCCGCCGCGAGGCCGAGGTCGTGCGTGACGAGCACGAGCGCCGAGCCCGTCGTCCTCCTCACCTCCTGAAGGCTCGCGAGGACGGCCCTGACGTTGACGACGTCAAGCGCGCTCGTGGGTTCGTCGGCGAGAATCACGTCGGGCCTGAGGATGAGGACGCAGGCGGTCATGACGCGTTGGAGCATCCCGCCCGAAAGCTCGCACGGGAAGGCCCTGAGGATGCGGGCGGGATCGAGCCCGACCGCACGAAGCGCTCTGCTCACGGCCTCATCGGCCTTCGAGCCCGAAAGTCCTGCGGTCGAAGCGGTTTCGCCGAGCTGCACGCCGATCCTCACGAGGGGATCAAAGGCGGTCATCGCCTGCTGGGCCATGTAGAGGATGCGCCTGCCGCGCACTGCGGCGAAGGCGCCCGGCGCGCAGAGCGTCCGGCCCTCGAAGTCCATCGTCCCCGAGACCGTGAAGCCGTGCGGAAGAAGCCCCGCAAGCGCCCTCAGGGTCAGGGACTTCCCTGCGCCCGACTCGCCCACGAGCGCAAGGCACTCGCCCCTGCGCACGTCGAGGTCGAGCCCGTGCAGGATTTCCCTGTCCCTGGAATCACGGACGCGAAGGCCCGCGACACTGAGAATCACGTCGTCTGCGTCCGTCATTCGGTCCTCCTCACGTCGAAGGCGTCGCGAAGCGCGTCGCCGAGGAAGTTGAGCGCCGCCACCACGAGCAGGATCGCGAGGCCGGGCACGAACATCTGTCCCGGATAAAGCGTCATCACGTTCTTCGCGTCCGCGAGCATGGAGCCCCACTCGGGCATGGGCGGCTGTGCGCCGAGGCCAAGGAAGGAGAGCGCCGAGATCATGAGGACGACGCTGCCCGTGTCGATCGTGCCGAGCACGAAGCATTCGCCCGCCGCATTGGGCACGAGGTGTCCGAAGAGCACCTTCATGTTGGAGGCGCCGGTCACACGCGCGAACTGCACGAAGCCGGCCGAATTGAGGTGAAGGATGAGGCCGCGCATCATGCGTGCGTACCAGGGCCACTTGGCGAGCAGGCAGGCGATGAGCACGTTCTCAAGCCCCGGGCCCATCATGCCGACGAGAGTCAGGATGAGCACTTCGCTCGGGAACGACATCCACACGTCGCAAAAGCGCATGATGAGCGCATCGACCCTGCCTCGGGCCGCTGCCGCAGCGCCGCCAGCGATCATGCCGACGCCCGCCGTCACGATCATCGTGAGGAGCGCCGTCACGAAGGTGGTGCGGATGCCCCAGATCATGCGCGAGAGCATGTCGCGGCCGAGAAGATCGGTGCCGAAGGGATGCTCGAGGCTCGGCGGCAGGAACTTCGACGAAATGTCGATGGCCGTCGGATCGGCGAGCGGCAGCAGGGGCGCCGCAAGGCCTGCAGCGAGCACGGCGAGAAGGAAGAGGCCCGATGGGGCGGCCAGCGCCCTGCGCCAGCGGTTCGTCATGCCGCCTCCCCTGCGCCGCCTCTGCGGGCGCGCGGATCAAGCGCTGCCAGCGCAAGGTCCGAAAGCAGATTGAAGAGGATGAAGAACACGGCCATCACGAGTACGTAGGCGATGATCACGGGCAGATCCCTGTTGAAGATGGCGGAGACGCAGAGCCTGCCGATGCCGGGCCAGGCGAAGATGTTCTCGATCACGAAGGTGCCCGCGACGAGCTTCGGAATCGACATGCCGAGTGCGGTGACGGTACCCCTGAGGCTGTTGAGCATCATGTGAAGCGAGATCCGCCCCTCGGAGAGTCCGCGCGCTCTGGCGAACATCACCCAGTCGGACTCGGCCGTCCTCAGCATTTCGGTGCGGATGAGGCGAACGTAAGTGCCGACGTAGGCGAGCGAGAGCGAGACGGCGGGCAGAATCACCGACTCGGGAGTCCTCATGCCGTTCGTCGGAAGCCACCCGAGCGTGAGCGAGAAGAGCCACATCAGAAGGAGCGCGGCCCAGAAGTTGGGCAGCGCCGAGATCGTGAAGAGGACGCTGCGGATCGCCCTGTCGACGGGACCGCCCGCATGCCTTGCGCAGAGCCACCCGCACACCCCGCCCGTCACGAGCACGATCAGAAGGGTCGCGCCCGCGAGCGCCAGCGTGGGCGGGAAGGCTCGCAGGAAGTCGTCCGTCACCTTGTGCCCCATCACGAAGCTCGTGCCGAGGTCACCCTGCAGCACGCCCGCGAGCCACTCGAAGTAGCGCGTCATGAGAGGGCGGTCGAGCCCGAGTTCATGACGCGTCTGGGCGATGAGCTCGGGCGTGGGCACCATCGCGTTCACGCGGATCGACACCTCGGCGGGATCAGAGGGCGAGAGTTCACCCAACATGAACGCGATGAAGGTGATGCCCAGAAGCATCGGCACGAGGAGCGCGAGGCGCCGCACGAGCATGCCGCCCATTTATTTGCCCGCCTCCGTGAAGCTCATCTTCTCGAACGGGATCTCGTACTGCGTCACCGCAAAGGAGACGTCCTTGATCCTGTTCGAATAAACGGCCTTCGTGCGCGAATAGGAGACGGGGATGTAGACCGCCGCATCCGTGATGCGCGTGAGCACGTCGCGAACCATGGCGGCGCGCTTCTTCTCGTCGGCCTCGGTCATGAGGGCCGTGATGGTCGCGTCGATGTGCGCCTTGTCGGCAAGCCCGATCTGGGACTGATAGTCGCCGTGCGCGGGAATGCGCCAGGAGGAGAGATAGCTCTGCGGGTCGTACGGCGCGCCCCAGGAGAGCGAGTACTGCAGGTCGAATTCGCCCGTGCGCTGGCGGTCGAGGAAGGCCTGCTTCTCCTCGCCGATCACGCGAAGCTCGACGCCGATCTTGAGCAGGTCGCCCTGCATGGCCTCGGCGATCGTCTTTTCCTGGGCGTTGTTGGAGTTGAAGTAGAAGTCGAGCACGAGCCTTGCGCCGTCCTTCGTGCGGATGCCGTCGACACCGGCCTTCCAGCCCGCCGCATCAAGAATCTCGGCGGCCTTCTTCGGATCATGGCCGCGCTCCTTGAGCGGAACGTCGCAGTAGGGCACGCTCTTCGCAAAGAGCGTCATGGCGGCCGCCTCCGTGCCATTGAGAATGCCGTCGACCACGGCCTGACGGTTGAAGGCGTAGGCCAGCGCCTCGCGCACGCGCACGTCCTTCGTGATCGGGCGCTTCGAGTTGACGAGAATGGCGCGGGAGGCGATCGGCTCGCTCACCGCCGTGTTGAGGCGCTTCTCGTCCGTGAGCTTCTTGAACGCGTCGCCCGTGAGCTGGTCGCCGTCGGCGCCGAAGACGAGGTCGATCTCGCCCTTTTCAAGCGCCATCAGCATGGTCTGCGTGTCGGGCACGACGTTCCAGCGAACGGTAGGTACGATCGGCTTATCACCCCAGTAGCCCTCGTTGCGGCTGAAGAGCGCGTACTGCTGGTCCTTATGTTCGGAGAGCACCCAGGGACCCGTGCCTGCGAGACAGGTCACGCCGTCCTTCGTCCCGCCGTCCTTCATGCAGGCGGGCGAGATGAAGCGGAAAGGGCGCGAGAGCCCGAGCTCGATGAGTGCGGGGAAGTACGGATGCCTGAGATGCAGGCGCCAGGTGTGCTCGTCGACCACTTCGCTCGACTCGATCTCGTTGATCATGTCGAGCCAGGCGTGGCGCGTGCGGTTGGCCATGACGGCATCGATGTTCTTCTTGACGGCGTCGGCCGTAAACGGCGTGCCGTCCGTGAACTTGACGCCGCGGCGCAGATGGAAGGTGTAGGTGCGGCCGTCCCCGGAGATCTCCCAGCGCTCGGCAAGCGCGGGCTTAACCCCTTCGGGCGTATTGAAGACGAGCGGCTCGAAGACCATGGCCTGAGCGGCCATCTCGCCCAGATAAAGATGCGGATTGATGTTGCGGATGTCCTTCATGCTCGCATATTCGAGCACGGTCTTCTTCCGGGCTTCCCCGGGCGCGTCGGATTCTCCGCAGCCCTCAAGCACGAGTGCGCAGGCGACGGCAAGAGCAAGCGTTCGCTTCATGTCATGTTGTCCTTCCGTAAGGAGTGAATGGAGGGGCCCGCGGCCCTCAGAGCCCGTCCCCGTCCCGACATCATACTATTTTGAGAATCTTCATACATCCGCCAACAGAACTAGCAGAGGCGTGCATAAGGATCGGTTTCGCGAAGCCGGCATGATCCCGTCATTGTCCTGAAACGAAAAAAGGAGCACGGTCCCTAAGGCGTGCTCCTTTTTCCCTGTATTCCTCTTGTGCCGGCTCTTGGCGGTCGGTCATCCTGTCCGAGGGGATGGACGCAGGAGGATTACTTCATAGCGGCGAAGTTTTCGCCAGCGATCATGCCGAAGGTCAGGGCGTCGATGACGGCCACCGTGCCGAGACGGGAGGCGCCGTGGACGCCGCCGGTCACTTCACCGCCGGCGTAGAGGCCCTTGATCGGCTTCTGCGTCGTGGCGGAGATGACCTCGGCCTTTTCGTTGATCATGACGCCGCCCATCGTGTGGTGGATCTTCGGGCAGCATTCGATGCCGTAGAACGGGCCCTGGGAGACGGTCAGACCGTTGTTGAAGGAGAGGATGCGGCCGAAGTCCTTGTCTTCGCCGGCCTTGACGAAGCCGTTGAACTTCTTGACTTCTTCGAGGAAGGCGTCCTTCTTGATGCCGAAGTGGTCGGCGAGGGCTTCGAGCGTGTCGAACTTCTTGACCGTGCCCATTTCAAGCGGGAGCTTGACAAAGGACGGGTTGATGGCCTTCACGATGGAGTCGTCGCAGACGGCGATCGGGTAGTTTTCGTCCGTGCCGATGACCTTGAAGAGGGCGTCGGACTTGATCTTGCGGCCGGCGTGTTCGTCCATGAAGCGGCGGCCGGTCTTGCGGTCGACGACGAGGCCGAGGTCCATGCAGGCGTGGTTCGTGAAGTTCACGGAAACGCCGAAGCCCTTTTCACGCGGGTTGCAGTACGGCAGGAACTGGAGCCAACAGAGCTGAACCGGAGCGGCGCCAATGCCGAGGGCCTTGATCAGCACGCCGGCCGTGGCGCCGGGCTGGTTCGTGGAGTCGGTCGTCGGGACGACGCGCGGGTCCTGGATCTGACGGAAGAAGATGTCGCGGGAGAAGCCGCCGGCGGCGAGCATGACGCCCTTCGTGGCGCGGACGACGGACTTCTTGCCGGTCTTGTTTTCGAGGTCGTCGGAGACGGCCTTGTTGTTGAAGCGGTAGCCCGTGCGGCAGACGATGCCGGCGACGGAGCCGTCTTCTTCCATGACGAAGTCGTCGAACTTGCAGCGGGTGCGGATCACGACGTTCTTGAGCTTCTTGAGCTCTTCGTGCATCGGACGGATGTAGCCAGAGCCGGTGCCGGCCTTGATTTCATAGGAACGCGGAACCGAGTGGCCGCCTTCGAAGAGCATCTTGTTGGGCACGAATTCGCAGCCGCAGTCGACGACCATCTGGATCGTGTCGTTGCAGCGGTCGGCGATGGTGGAGAGGAGGTTCGTGTGGTTGATGCCGAGACCGTCCTTCAGGCAGTCGGCGATGAAGAGCTCCTTGCTGTCCTTGATGCCCTGGGCCTTCTGGACCGGGTTGACCGGGCAGGCGACGTTGCCGCCGCAGATGGCTGAGTTGCCGCCGACCGTGGACATCTTCTCAATCATGAGGACTTTGAGACCGGCGCGGCCGGCCTTGAGGGCGCAGGCCATGCCGGCAAAGCCGGAGCCGATGATCACGACGTCGAACGTTTCGTCGTACTTGGCAACGGACTTGGCGGGAATGCCGGCGTGCACGGCGGCAGCGGACATCATGGCGGCGGAGGCGGCGACGGCGGACTTGAGGAAGCCGCGGCGGCTGGTATCGATCTGAGTCATTCTGAGGATTCTCCATTTGGATTGGGAACACAACCGGCGGGGCGGATTCTCTCGCTCGCTCCTCGTCGGCGACACCGCTATTCTTCTCCTCCGCCCTCCTTTCGGCTACATACCGCGGTATGGACCTTGCACATACCAAAGTATGCAGGGTTTACCCTTCCCTTTCCCCAAACCCTTGAAAACACGCCCTCTCCGGCGGAAAGCCTCCTGTGGACGACACGTTGAAGGAGGGTTTCCCCCAGGGGACCGCCCCCTCCGCTCCCCCGCATCCGCCCCGCAGCAAAAGTCCGGCGAACATCCGCCGCAGTCCCTCCGCACCGATAACAATCACTCTCCTTCAGACGTTTCTTATTGACCAACCGAAAACCCCATACCCGGGTATGCATGAAATACATACTTTGGTAGGTAGGAAACGCCGGCGCGCCTGCATATGATTTGACCCAACGAAAGCGCATCGGACGGACAGCCCGTCCGGAGCTCCAGACTCCGCGCTTCCGGTCTCAGAACCCAGAAAGGAAAACAAAAATGAAGATGACGACGCTGATCATCGCCTCGCTCTGCGCCGCGGCGTTCGCCTTCGGCACCGCTCAGGCTGCCGACCAGAAGTTCGGTGCCGACCGCCATGTCGGCATGGGGCTCTCCTGCGAGACCTGCCACGGTCCGGACAAGGCCAATCCCCAGGAACCCACGATCGACACGTGCAAGCAGTGCCACGACGTCAAGGCCCTCGTTGAAAAGACGAAGGACGTCAAGCCGGCCAACCCGCACATGTCCCCGCACTACCGCGACGAACTTGAATGCACGAACTGCCACATCATGCACGGCGAGACGGAAAACTTCTGCGACCAGTGCCACCAGTTCGGCTACAAGGTTCCGTAATCACCCGAACCGTCATGCAGGTTCTCCCACACCTTCGGTGAGGATGCTCTCCTCCATATCTCCTGCCTCACCGAAAGCCTCTCCCCCGAAAGCGCTCTCCGGCCGGTCACCGGAAGAGCGCTTTTTTCTTCCCCGCACCCATCTGCATGCCTCATGACATGGCGCAAGGTCTTTGACGCTCCTTTGACGGACGCTTCACGGCGCGTTGACGAGGCCTCACGCGGTTTTGACGCCTCACGCCCGATACTGCGGACATCAAGCAAAAACACGCCGAAGGCATCCGAATGTCCGTCCAAGACCATCTCTGCTCCGCACGCATTCCGACGCCCGTCCTCACGGGCCTTCTCATTCCCGCGTCGCTTCTCATCATCCTCGCCATCGTGCCGCCGCACGCCTTCGACCTCTCCGTCTCGAAGCTCTTCTTCAGCGACGGCTGGCCCTGGCACAGGAACGAAGTCTTCACGACGATCTTCTACCGGCTTCCGAAGCTCGTGCCCGCCATCGTTGCGACGGTGCTTCTCGTCCGTCTCGCCGTCGTGCTCGCCCAGGGCCGCAGGATTCTCGAGGAGGAGGCCTCGAGACGCGCACTCTACGTCGTCATCGCAATGGGCGCCTGTGCCGCCGCAGTCTGGTGGCTCAAGAGCACGACGGGCGTCGCGTGCCCCTGGTCGGTCGAGCCCTTCGGCGGCGCCCTTCCGATGACGGATCCCGCCTTCGGCCTCACGGACGTTCCCGGCCGCTGCTGGCCCTCGGGACACGCGGGCACGGGCTTCGTCTTCATTGCCTTCTACTTTGCGCTCAAGGACGTCCGCCCGCGTGCTGCCGCAGGCGCACTTCTCTTCGCCGTCGCCTTCGGGCTCCTGTGCGGCGCGGTCCGCGTCATGGAAGGCGCGCACTTCGTCTCGCACGTGCTCGTCACGGGCATCGTCGACTGGCTCATCTGCGCGGCGCTCCACGCGCTCATCCTCGAGGACCGCAGCTCGCCCGCCTTCGCAAAGCCGCTCTCCGAAAGGGGCCTCGTCCTCCTGACAGCCTTCTGGTGGACGTTCGTCCTCAACATGCCGTTTCTTGCACGCGCCGCAGACCTCTCCGAGCCGAACTTCGCCTGGAGCATGCGCGAGGCCTTGACTCGCGCGGGCCTCTCCTTCGGCCTTCTCTTCATCTCCATAGCGCTCCTCACGCTCGTCATGGCGCTGCCTCGTCCCGTGCGCCGCGCCGTTCTCGTGCTCCTGAGCCTGACCGGCGCGATCTTCTTCGCGGGCACGCTCGTCTACGGCATTGCGTTCGACCCGAACATGGCCCGCAACGTCATCTCCACCGACGTACACGAGGCCTCGGCCTATTTCTCCGCACGCACGCTCCTGCTCGCTCTGGCCGCAGGCCTTCCGCCCGTCCTCGCTGCCTCCGCGGCCGACATGACGCCCGCCGGCCTCAGGCCGGCCGCCGTGCGTGGCGGCGTCGCCATCCTTGCACTCGCCGCAGGTGCAGGCGCGCTATTCACGCAGATGAACACGCTTGCGGCCGTCATGCGAAACGACAAGGCGCTGCGCTACCTCATCACGCCCGTCAACGTCCCCTACAGCCTCGCCGCCACGCTCGCAAGGGACGCCTCGCCCGATGCGGCCCAAAAGCGCATCGTCGATCCGAAGCCCGAGTTCTCCGTCAGGCTCAGCCGTCCCGCCGTCCTTCTCGTCGTCATCGGCGAGACCACCCGCTCGGCGAGCTGGGGGCTCGCAGGCTACGCCCGCGACACCACGCCCGCGCTTCGCGCCGAAGGCGTGATCAGCCATCCGTCCGTCACGGCCTGCGGCTCGAGCACCGACGTTTCGCTTCCCTGCATGCTGAGCAGGATCGGCCGCTCCGACTACGACCGCAGCCGCATCATCGGCGAGGAGGCTCTGCCGTCGCTCCTCGCCCGTGCGGGCGCGCACGTCGTCTGGGTCGACAACCAGAGCGGTTGCAAGGGCACGTGTGCGGGCACCGAGGTACGAAGCCCCGACCCGAAGAGCGCCGCCTGCGCCTCGGGCCGGTGCTTTGACGGCGTCCTTCTCGACGAGCTCGACGCCGACCTCGCGAACCTTCCCGCCGACCGTCCGACGGTGCTCTTCTACCACATGTACGGCGAGCACGGCCCGCGCTACCACGCGGACTCGCCCGCGCACGCCAAGGTCTGGACGCCCGAATGCACCGACGCAGACCTCGGCGCCTGCACGAAGGAGAGCATCATCAACGCCTACGACAACGCCGTGCGCTACACCGACGGCGTGCTGGCGGGCCTCGTGAAAAGGCTCAAGGCCCGAACGGACATCGACGCGGGCTTCGTCTACGTCTCCGACCACGGCGAGAGCCTCGGCGAAGGCGGCCTCTACCTGCACGGCGCCCCGTACTTCATGGCGCCGTCCGAGCAGATCCGCGTGCCGATGGTCATGTGGCTCTCGAAGGACTGGAGCCGCACCTTCGGGTTTGATGCGGCGAATCTTGCCCGCGAGCCTGCGGGCGGCGTCACGCACGAGCACCTCTACTCGACCGTGCTCGGCATGCTCGGCGTGCAGTCGACGAGCCGACGCCCCAGATGGGACCTGACGGACAATCGGTCGAGCGCCGCACAATGACGCGCGCAGGCTGCAAGGCGTAACATCCCTGCAGGAAGACTAATCAGAAAAGAAGCACTCTCATGAGCATCCGCATTCTCGTCGTCGACGACAATCCCGACATCCTTGCCAACGTCCGCGACTTCCTTTCCATGAAGGACGGCTGGGCGCCCGAGACGGCCTCCACGGGGCTCGAGGCCCTCGAGCGCATCGACCGCTCGACCTTCGACCTCGTCATCCTCGACGTGGGGCTGCCCGACACCGACGGCATGACGCTCACCCGAAGGCTTCGCGCCTCGGGCTTCACCGCGCCGATCCTCATGCTCACGGCGCGCGACACGATCGACGACCGCGTCGAGGGGCTCACGAGCGGCGCAGACGACTATCTGATCAAGCCCTTCTCGCTTCGCGAGCTCGCCGCCCGCGTCGAGGCCCTGCTGCGCCGAAGCGGCGCGAATCCGGCGGGGCACCTCACTGCGGGCCCGCTCTCGCTTGACCTCAAAACGCTTCGCGTCGAGCGCGAAGGCCGTGACATCAGGCTCAACCCGACCTGCCTGCAGCTCCTTCGCGAGCTCATGCAGCAGAGTCCCGGCATCGTCTCGCGCCGTCGACTCGAGGCGGTCCTCTGGCAGGGCGAGCCGCCCGCCTCCGACAGCCTGCGCTCGAACCTTTATCTTCTGCGCCAGGCGGTCGACAAGCCGTTCGACCATCCGCTCATCCACACGCATCCTGGCCTCGGCTGGTCCGTTGCCGATCTTCCCGACTCCGTTTCCTGAGGCGCCGCCATGCCCGTCCGCCATTCGCCTCCGCGCAGCCTTGCCCAGCGCATCATGCTGAGCTTTGCGCTCCTCGTCACCTTCGTGGCTGGGTTCTACGCATTCGCGCTCTACCAGTCGATCGAATTCACCGAGCAGCAGCTCATCTCAGGCATCCTCAGGGACGAGGTCGCCAGGGCGGTCGACACGCTTGAGCGCGGCGAGACGCCGAGGCTCCCCGAGGACACCCGGCTCTACGGCGCGCCTCCCCTCGAGGCGCCTCCGCCCACCATGCGCGGACTGCCCGAAGGCTTCGGAGAACTTTCGGACAACGGCGACTTCTTCGTCTACACGGGCGTCTGGCGCGGTGAGCCGCTCGTGCTCACGCGCGACCAGCTCGGCTTCGAGGACACGGAGCGCGTCTTCAGGCGGATCACGCTCTTTTCCGTTCTCGCCGTCTTCTTCCTCGGCCTTCTCGCGGGCTGGATCCTTTCGCGCAACATCATGAAGCCCGTCAAGGCGCTCTCCGACGAGGTGAGGAAGGCCAGCACCGGCCGCACCTACGAACCGCTTTCGATCGAGCTCACCAACGACGAAGTGGGCGAACTCGCCCGCATCTGCGACGGCGCCATGAAGAGGCTCCACGAGGCTCTGCAGCGCGAGAAGGCCTTCACGGGCGACGTGAGCCACGAGCTCAGGACGCCGCTCACCGTGATCGAGACGAGCGCCGAGCTTATCTCAATGACGCCCCTCTCGCCCGCCCAGGCGAAGCAGATCGAACGCATCACGCGCTCTGCGGGCGACATGCGCGAGCTGATGTCGCTCTTTCTCTCCTTCGCCCGCCTCTCGAACGAGACGACGAGCCCCGAACCCGACTCCGCTGCGGGCATTCTCAAGACCGTCGCCGACACCTGGGAGCCGTTCGCGGCCGAAAAGGGCCTCTCGCTCGTGCTTCGCCGCGAGGCCGAGTGCCCCGGCGCGTACTCGCCCGTCATGCTCGGCACCGTCGCCAACAACCTCGTGAAGAACGCCGTCGCCTACACCGAAAGCGGCGTGGTCACGATCACGGAAACGTCCGAGGGCTTCATTGTCTCCGACTCGGGACCGGGACTCGCCGGCGACGAGGCCGCCCGCATCTTCGAGCACGGCGTGCGCGGCAGTGCAGCCGTCGCCGACGGCTCGGGCGCCGGACTAGGCCTTTCGATCGTCTCGCGCATCTGCCGCCGCTCGGGCTGGACGGTAACGGCGGGCAAGGCCCCTGAAGGCGGCGCCGCCTTCACGGTCACAATGACGAAGGCGGTCGACGCACGACGCGCCGACCGCCTTTGAGAAAACGTCTTTGAGAAAAGACTCAACTGGTCTCAGTGCTTGTGATGCAGATTGAGGGGCTCGCCCTTGCGTTCGACAGGCTTCGTCTTTCGCACCGACGTCCAGCACACGAGTGAACCGAGCACGACGAGCGCGACGCCCTGCCAGAACGTGGCGCTCAGATCCGACCCGATGTAGAAGGAGGCGAAGACGCAGGAGAGGACGGGCGTAAAGTAGGAGCCGATTCCCAGAAGCGTCATGTTGCCGTACTGCATGCCGTAGGTCCAGACGCCGTAGCCCAGTCCCGTCGCGGCCGCGCCGAGGAAGACGCCGAGCCAACCGGGATGCATCCACTCGCCGGGCGGCGTGGGCGTAAGCAGCCAGATGAGCCCGAAGATCAGCATGTCGTTGAAGAAGATGATGACCACGGGATTGTGCCCGCCCGACCAGGCCCTGGTCATCGAGCCGTAGCCCGCCCAGAGCACGGCGCCCACGAGGGCGATCGTGTAGCTCCACGGATTCTTCATCCAGTTGGCCGCAAAGTGCATCGGATTGAATCCGTCCTCGCCGCCGAGCACCACCATGACGCCCAGCAGGCTCAGCAGCACGCCCGGCACGATCCACCACCTCGCCCGCTCGCCGTTGAAGAGCACCGCGAAGACGATCGTCAGGCAGGGCCACAGATAGTTAACCATGCCGACCTGCATGGTCTGCGTGGCGTCCTCGGCCATCGATAGCGAGAAGATGAAGCAGATGGCGCAGACGTTTGCGGCGCCCACGCCCAGAAGCAGGTACTTGAGGGAGAAGGCCCGCAAATGCGGGCGTCCGAAGATGAGAAGAAGCAGAAGACAGGCCGCGGCGTACATCACCGTGAAGCCCGGGCCTCGCCCGAAGTCCTCGGCGATGCCGCGGCAGATCCCGACGCTCATGCCCCAGAGGACGGGTGCGAGAAGACCGACTGCAGTTGCGCGTGTTGATGCGTCCATTTGCGAAAAAGGCCCGCCGCTTGAATGTTCGCGGCGGACCTGAGTGAGGTCAGTTGCGGTTGTTGCTCAGGACATTATGCCCGATGTTCATTCCTCAAAGGCGCCCTTGACGATCACTTCGCCGGCGCGCATGCACTGGACGCCGCCCATGAAGACGTCGGTGATCTCGTGTTCGGCGTTGAGGATGAGCAGGTCGGCGTCGGCGCCGACCTCGATGACGCCCTTACCTTCGAGCGTGAGCGCTTCGGCGACGGTGCGGGTCATCGGCAGCAGTGCGGTCGTCAGGTCGTGGCGGCGCGCAAGTTCCTGAACGGTCTCGATGTTGCACATGATGGAGCCGACGCCGAGGCCGACCATTTCGCCCGCCTCGTTGAAGCGCGGCATGGAGCCGTGGCCGTCGGAGCTCATCGTGATGCGGTTGACGGGCACGCCGTTTTCGACGGCCATGTCATAGGCGTCGGCCGCGCAGCCCATGTAGTTGCCGCCGCCCGTGGTGATGTCGATCCAGCCGCCCTGCTTCGCGAAACCCATCGCGCGTTCGAAGACGGCGGGATGACGGGCGACGTGCGTCGGACGGATGTGCTTGATCGGCAGGCCGGAGGCGACGATGCCGTCAAAGATGTCGAAGGACGACGTGTAGTCGCCGAGATGAACGTGCACGAAGCCAGTCTTGCCCGTGAGCATGCCCGCGACGCGGACGTCGGCGACGATCGAGCGGACCTCCTCCATCGACGGGAAGGAGCAGCGGTGATCGCCCAGGGCGATCTTGACGCCGAGCACTTCGGGAATGGCGAAGAGTTCGGTCTTGACGGAATCCGTGATCGTCGTGACGGGGTAAGAGTAGTTGCTCGTCCACATCCAGCCCGAGGCGCCTTCCTGCTTGAGGCCGCGCACCTTGGCGAGGAGGTTCTCGATCGAGCGGGACATGCTGTCCGTGCCCGAGACGCCGAGGAAGGTCGTCACGCCGGCCTTGACGAGCTCGGAGAAGACGAGCTCGGGGCAGCGGCTCTTCCAGCCGCCTTCACCGCCGCCGCCCGTGACGTGGATGTGCTGGTCGATGAGACCCGGGGTCACGATGGCACCACAGGCGTCGATCGTCTCGAGGCCGGGGACGGAAAGGCCCTCAAGGCTCTCCTCCATGGCGACGATCCTGCCGCCTGCGATGAAGATGTCGCGACGGCCGAGCTTTTCGGGGGCGAAGACTTCGGCGTTCTTGATGAGGATGGGACGGGTCATGCTTTCTCCTTTGGTCCTGCCCGCGGCCAGAAGTAAAAGGGATGGGACCGCGCGCGCAATGAGGCAATTCTACCTGCTCGACGCCTGCAGGAAGCCCCATGCCCGAACGCCTGAAAACCCTCGGGTGTTTACCCTTACCCGTAGGTGTGCTTCGAACGAGGAGACAGATAGAGATACAGGACGGCGCCCGCCGTAAGGACGACGGAGACGGCGAGGCGGGAGACGTCGCCCGTGCCCGCCTGCAACATCCAGGCCTCGGCGACGGGGCCTGAGGCCAGGCACCCGAGCGAGGCTTCAAGACGAACGGAGGGCGTGCGGCCCGAAAGCAGGCGGAGCATCGCCCAGACAATGCCTGCGAAGCTCAGGATTCCCGGCAGCCCCGTCCTGATCCAGAAGCCCTCGGGCACCGCGCCCATGACGGCCGAGACCATGAGGCCGAACCCCGTCGCATTGAAGAGGACGGCGGCGGCCATGAAGCCCACGAGCACGATGAGGCCGCCCTCGACGCCCGAGGGCTCGCGCTCGTGCGCAGGCGGAAACTGACGGCTCCACTTCCAGAAGGAGTGGATCACCATCAGGAAGACCAGCAGGAGCATCAGGCTCCCGATCACGGGCTTCATCAGCGCTCCCCGACGGCGGAGCCGCCGCGCGAGAGCGCAAGCCTGCGGCCCGAAGCGGTGCCGTAGGTGAGTGCGGGACGATTGGAAAAGAGAAGATAGAGGGTCACGACTACCGTGAGGAAGAGGAGCCCCGTGGGCTCGCCAGCAAGCTCGATCGGAAGGCCGAGGTAGATCGTGCGCAGGACGGCGACGAGCGGGCCGCCGAGCCAGGCGCAGACGACGGCGGCGCCCAAGGCGACGGACGAGCGGCCGAAGACGAGCGCGCCGATCGCGATCAGCAGGAAGAACGAGGCGGCAAAGTCCGGAATGAGCGTCTGCGCGACGGGCCAGAAATAGTCGGTGCTCATCGAGATGACGCGCGCGGCCTCGCCCGCGGCGCGGCCGAAGTGATAGAGCGCGTTGACGGCCTCGACGATGAGAAGCACGATTGTGAAGAGCAGCAGGCCGCCGACCCCGCTCGGAATGCCCGGCACCTGATAGACGGGCGGAACGGCGCGAGCGATGCGGCGAATCGCCCAGACGGGCACGAGAACGGCGATCGCACAGAGCGCGATCATCAGCATGACCTGCATGCCGGAAAAGTGGACCACGGTGGTTTCCATCATGGTTTTCGACTCCAGAAAAGAGGCTCCTCAAGCGGAGCACAGCGGAGGCATTCTACACAAGGACATTCGTCCGAACTGCCTTCCGCACAGGGCGTTCAAAGATTTTTGCTTTTTTTTTCTCAGGGCACGTCCGGGCCGTCTTCTGCGGCGTCAGGATGCGAAAGGCGCTCAAGCAGGCCACAGAGCTCGCCCTCGGCGTGGCGCCCGCAGCAGGCGCCCGCGAGCGAGCAGAGCTGCTCGCGCAGCCGCCTGAGCTCCGCCATGCGCGCCTCGACCGCCTCGAGGTGCCTGTGGATCATCACGTGCGCGCGGTCGGCCCCCTCGGGACTCCCGTCCTCAATGCTCTCGAGCAGCGAGCGGATCTCGTCGAGACTGATGTCGAGCGTGCGGCAGTGCCTGATGAACTCGAGCCTGCCGACATGGACCTCGCCGTAGTCGCGGTAGTTGTTCGCAAAACGCCTGGGCGCGGGCAGAAGCCCCATCCGCTCGTAGTAGCGGATCGTCTCCGCCGTGTGTAGCGTGCGCCTGGCCAGTTCGCCGATCTTCATGACTCGTCCCTGAAAAAATAATGCTGATTCGCATTATCGCAAAAAAAACGCTTGACCTTGTAGCGACTTCAGGGTGTGTAATGCCATCAATCAGTAATTCACGACGGACCTCGTCCGCAGAACAATCATGTCCACTCTGATCATCTCCATCTCCGCCATGTGCTGCCCCGCCGAGGGCGGTCCCGTCGAGCAGGTTCTCAGGGCCGCTCCGGGCGTGGCGGACGTCACGCTCGACTACTCCACCCGCACGGCCAGGGTCACGGGCAACAGGATCTCGGGCGAAGCCCTGCTTGAGGCGCTCCTCTCCATCGGCATGCCCGGCGAACTTGTCGTCACGGGCGCAAGGCGCATCGTGCTCTCCGTCCCCGAAATGGACTGCCCCGTCGAGGCGGGCGAGATTCAGAAGGCCTTTGCGGCCGCAGGGATCACGGGCGCGGACTTCAACGTGATGACCCGCACCGTCACGCTCTCGGGCGACGACGATCTCGAGGCCGCCGCAGTGCGCGCCGTCGAATCCTGCGGCTACACGGCAAAGGCCGCAGCCTCGGGCCCCAGGACGATCGAAAGCGCGCCGATTCCCTGGGCGCTCTACATCAGCGCCCTCTTCGTCGCCTTGATGTCCGAGGCGGTCGAGCTTGTGAGTGAATACTCGCCCGAACTCATTCCCCTTGAGCACGGCACGATCGACCTCATCACGCTCGCACTTGCCGTCGTCGCGATCCTGATGGCAGGGCTCGAGGTCTTCAAAAACGGCGTTCTGGCGCTCGTTCACCGCAACCTCAACATGAACGCCCTGATGGCGGTGGCAGTCGTGGGCGGCGTGCTCATCGGCGCCTGGCCCGAAGCCGCCATGGTGATGGTGCTCTTCCAGATTTCCGAGTCGATCGAGCAGCTCTCGATGACGAAGGCCCGCCGCTCGATCCGAGACTTGATGAGCGCCGCCCCCGAGACGGCCGAAGTCAAGGACGGCCGCAGTTGGCGAAGGGTCCCCTCGGCCGAGGTGGGCGCGGGCGCCGTCGTGCGCGTGGGGCCGGGCGACCGCGTGCCGCTTGACGGCAGGATCGTCAGGGGCGCGACCGCGCTCGACCAGTCCATGGTGACGGGCGAAGGCATGCCCGCCGAGAAGTCCGAGGGCGACAACGTCTGGTCGGGCACGGTGAACCTCACCTCCACGATCGAGGTGATGGTGACTGCGGCCGCGAGCGAGAGCCTCTCGGCCCGCATCATCGACGCCGTCGAGAACGCCCAAGCCTCGAAGTCTCCCGTGCAGCGCTTCGTCGACCGCTTTGCAGCCGTCTATACGCCGATCGTCTTCTTCATCGCGGCCGCCGTCGCAATCGTGCCGGGCCTCGTGACGGGCGAGTGGAGCACGTGGATCTACCGCGCGCTCTGTCTGCTCGTCATCTCCTGCCCCTGCGCGCTCGTGATCTCGACGCCCGTAACCGTCGTCTCTGCGCTCGCCACGGCCACGCGCTGCGGCCTGCTCATCAAGGGCGGACTCTATCTTGAGGAGGCGCGCAAGCTCGTCAACATCGGCCTCGACAAGACCGGCACGCTCACGAAGGGCGAGCCCGCCGTCGCAGGCGTGAAGTACCTCGCCACCTTCGACGAAAGGCTCACGGGCGCGATGGCCGCCAGCCTCGCCGCCATGAACAAGCATCCGCTCTCCCAGGCCATCGCACGCTGGGCGCATGAAAGGCACCTGCCCGTCTATCAGGTCGAGGGCTTCACGGCCATCCCGGGCGCAGGCGTCGAGGGCCGCATCGAGCGCGGCATGGTGAGGCTCGTCAACCTGCGCTGGCTCGAGGAACAGGGCCTTGCCGACGAGGAGGTCCGCCGCACGTTCGCGCACTATACGAACGAGGGCATGTCCGCCGTCGCCGTCGCCGACGCCTTCGGCGTGCAGGCGGTCTTCGGACTCGCCGACGTCGTGAAGGAGGACACGGTCGAGGGCCTGCGTCAGCTCGCCTCCGTGGGCATCCGCCCGTGGCTCCTCACAGGCGACAACGAGGCAGCCGCCCGCGCGCTCGCCGAAAAGGTCGGTCTCAAGGACGTCAGGGCGGACCTGCTGCCCGAGGACAAGCTCAAGGCCATCGAGGAGCTTCAGAAGAGCGGCCTCACCGCTATGGCGGGCGACGGCATCAACGACGCCCCCGCGCTTGCCCGAGCCGACATCGGCATCGCCATGGGCGTGCGCGGCACGGACAGCGCCATCGAGGCTGCCCACATTGCCGTGATGGACGACAGGATCTCGTCGATCGCAACGCTCGTGCGCCTCTCCCGCATCACCCACGGCGTGCTCGTCGAGAACATCGCCTTCGCCATCGGCGTCAAGATCATCTTCGCGCTCCTCGCGCTCACGGGCAACGCCACCATGTGGATGGCCGTCTTCGCCGACACGGGCACCTGCCTGATCGTGGTCGCCAACGCCATGCGCATGCTGCGCATGAAGCCGAGGCTCGACCGCATGGCCGAGGAGGCCCGCAGGGCCGCCTGACGCGGCCCCCGCACGCATCCGGCTTCAAATTCCCGGAGGCGCCACGTCCAACAGGAAGCCGCCGCCGAGTCCTGAGGATCAAGGAGACCGCGGCCCTCTCAAACGACAAGCGCCCGTCGGCATCGGACCAAAACGGGCGCTCTTCATAGCTTCGGGAAGCGGCGGGGTGCTCAGCGGTCGCAGGTCCAGCCGTTTTCGCGGTCTCGGGCCTTGATCTGGAGCTTGTCCTTGTACATGGCCGAGTCGTCGCGCTTCTGCGTGTCGGAAAGCTCGCGGTCCTGAGCGCCGTCGAAGGAGGCCCAGCCCATGGCGAGGGAGACGGGCACCTCGACCGCCTTGCCGAAGGGCTCGAAGGCGGTCTTCACGCGGCGGGCGAGGTCGGCCGCGTCGGCGTCCCTCGAGACGAAAAGCACGACGCCGAGCAGGATCGAAACCTGCCGGTCGACTCACGAGAAAATGGGGCGGGACATGGAAGGAAGTGCGCGGTTTTATGTTTATTTTTTCGTTGGTCGGCCGTTCTTTCCTTCCGGCATCAATGCTGTCCGAAAGTTGACGGCGCAACAGAGGCTTTCCGGGGTGAAGAGCCTCATTTTTGTCGGTCTAACATTATAGCGGCCGCACGGGCGCCTGTATTTAGCGTTTCCAATCGAAAACGCTCTCGGCGAGCAGCTTTCCGACGCGCTATCCTTGTATGGACACCCACCATTTCCAATCGCCCGCCATGACCGATCCCACAAGGCTTGAACCCAGAAACGGCGACTTCGTCGCCTACGTCGAGGCGCTCCAGGAGGAGTCGCTCGAGGCGCTTCGCCGCGCCAATCAGGCTGCAATCGCAAATCCCCTGCAGGTGCCCGACGCCTCCGAGGGCGGGGCCGACCTGGGCAGGATCGCGGCCGAAATGCAACGCAGGGCCCGCGCCGAGCGCGGGGACGAGGCAACGCATGATGCCGCGCAGGCGGACATGCTGCGAAGGACGAAGAAATCCGTGGCGGAGAGCTTCCGCCGCATGGGCGGCGCAACCCGCGGAAGCACCCGGGCGCCCGCTCCTCAGCCTCACTCTCCCGCCCCGGCACCCGCCGCAGGGCGCGCTCCTCAGGCGCGCAGACGGGGCGTGCCGCTCGGCTTCATCGGCTCCGCCTGCATCATGATCGGCTTCTTCATGACCTTCGCTGCCATGGCGGAGGGACGCGAGAATCTCGCCGGCCCCTTCATCTTTCTGATGATCGTGGGCGGGCTCATCGGCCGCATCGCGAAATCCCGCAGGTAGCTCAGCGGCCCGCCTTCCTGGCTTCGGCCCTGCAGCGCTCGTAGGACTCGCTCCCGAGCCCCTTCACCTTGTCGACGGGATAGCGGGCGGCGCTCTTGGCGAGCTTCGCCCTCACGATTTCGTCCATCGAAAGTCCGGCCCTGTCGGCGAGCATCACCGCATAGATCAGTACGTCGGCGAGCTCGTCGGCCAGTTCGCCGCGCTTCTCCCCGCGTTCCAGATCGGTGCCCGACCACTGGAAGACCTCGAGCAGCTCGCCCGCCTCGATCGCGACCGACATCGCGAGGTCCTTGGGATTGTGATACGGAAGCCATCGGCGGTCGTCCCTGAAGGCGAGGATTTCGGCCGCGGTGGCCTCGGAAATGCCCCTGAGAGGCACGGTTTCGGATGTTTCGGATGTTTCGGCGGTTTCGGCCTGCATGGCGATGCTCCCTGAAGAAAAACGGAAGAACTCAAGACAAAATGAAAGCCCGGAGGCTGATGATGTGGTCCCCGATTCTTGGACAAAGAATTGGGGACCATCTGTATGGGACATAAATGGAAGGGAACAGTTGAAGCTAGAAAGCTGAGGTTTCTCGAGCTCTATGAGGATGGCGCAAGCTATCAAGAGATAATGACCCAGCTTGGGCTGGATGAGCATGATCTTAGGGATTGGCGCGCTACAATTCGTATTTTGGGCGTTTCTCGATTTCTAATGTCACATACCGTCAAAACGACATATTCCTACGAAACCAAGCTGGCAGCAGTCAAAGCTCGCGTTGAAGATCAGGTCTCGTACCAAGACATCTTGGCTGCATATGGCGTTGCTCCCAAGCTTCTTCGACGTTGGTGCAAGATTTATAGTGAACATGGCGAAGCAGGTCTGCAACCGAAGAAAAGGGGACGTCAGTTAGGGGCCAAGCAGAAGCCCGTGCAAGAGTTGACCCCCATGGAGAAGCTGGAACTTCGTATCAAGCAACTTGAAGCGGAGAATGCCATCTTAAAAAAAGTCGCGGCCCTGAAAGATTGGCAAAACTGAGCAATCGAGAGAAAGCAGAGATCGTTTATTCTCTTTCAGGGCAACATGATCTTGATCTTCTGTTGAAGATCATTGGGTTGCCCCGGTCGAGCTACTACTATGCCCGTAAACATCCGAAGGCAGCTACACGCCCGGACGTTCATGAGAAGGTCAAGGAAATCTTCAACCGCACGTCAAATGGTTGCGGCCATCGCCAGATCTTCATGCGTTTACGTCGTGAGTTCAACATCGTCATCGCGAAAAAGACGGTATTGAAGGTAATGCGAGAATTGGGGTTGATCTGTAAGATTAGGCGACAGGGGTTTAGAAAGTACAGCTCTTATAAAGGCGACAATCGTACCGTTCCCAATCTCTTGGC
>OGJR01000801.1_pt1 | contig 24448 bp, 19 predicted proteins | sample 1572301 | NCBI WGS metagenome assembly OGJR01 (sample SAMEA2582083, study PRJEB24529) | metagenome | biome: Human gut stool | place: China | collected 2011 | reverse complement strand
TCGAGTTATTTCATCAACATTCGGAAAAATCGAACGCCTAACGTTCATGGGAACTATCGACGCTTTTCAGCGTCAGGTCTGGAGTCCTCAATTTAAACAAAACTGCTTCCCCCATCGCTCAAAGATGGGGGTTTTGAAGAGCTTCCCTGAATGTGAGAATCTGAAATCATGCGTTTATAAATCCACTTCTTGAACCATGTCCCAGGCGTCCGATTTGAATCATTTGGCCTACGAGGCGGTCACTTCCTATGACAGCGCCTTGAACAATTTCTTCATTGCTGCGAATCGCCTGCATTTGTGTGCGGAACGCCTCTTTGAGGGTACGCCCTACAAGCCGGACAAGTGGCCTGAAATTTGGATGCACGAGGTTGCGCTTCTCCAACCCTTCATTTCCGAGGAGCAGTACGCCAACCTTGTCGTAGACGAAGTGGACACGCTCAAGGGGCATGGCCTGCCCGAGCGCTTTGAGGAGCGGCTTCATGCATTTGACCTCGCCTTCGAGGCCGAATGCTCCAGAATGCTTCAGGCAGTCGAAGATCTTCGCGCCTATATGCCGATCAACCGGCGTGCCCAGGTCTACAGGCCGCGTGACGTGAGCAAATACTTCGAGAAAAAGATCATCTGCCGTCCACGAAAGCCTCCCTTCCCAGAGTACGACTACGGGGTGGGGTTGCTTAAGGCGACTGATGATCCCAGGAAGGCCAACAAGAACGGTCGCGACACCAATCGCGTGCAATTCATGACGACGGAACTTGTCCTCATGATCTGCCTGCTGATGAATCTTCCCAGAGTCCAGGTGTTCCTGGCTCTCTTTCCCTACAAGTGGAAGAACAATCTCACGAACGAGTGGGAGAACCTGTGGTCGCTGGGCATCTCCTACTACTACACGCTCTACCGCTACACCACAATCGAGGCCATCTTTGACGACCTTCTGGTGTTGCTCGGCTGCTATGAGCTCTACATCACCTTGGGGCTCATCAAGCCCGACAGCGAAAAGCTGATCATCCTGCTCTTCTCGATGTCGAGAATTGCACTCTCCCATCGTCGCTTTTGGGAGCACGTCAAAGCCTACACATGCGATGAGCGAGAAGAAGCCATGGTGCGCTTCGTGCTCAACCACATGCTGACGCCCAGGCTCAAAAGCGGCTCCCGCTTGCTCAACATCTTTCTGCGCGACTTGCAGGCAGTGGATACGGCCAAGTTTGCTGAGGTGGCAAAGCTCAATCCCATTCAATTCTCGGGGCCTTGCGGGTACCCGAAAGCCTGTTGAGGAAACATAAAAAATGAAAAAAGAAGCATTGGCTACTGCCATTAGTCGGCGGAGCCGGTTTTCGCTCACTGATGTGAACGATCTCCTGACCGTCGCATTCGACGAAATCGGGAATGCCCTTGGCAAGGGAGAACAGGTTCGGCTCGGCCATATTGGGATGCTGAAGCCTTCCCGGCGCGCCGCAGGCAAGGGACGCAACGTTCACACGGGCGAGATCATCGTCATTCCAGCCAAAAGAACGGTGACGTTCAAGCCCTTCAAGAAACTCAAGGAGACCCTTAACCGTGAATAACGAAGTCATGCAGCGTCTTGCGGACATCGCCAGGCAAAAGGCCGAGCTGTCCGAAGAGGAAGACAAAATCCGCCAGGAAGTGCTCGCTGAAGTGCGAGAGACGATCCGGCGGTTCAACTTTACCGAGGCCGAGCTTTTAGGCGGCGACTCCAAAAAGCGCATAAAGGGCGAAGCCGCCTTCAAGAGCCCCTACGACGAACAGACATGGACTGGTCGAGGCCGCAAGCCCGACTGGTACAAGAAGGCGCTCGATGAGGGTTACAGCGATGAAGACATGAGGATCACCGGCTGATGGCCTCATCCAAAAAGGGTTGGAGCTTCTTTACCTGGGTGCTTGTCGCTAGCCTTGAAATTCTGGTGATCATGCTGTTTGTCTCGGCAGACTACATGCGAACGAACACCGAAGTGGAGACGCAGCGCGTGCAGGCGTCGCTTGGCACCGAAGCCGTAGTCGAAATTCAAAAGCGCGCCGACGTACTCTATCAAAAGGCCGTGATCGAGCCTGACCTCGAAGGCTGGATGAGGCGTCTTTACATTCCGACTGAAGAGGAACGTGCACGCTCTGTCGGGCTTCAAAATCTGGGGGACGATCAGGGCGTGTGGGAGTGGGCAGAAGGGCGCATTCAGGCGTTCCTCGACATGCTCTACTGGATTTTCAAGCGGCTCTCCCTCTTCTCCCTGTGGGTGCCCGTGTGGATTCCCGCGTTCTTCATCGCCATTCGTTTGGGGTGGCTGGAACGTGCCATCAAGAAGACCAACTTCGCCTACACCTCCCCTTTCCTGCTTGGGATAGCCAAGCGCTCGATGGGCCTTTGCTTTTTCATTCTCATCACGACCTTTGTCATTCCGATGGCACTCTACCCTGAAGTCGTGCCCGTGCTCTTCGGCACGGTTGTGCTCCTTCTGGGCTTTGGCGTCGGCAATATCCAAAAACGCATTTGATCAATCAATCAATGAGTGATTCATCTTCAACGACGGCGGATGCCGCGACTGGCATGAGTACCAACGCCTTTCTTGAGGCCAGAAGGCCGACTTTGGCAAGACGCCTGCTCTCTCTGTTGGTCTCGGTCTACGGCATCGTCTGGGCCGTCATCTGCATAATCCCGGTTATCGTCGCCATCTACTTAATCCTCCACTGTGCATCGCATCTGCATGATTTGGAAGGGCTGGTACTCATTCTTGACGACCTCTTGACGCCTGCAACTCGCTACGCAGGCTTGATCGTTCTTCATTCCATGAGCGGCGTGATCTTCAAGCGCTCCGGCAGTCTCGCAGCATCTGTACTCGCGATGCTCGTGGAAATCACGTGTCAGGTCGTTTTCATAGCGTTCAACTGGCAGCTTTGAAACGAGATTTGTCTTGCTTTGCAAGCGTTTGTGATGTCTTTCCTCTAGAACGAATCGGCATCTGTTTCTCTCCAGCCTCTCTCGCTTCTCGCTTGAGGGGCTTTTTTGAACGCTCGAAAAAATTCGGCATGCCGAACTTTTTGTTTTTCGAAATCTGCCAAATCAGGAGTTGTCGGTAATGAGGCGTTCATGAAAATGATTTCGCTCGTGTTGTCTTTTGACCAGGAGCTGTTTTTCGTTTTTAAGGAGCTCAACGTGCAGCCAGTTCGAATTCCGACGCGTGCTGACGATCCGCCTCATATGCTGTTGTGGTCTGCAGACGAGATCATGCCGATCATCGGCGGTCTCGGGATCGGCATTGTTCTTGATCAGGTGTTGATCTGCGTGGTGATCGGTGCGATTACGACCAATCTCTACAAGCGTTTCCGTGATCTGCATCCAGATGGCTTTCTGATGCATCTCGCCTACCACTACGGTTTCGGCTTCTCGCGTTCGGCTTCGATGATCAATCCATTCATCAAGAATTTGTTGCCATGAACATCAAGCAATACTTTGAAAGCTACCAAGGGCTGCAGGCAGAAAACCGTTGGAATCGCTTGGTTACGCTGGGATTGGTGGTCTTGTGCCTTGGTGAGACAACGATGCTGGCCATTCGCCCGACGGTCGTGACGATCCAGCCCTGGACGCTGACGCGCGATGCTCAGGTGACGGAATCCGATGCGTCTCAGAACTATATCGAAGCTTGGGGGCTGGCGCTTTCTGAACTTCTCGGCAACGTGACGCCCGCCAACGTCGACTTTATCGCAGATCGTCTTGGGCCCCTGCTCGACCCGAAGATTTATCACCAGGTGATTGATGCCGTGCATGCGAATGCTGAGGAGCTTCGCAATGACCGCGTGACGATGCGCTTTGAGCCTCGACGCGTGAATTTCGAAAAAAGCACGGGCAAGGTTTATGTCACAGGTCGAAGCTACGTGCGTCAGGGTACGAGCCTGGAGAGTGAAAAGTCTTCGGAACGCACCTATGAGTTCACGATCCGCATTGCGAACTATGCCCCGGTCATCACGCATATCGACACGTACAAGGGCACGGCTCAGACAGCTGATGTTGAACAGCGTGAAAAGGCGCGTGAACGTTCTGAAAAAGAACGCCAGAAGAAGAACTTCGAAAAGCACCGCAATGAGCGCGCGCCTGTAGCCGACCTTGTCGAAGAGAACGAATCGGGCGCGGTCATTCAATAAAACGCCGGTATCCAATCATGCATAAGAAAATCCAACGAACTTTGATCGCCGGGGCGCTTGCGACCATGCTCTCAAGTGTTGCCTTCACGGTGGCCGCTGCCGACGGTGCTGCGGATGAAAAAGGGGCGCAAGCCCCGATTCCGCAGGTGCCGGTTCGTGCACTTCGTCCCAATGCACCCGACGGCACTAGGAATGTCGACGCATTCAGCACCGCCAATCCGGTGGAAGTGGGCGGTGTAGCGAGCCTGTCGCCGGCCTATCAGCTCAATAATTCGAGCTTGATCGCCATGCGTCCGGGACAGAATATCTTCGTGCCGATTGCGGTAAATCATCCGAACCGGTTCCTTACACCCTTCAAGAATCCGCAGGTCGTCTCTACCACCCTTTCGGGCGGAAGCAAAAAGGGCGATTGCGGAGAGATTTGCATTCGCGGCAATGTGGTCTACATCTCGACCGACAAGACTTTCCCCGTGACGGCCTTCATTACCGAGAAGGGACGCGAGGACATTGCGCTTTCGATCACGATGCTGCCCAAGCAGGTGCCGCCACGTGAAGTGAAGCTCACCCTTCCTGAAGAAGTGATGAGCGAACTGCGCTTCGGCATGGGTTCGGGTTCAGCGAAGGAGGCCAAGATTTGGGAAACGTCTCAGCCCTACGTCGATACGATTCGCACGGCCTTTAGAGACATTGCAAAGGGAACGGTGCCTCAAGGGTATGTCCTTCGCAAGGTGAAGGGGAATGATCCCGTGCCCACCTGCAGCCATCCAGGCCTTGCCTTTGATTTCGTGAAGGGGCAAATTCTTGAGGGCTACAATCTCAACTTCTACGTGGGCGTGATGACGAATGTGGCGGACTCACCGGTTGAGTTCCGCGAGCAGCGTTGCGGCGGCTGGAAGGTGGCTGCAGTGACGTCTTGGCCCTTGAAGGTCTTGAAGCCCGGCCAGAAGACGGAAGTGTACGTTGCGGTGAAGCGCGAGGACGAGGTGCCTGCTGAGTCTGTTCGCAAGCCGCTCATTGAACGTGAATACAACTGAGGCGAGAGGGAAACATGCAGAACTTTCGCTCATGGTATGTCCAGTTGCCTGCCAGGACACGACAGATCGTAGTCGTCGCACTGGCACTGGCCGTGTTGATCACCATCATTGCAGTCTTCCAGGGTGGAGAACCGCCCAAACGCGAGGTGTACAACAAGAAAAACGATCAAATCACGAACGTACTTACCGATACGTCGAATCGCAACGTCGGCCTCGACAACATGGCCGGGCAAATCAGACGCCTCAATGAGCAGAATGAAAAGCTCTTGAAGGAAGTGGAGATTCTGCGCAATGCACAGCGTGCGGCTCGTGACGAGAACAAGAAGGAGCTCACCGAGAAGATCGAATCCCTGCAGTCGCAGATTCAAACGCTTCAGGATGAACAGCAGGCTATTGCCAACCGCCCTGTGACGGTTGTCGATGCTTCTCAATCTCCAGACATTGCACTCAAGAGCCGAAAGGACAGAGCAGGTCGCGAGGGGAAGGACGACACAGCTGAGTCAAAGGACGGCGTGACGACCGTGCACCAAAATCCTTTTACCCAACAGCCTGTGACCGAAGCCAATTCTTCCAAGAAGGGCGCACAGCGTCCAACCTCGATTCGCATCAATGTGGTGGGCGACGATGAGGAGGCTGAAGGCGCTTCCCAACAGGAAAAGGCTCCAGAAGATGCCGTGGCCTACATCCCGGCGGGCTCGATTCTGACGGGCACGATCATTACGGGCGCGGACTTCCCGACCTCGAAGGGGGCGATGGAAAACCCGACGCCGACGCTCATTCGTCTGCAGAAGGAGGCCATCCTCCCGAACCGCTATCGCTCCGATATACGCGAATGCTTCCTCCTGGTGGGCGGTCGCGGTGAACTCGCGAGCGAACGCGCGAAGCTTCGCGGCGAAATGCTCTCCTGCGTGCGTCAGGACGGTGCTGTGATCGAGACCAAGCTCAACAGCTATGTTGCCGGCGAAGACGGCAAGGAAGGCATCAAGGGCCGTCTCGTGTCGAAACAGGGGCAGATGATTGCGCGTTCGCTCGTGGCCGGATTTGCTTCGGGCATGAGTGAAGCCTTTGACTATGACCCCGTGCCTGTCATTGCGACGGACGCTTCGAACAACACGCAGTATCAGCAGAAATTCTCCAGCGATGCGATGAAGGGCGGCTTTGCCAAGGGTGCTTCGACGGCGCTTGAACGCGTTGCCGACTTCTACATGGATTTGGCAGAAGAAATGTTTCCAGTGGTGGAAATCAACGCGGGCCGACAGGTCGACGTGGTGGTGATTTCGGGCACCCGTCTGCGCATTACGGCTGACAGTGTGGACGGCAAGGTGCAACGGTGAGAATTGAGGTTTGACGATGACTAATTCAAGAACAAAGAAGCGACTCGGACTCGCCGTGCTCTGTGCGTTGACGGCTGTGATGACGTCGGGCTGCTCCTGGCTCAATACGGGCGAGGAAGAGTTTTCCTGCTCAGGCATGCCGGGCTCGATCTACTGCCATTCGGCGCGAGACGTGTATGCCGCGACGAATGACGGCACGGTGCCGACGCCGGTCTCCAAAGACGGTGCCTATAACGAGGATTGTGAAGACTGTGTCAAAGCGGAGGATGTCAATCCCGATCTTCGAAATGAGGATGCAGGCTCACAGAACACGGGCAGTTCGGCTCCCAGAAAGACGCTTGCGGTGACGGATGACGAGCTCATCAACAACTACGTCACCCCTGCCTTGCCCGACCGTCCCGTTCCGATTCGCACGCCTTCGCAAGTGATGCGCATTTGGGTGGCTCCCTACGTTGACACGAAGGGGGACCTGCAGTCGCCCGGCTTCATTTACACCGAAATTGAGCCGCGTCGCTGGATCATCCGCGACGGCAATGACGTTTCCAATAGTCGTGTGTTTGCTCCCTTGGAGGATGTGCGCGACTACTACCTATCCGGTCATTCAAATCAGTCGCAGGGTGCGTCTGAGCCGGGTTACAACTCACTTGAACGCTATAAGAAGGAGTCAAAGCGTGTTACTCAATAACTCTTCCCTCAAGAAAAACCTGATCTTCGGTGCTTTGTTAGCAGCTTCTGCAGCACTTGTCATCGCTGGTGACGGTGGCCAGGAATTTGAAGCGGTCTACGAAATGATTGAAGGCTGGGCGACCGGTACGCTCGGCAAGATCATTGCGCTTGCTGCCCTCATCGTCGGCATTGGCTTTGGCCTCGTGCGCCAGTCCGTGATCGCCGCCGTCATCGGCATTTCGATGGCACTGGTGCTCAATTTCGGCCCGTCCGTGATCAGCAACATTCTCACCGCTACGGGTGAAGTGGACATGGCCGGCGTGGCCATGCTGGTCAACGGCCTTGGCATGTAAGGCCTTCGCATTCGGGCGTTGCGGGGGCGTATCGCTCGAAGCGTTTTGGGTTGCCTTCTCGCTCTTCAGCACGGCGAGAAGGCTCCATCTGAAAACAGCTTCGGACTTCTTTTCGTGCCGAGAGTTGTTTTCAAATGGGTCACGCCAAAAAATAAGAGGAACTGTGAGATGAGTTGTTTGGCGGGAAAGCCCTTGTTTGCCTATCACTGGGATTCGGCCTTTTTCTGGCTTGAAGTGCCCAGAGAGCTGTTCGAAAAGTTCGGCCCGGCTACTGATGATCTGAATGCGCAAAGCAAGATGTCCGAGGATCGGCACACGATGTATCTCGAATGGCAGACGGACGGGCACGCTTTTCTTGAAAACTATTTGAAAAAAGATCTCAGAGCAAGAAAGTTCTATGGCGGGCCCTCGGGCGTAATCTGTGACCCTCGCTCGGGGGCTTTCGCCAACATTTTTGAATGCATTACGAAGTGTGATGGGCCAGTGAGTTTCATTCGCTGTCTACCGCCGCTCACGAATTGATGGGTTACAGACTTTAGGAGTTTTGAATGGCTTGTACCAACGAACGAGTGTTGACGGTTGTGGCAGGCGCGCTGGCCTCCTCGCTTGTCATGGCTGCCGGGACGCAGATTGAAGGGTCTTCGGGCGAAGCGGAAAAGGCCTTTCGAGAAAAGGCCGCAGCCGCGCCCCAGATCGAGCGCATCATCGAAATGGATGCAGAAAAAATCCGTGCAATTCGCTCGGTGGACGGACGCACCATGTTTATGGTCGACAACGGACGATTCGTCTTTGTGGGCGACATGTTCGACATGTGGCAGCGCAAGCGGCTGAAGTCGATGGATGACATCGCCGATGCCGTGCGCAAGATGGACTTGAAGGGTGCCGGATTCGATCTTGAGAATGCGAACAAATTCTCCCTCGGCGAGGGGAAAAAGCAAGTGACGGTGTTCGTCGATCCGCAGTGCGGGTGGTGTCACAAGCTCATCGAAGAGGTCTCGTCCGATGCGGCTCTGCTCGACGAGTACGCCTTTGACTTTGTGGTGATTCCCGTGCTCGGCCCTCAGAGCGAAAAGCTGGCGCGGCGTTTTTCGTGCACGTCTGAAAGCGACATGCTAAAGCGTCTTGAAGCCTTCCAGAAGGGGGCCGAAGGCATTGAAGCGCTGCCTCTCCTTGAAAAGTGCGACGGCTCGAAGTACCAGCAAACGCGAACGTCAGCCGAAATTCTCGGCATTCATTCCGCCCCGCTCGTTGTCGCCCACGACGGTCGTTTTGCCCGCGGCAAGCCCAAGTCGATGGTCGCATTCCTCAGCGGCACGTCCAGTGACGGCGGCAAGGACATGCCGATGGTTGCTCCCAAGAAGCTCAGTCCTGAAGAAGCCAAGGCCGCAGCGGCTTCGATGAAGGAAAAGTGGAAGGCCGAAGCAAAGGCCGCAGCGCAGGAAGCGGCCAAGTAAGAACAATACAGCTCAGGGCCGGCGTCTTGAACGTTCGGCCTTTTTCAAACCCTATTGGAACATCAAGCTATGGATGTCATCGGACTCAAGCGCTTCAGTGACGAAGCTTTGATTGATGAAGAATTACGTGCGGAACGCCTTTTCCCCGCCTTTGCCGTCGATCCGGACAACAAGGTTTTTCTCTGCAACGACAAAACGCTGGGCTTTGTTTTTGAATGCCAGCCGCTCGCGGGCGGCGACGAGAAGATCAACGACAAGCTCGAACAGTTCCTGTCGCAGAATTATCCCGACGACATGACGATGCAGTTCATGCTCTTCCGGTCGCCGGACATCGAGTGGCAGCTAAATGCCATGTCGAATCTGCGCTCCGGCATGAACCACCCTCTTCTCACGCCGGTGATCCAAGACCGCATCGCCTTTCTTCGCGAGCATACCCAGAAGGACTTGATCAAGCGTTCACTTCGCGGATCCGTTCATGACATGGGTCTCATCCAGGACTTGAAGCTCATCATTTCAGTCAAGATTCCCTACACGGGCGAGACCGGCGTCGAAGGGCCGACGGCGGGTGAGATGCAGATGATCCAGCAGTGGCAGCAGAAGATGCTGTCGCTGATCCAGCAGTGGCAGCAGAAGATGCTGTCGCTCCTGCGCTCGATGTCGCTTGCGCCCCGACTCATGACGCCGCAGGATTATCTTCGACTCATGAACTCGCTCTGCAACTGGGCCCCCGACGCCTCCTGGAAGATGTCGGATCTGCCCTATTGGGAAGAAGACAAGACGCTGGACTGCCAAATCCTCGATCCGACGACGAACGTCATATGCGCCCGTCCGGATCTCCTCCAATTGGGTGAATCCGGGTTCGTGAAGGTGCTCTCCGCAAAGCGTCTCCCCGATGCGACTTATTTTGGGGAGGCCATTCAATACGCGGGCGACCTGTCCGGCCAAAACCAGGGCGTCAAGCAAAACTACGCCGTCGTCGTCAACGTCATCTTCCCCAATTCGGAAAAGATGAAGAGTGCTCTGGAAAAGAAGCGCCAGTGGGTGACGAACCAAGCCTACGGCCCCCTTCTGAAGTTCGTGCCGGTGTTGAACGACAAGAAGGCGAGCTTCGACACGATTTACGATTCCGTCAACAAGGGCGCAAAGCCCTTGAGGCTCACGTTCTCCGTTCTTGTATTCGGCAAGAACGAGGAAGATGTGACAGCGGCGTCCATGGCCGTGCAGGCGTTCTGGGCGACGCAGCGCTTTGCCCTGATGGAAGACAGGTTTGTCATGCTTCCGATCTTCAGGAATTGCCTGCCTTTGGGTACGGATCGAAGCGCGATTCTCGAGCTGCAGCGCTACAAGACGATGACCTCAAAGGAGGCCCCTGTACTTCTCCCCATCTTTGGGGAATGGAAGGGAACGGGCACCTACCACATTGCCTTGATGAGCCGCAACGGCCAGATCATGTCCATGTCGCTTCATGACTCGTCGACCAACAAGAACGGCGTCATCGCGGCTGAGTCGGGTTCGGGCAAGTCGTTCCTCCTGAACGAAATCATTCTCTCCTACATGAGCGAAGGGGCTCGCGTCTGGGTGATTGACGCCGGCAAGTCCTACAAGAAGCTGTGCGAGTCCCTTGAAGGCGACTTCGTCGAATTTGGCGAAGACTCTCGCATCTGCTTGAATCCCTTTGAGACCATCACCAATTGGGAGGAAGAGGAAGACGGCATTGTGTCGCTCGTAGGCGCAATGGCATCCGCCAATGCGAACCTGAGCGACCTTCAGATCGCAGAATTGAAGCGCATTATGAAGGTGCTTTGGGACGAGCGCGGGCAGAGCATGACGGTCGACGACATTCGAGAAGCCTGCATCGCATCCGAAGACCCACGCGTGATGGACATCGGCAAGCAGCTCTATGCGTTCTCCTCAACGGGTGCATACGGGCGCTTCTTCAACGGGAAGAATACCGCCGACTTCCGCAACGACTTCACGGTGCTTGAACTTGACGAGCTCCAAGGCCGAAAGCATTTGCGTCAGGTGGTGCTCCTGCAGCTTATCTATCAGATTCAGCGAGAGATGTACCTGGGCGAACGAGACCGCAAGAAGCTCGTCATCATCGACGAAGCCTGGGACTTGTTGAAGGAGGGCGAAGTCTCCGTCTTTATGGAACACGCCTACCGCAAGTTCCGCAAGTACGGCGGCTCGGCCATCATCGCCACGCAGGCCGTGACCGACCTCTATGACAACAAGGTGGGCCGCGCCATTGCGGACAACTCGGCCAACATGTTCCTGCTCGGACAGAAGAAGGAATCCATCGAAATGGTGAAGGAAAAGAAGCTGCTGGTGCTCTCGCCCGCCGGCTTCAACATTCTCCGTTCCGTTTATACCGAGGCGGGCGTGTTCTCCGAAATCTTCCTTATCACGGAAAGAGGGCAGGGCGTCGGTCGACTCGTGGTGTCCGACTTTCAGGGGCTTCTCTACTCAACCGCACCCGAAGACGTGCAGGCCATCAAGCTATATCAGGATCAGGGCTTGTCCGTCTCCGATGCCATCAAGTCGGTGCTCAGAGACCGAAAGCGAGCTTAAGTCAAAAGCCCGGGCAGGGAGGCTTTCCTTCCTGCCGAGGGCCTTTGTCGAGACTTTAGCAAGGATGAAATCCAAGGGGGATGCCGCAAGGCGTCCTCCTTTCTTTCGTCCCGTGGCAGGAGAAAAAAGTTCGGCATGCCGAATTTTTTGAGACCCTTCTGTTCGGGGTTTTTTACCGATAAAACGGCTGGGGCTCAAACCTCGAATTGAAGAATCACTGTCGGGGAACCGGGTCGGATGACACGAAAAGGCATCTCCGAACCGGATTCATCTCGCTCGAATGAGCGTCATCAACTAGTTGATTCTTCAAAAAGATGAATAAAGTCTATAAAACAATCTGGAACGCCGTGCGCGGCCAGCTCGTGGTCGTGAACGAAGCGACCACCTCTCATTCTCAGGCAGACGCTTCTACGAAGACGGGCAGCGTCGTCAGCCAGTCTGCCCCGGTTCAGACCTTCGCCAAGACGGCGCTTGCCGCCGTGGTTGCCGGCATGCTCGTGAACCCGGCTTTCGCCGCCGACAAGACCCTTCAGTGGGAAGTCGACCAGTCCGCCGGCATCTCCGCTGCGGACAACGTCACGATTACGGAAACGGGCGGCATCACCCTTAACAAGACCTATACGGACGACGGCTTCAGCCAGACGAACGAAAACACCAAGTTCACGGCCCGCAAGACGCTCACCAACTCGGGCTACGTCCGTGGTGACGCTAAGCTCGAAGCTGCGAAGATCGTGAACAACGCCCAGGGCGAAATCGAGATGGGGACGGTCGAAATCCTCAGCCCGACGGCAACTGAAGTCATCACGAACGCCGGTACGTTCTCTGCCGACACCCTCACGACGGGTGTGGGCAAGGTGACAAACACGGGCAAGATGACCGTGAAGAATGCCTATGACCTTCAGGGCAAGCTCACCAACAACGGCACCCAGCTCAAGCTCGGCACGGCCAATGTGACAGGTGAACTCGCGAACAGTGCGAAGACCGGCGCAACGGTTGACGTCCTGAATGTGCAGGGAACCGGTCGCGTCACGGGTACCGGTACCCTGACCGCCACCGGCGCAGTGGATATTGCGACGGGTGCCAGCCTCGCACAGGGTGAATTTGACGCCGCCGCGAAGGTGACCAACAAGGGCACGGTGAATGTCACCACGATGAAGCAGACGGCAGCAACGGGCGAATTCGTCAACAAGAAGTCCGCCACCTTCACCGACTTTGACGGTGTGGGCACGATCACCAACGAAGCCACCGGCACGATGACCGTGAATGGCACGCTCAATGTTAAGAAGACCGCCGCGAACGCCGGCACGCTCAATGCAACGGGTACGCTCAATGCTTCCGGCACGTTGACCAACACGGGGACGATGTCGGTCGGCATCCTTGAAGCCACGGGCACCGTCACGAACAGCAAGACGGCCACCATTACCACCGCGCTCAATGAAAACGGCTCCGTGGTCAATGAAGCCGCCGGCACGATTACCGCTGCGAACGGCGCCATCAATGTCAAGAAGTCCCTGCAAAACAAGGGCTCCATTGAAGCCAAGGACGTGACCATCACTTCGGGTGTGTTGGCCAACTCGGGCTCCAAGCTCAAGGCAACGAATCTGAATGTCAACGGCGGCAAGCTCACCAACACCGCCACGACCGGCGCTGAAGCCGGTGTTCTCAACGTGACTCAGGGCAGCATCGATGGTGCCGGCTCCATGAAGGTGACGGGCAAGACGACGGTGGCACAGGGTGCGTCTGTTGCGCAGGCCAATCTTGATGTCCAGGAGCTCGATGTCGACGGCACGATGAACGTCACGACGAAGCTTACCGGCAACGGCACGGCTGCCTTCAAGACTCATGCATCGGGTACGGTTGCGTCTGCCGACATGAAGGCCGACATGACTCATCAGGGCTCGATGACCTTCAATGCCCTCAATTCCGCCTCCAAGATTGCCAACAACGCGGGCACGCTCACCGTCAAGACGCTGACGGGTACGTCTGCGGTCACGAACGCACAGGGTGCGACGCTCGACATGACGGGCGGCAATGCTGCGGCTGCAACCCTTGTAGGCAACGGCACTACGAAGCTTGCTACGGCTAACATTGCCACCAAGATCACCAATGCCGGCCAGATGACGTCGACGGGCAAGGTGCAGACGGCTGCGTTTGACCAGACGGCACAGAAGTCCGCTCTGCACAGCCTCGATGTGACGGGCCTCGTGAATGTGACGGGCGGCGAACTCGCTGCGACCGAAACCCTCACGGCTCAGACCATGCAGAATGCTGCGACGGTCAACACCAAGGATCTGACGGTCGAGGGTTCTCTCAACAACAGCAAGACGCTTACCTCCACCGGTACAGCTGACGTGACGAACTTCACGCAGACGGCTGCCGGTACGGCTAATCTTCAGGCCGCGACCCTCAAGGGCACGGGTTCGATTGCCGGTACGGTAACCGCCAAGGGCGACCTCACCTTTGCGGACGCTTCCACCTATACGGGTGAAGGTGCCATTACGGCCCAGCAGGCTTTGAACGTCAACGGCAATGTGACGATGACGAACAAGGTGACGGCCAAGGGGGCTACGACCGTTGCGACGGGCAAGACGCTCACCGCCAAGGGGCTTGATCTGCAGCAGGCCAACGTTGTCGGTACGCTTTCGAACCAGGGCGCAGCCGGTACGATTGCGGACCTCAACATGACGCGTGGTGCGAAGCTTCTCAACAACGACGTGCTTACCATCGCCACGATGTCGAATGCCGACGGCGTGACGTATACCCAGACGGGCAACGCGGCCAGCATCAAGTCGACGGACGGCACTTGGTTCTCTAACTCGACCATCAATCTTGAGGGCGGCGTGATGAACCGTTCTGCCGAAGGTCTCGGCATGGGCAACACGTACAACGTCAAGGCTTCGGGCGCTTCTCAGATTCCGGGCGGCGATCTCAACAATGACGATTGGAAGAACGGGATGTCGATCCTCACCGTGGGTTCGCTTACGCGTGACAACCTCGTGAACCTTGAAGCGGGCGGTCTTCTCGAAGTGGGCAAGATCAATCTTGACCAGGGCTCCAAGGACGGCAAGACGCTCACCCTCAACGGCGGCGCCATTGAGACGACGCTTGACCAGATGTTCGAAGGTCTGAAGGTCGAAGCCCTCAACTACGAAACGGTTGACGGCAACGGCAAGATCGAGGTTTCCGGTGCATCCGTTCTCGGTGTGTCGAAGGTCGGCGAACTTCAGCAGGAGATCAAGGATCACACGACCCTGACGGGCGGCGACATCATCTTCAAGGACTCTATCAACGTTGACCAAGTGACCAAGATCAGTCAGGCGCTCAACGATGTGTCGAGCGGCAACGTCACCGTTCACTTCACTGGCAAGACCGACAAGGTCTTCACGGTTGATGTTGCCAACTCCTTGATCACGGCCAATGATCCGACGAAGATCGTCTTTGACTCTTCTACGCTTTATGCACGTGATCCTGCCACGGGTGCTACGGGCAAGACGCTCTACGTGGGCGGTCAGGACTCCGACGGCGTGCGCATTGACGGCACGATTGGTTTCTCAAACATCGTTGAAACGGAAAAGGTCGTCATTCAGGACGGCAAGGGTCTGGCACTCGTCGGCAAGGCCGATCAGTCGCACAGCTCGCTCGTGGGCGACAACGGCTCCGTTGACGTGAAGGGTGCGGGTTCCGAACTCGTGCTCGGCACGACCTATCGCGAAAGCCTCACCGGCAAGCTGAACGCCGTCACTCTGACGGAAGGCGGCAAGCTCCTCACCAAGGGCGGCGACTATCAGGTTGCGACCATTACGGCTACGGGGGCCGCTGTTGAAACCGTCGGCGGCAGCAAGCTCTCGACTGACGCGCTTACCGTGACGGGCGCAGGCTCTAGGCTCACCAACCAAGGCGCCATCGTTGCCAAGTCCTTTACGGACGATGCCGAAACCGCTTCGACCAACAAGGGCACGTTGCAGGTGACGAAGGCTACGACCGTGGCCGGCAACATGACCAACCAGACGGGCGGCTCTCTCACGATTGACGGTCGTCTCACGGTGACGGGCAAGCTCATCAATGAAGCCGCTCAGGTGACGCGCGCAGGTTCCACCGGCATTCAGGTGGCCGGCATCGACGTCCTCACCACGGGTACGGTGAAGAATGCGGGCGTTCTCGTTTCGACGGGCACCAACAACTTCACGAGCCAGTTCGAAAACGTTGGCCTCAACAGCCAGACGCATGTCTTCCACAATGAAGCGGGTGCTACGGTTGACCTTTCCAAGGGCGCAACCGTCATTGGCGGCGCGACGACGGCCAATGCTTCGCACGTCCGTGCCAAGGCTCCGGAAACCAGCGTGCTTAATGAGGGCACGATGAAGCTCGCCGATGTGACGGTGAACGACTTCGGTACGCTCCACAACGGCGACACGGGTCAGATCACTGCCGGCACGATTACCGTTGACACGTTCGGTGCCGTCAACAACGCCGGCGAACTGCAGGCCACGTCTGTGAATGGCGACGGCGTCTATCGCAACTCCAAGACGACGATTGCCAACACCGTTGCCTTGAACAAGCTCACGAACGAAGGCGACGCTTCTCAGGGCGAAGGCTTCAAGGTCATTGACAGCCTGAGCCTTGTCAGCGGCCTCGACAACAAGACCGACGCCCTCATTGACGCCCGCACGGCTGACGTGATGTTGGGCGACGGTTCCCAGAACCGCAACGCCGGCATCTTCCTTGCCCGCACGCTTTCCCTTGGTGAGGGTGCATCTCTTGTCAACGAGGGCGAACAGGTGATTGAAGACCTGACGCTTGGTGAAGGTGACGAAGGTGTGACCAACAAAAAGGGTTCGAGTGCCGTTCACAACAAGCTCACGATGACGGGCAGCAAGTACGTCACCGAAGCCGGTGCTACCGTTGAAATTCAGGACGTGCTCGATGTTCAGGGCGGCGTCTTTGAAAATCGCGGCAAGGCTTCCGTTCTCAAGTCCGTCAAGATTTCGGGCGAAGGCGAAGTCCATCAGTTGGGCGAAGCCGGCTCCTTCACGGTGGCCGAATCGCTCGACATGACGGGCGGCAAGTTCATCATGACGTCGGGTTCGCTCGCCGTCACGAAGGGCGTTGACTTCAAGGGCGGCGTGATCGACTTCCTCGGCCAGCAGGTCAATGACGACCAGCAGGCTGAAAAGAAGCAGGTTGCGGCTTCCCTCATGCTTAAGGGCGACATTGAAGGTGCGCTCAACATCGACACCGCCAAGGTGACGGTGGGCAAGTGGACGGATGCAGCTGCGGCTTCCGCCAGGACGTCCGAAGCGCTCCCGTCTGCCAACTCCATCCTCATCGCCGACACGGCTCCGCTCAAGATCGGCACCAACGGCAAGCTCGCCGTCGGCTCCGGTGCGCGTGCCAAGGCTGAGACGATGACTGCCGGTTCCGCTTGGTTCGGCGGCGACTCGCTCTTCGTGCTCGACACCTCCAAGATGACGACCATCGAAGAGGGCGGCTCCGCAGCGCTCGTGGGCAACACCAAGGGCGACCTGACGGTTGACGCGGGTGCCAAGCTCCATGTCGGTGCGCTCGGCTGGGGTGACTACTACGTGACCAAGGACTTCGCCAAGGAAACGGTCGAAGGCTGGCAGTCCGTTAGCCCGGCTGATCCCGCCGTCAAGTTCGAAGTCAAGCAGGACAAGGACGGCAACGTGATCCTCACGGTGGGTTCCGGCGACATTCATGACAAGCTTCCTGAAGTCGGCACCGGCGGCATCGTGAACGACATCATCACGAATCCCGACCTGCGTGATCCGAACCGCAAGGACGTGATCGGCTTCATCTCCAAGGCGGTTGAAGACGGCATTATCGCCGCTGAAAATCAGGCCGAGGTGATCAACACCGTCACGCAGATCGGCGCTGCCGGCGGTCTCATGAACCAGAACTTCACCCTTGTGGGCAATGTCATGGATCAGGTGGATCGTCACATGTCCTATGAAGACGTTCACTTCAAGAAAGGCGAAGCTCAGGCATGGGACGGCGTGCGTCTCTGGGCGAATGCGCTCGGCCAGAAGGTCGAAGTCTCGGGTGCCGACTACACGGGCGGTTCCGCCGCGTTTGACGGTGAGAACATCGGCTTCATCATGGGTGCCGACCTGATGGCTCAGAACGGCGTGCGCTACGGTGCGGCCTTCGGCTACCAGAAGGGCGACATGGACAGCGTTGATTCGCTCGTCTCGACTTCGAACGAAGCCGATGCGTTCTCCATCACGGGCTATGCCGCTCAGCAGTTCGGTCAGTTCAACCTGATCGGGTCTCTGGGCTACACCCGAGTGGACGCCGACCTTGAACAGACGCTCCCGTCCGCCATGGACATGGGCAAGCACACGATGAACGCCAAGAACGACATCATCACTGCCGGTCTCAAGGGCGAAATGCACTTCAAGCTCTCCGATAACGTGGCTGCCGTGCCGTATGTGGGCCTGCGTGCCGTCACCGTTCTCTCGTCCGACGATACGTCGACGATGGGCGGCAAGGACGCCTTCCACTACGACAACGACACGCTCGTGCAGTTCCAGATGCCCGTCGGCATTGCCTTTGAAGGCATGAACACGACGGCCTCCGGTTGGACTTCCCGTGGTGTGTTCGACATTTCCGTGACGCCGGTCTTCGGTGACAAGGAAGCCGACACCACGGTGACGGTCAACGGCATCAAGTCTGCCGACAAGGTCTCCTCCGACTTTGCCGACAGCGTGACCGGTGCGGTGCGCGTGGGCTTCTCCGCTGAAAAGGACAACTTCTCCTTCGGCGGTGAGCTCGGCGTCTCCGTGGGCGACATGCGTGATTCCGCCGTGACCTTTGGTCTTGGCGCTCGCTATCGCTTCTAACGGCTGATCCCTTTCCCTGCTTGGAAAATGCCTCCTTTCTCTGCCCTCGGCAGAGGAGGGAGGTTTTCGCCCCGGCTGGGAAGGGTTCATGGAGACGAAGATGTCGATGACGTACACCAAGGCGCAGTTCGCCGAAAAGCACAAGGATGCCATCAGTCTCTTTCAGGCCGGGCTTGGCTACAGGGCCGTTGCCACTGCTTTGCTCCTCAATCCGTACACGGTGAGGGACTGGGCGCGCAACTGGCGCTTTCAAATTCGGGCCAATGCTCTTGGGACGCCTGAAGACAGGCAGAAGGCCTTTGCAATGCGTGCCAAGGGTGCATCCCTGATGGAGATCGCTGCCGAGATCAAGTGTTCGAAAAGAACCATTCTCTCCTGGCTTTCCGAAGCCAGAAAGGATGGTGCTATGGAGGACACGCCATGAACGGTCGTTCCTCACCACGAGGCATGATGTTCGGCTTCATGGCCGTGCTCTTAGGACAGCTTGCCGTGACGGCTCAAGCGACCGAGGTCAATGTCTTCTACGACAAGGCCTATCAGTCGCAGACGGACGTCAAGGCATTCTTCAGAGCGCGGGCCATGGGCACGATCATCCAGGCAACGATCTTTGCGAAGGACAAGCCTGCCGTCGAACGGATTGCCGATCGGTTTTCCGACACGCTCACGTGGCATGAAGCTCTGCTCTCCGTTCATAAGTCCGGTCCCATGACGAATCTCAACGCCCGTGCAGGCGAATGGGTTGTCATGCCCTGCGAAGCCGCTCACGTGCTTCAGAAGGCCAAGGATGCGGCTCAACTCACGAACGGTGCATTCGATCCAACGATCGGCACGGTGACTGCACAGTGGTCCGTCGGCTTTGGCGGAACTTCTGTTCCGTCTTCGTCAACGCTTGCCGACGCCAAAGCAAAGGTCGACTGGCGAAAGGTTGAGGTCGACTTCTCGAACGAATCGCAATCGGTCTGTCGAGTCCGCATTGGGCAGGGACAGAGTGTGGATTTGGGCGGGATCGGCAAAGGCTGGTCAAACCAAGTTCTGGCGAAGCAGGTTGAAGACGACGGTGCGCATCGGGCCATGGTTGTCATGGGCGGAAATACCGCGTTTGTCGGCAAGCCCACTTATGGCGACAAGTGGCTCTCGGCCATACCGTCGGCTGAAGATCAGTACGACTACGTCGGCTACTTCAAGCTCGATGCCGGCGACATTGTCACGACGAGCAGCGACAAGGAACGTCATATCGACATCAAGGGCAAGCGCTACGGCCACATCATGAGCGGTCGTACTGGCAAGCCCGCAGAAAACACATTTGCATATGTGACGGTGATTGATCACGACGGAGCGCGTGGGGACGCGCTTTCAACGGCACTTTGGGTGTTGGGTGACAAAGCCTTCGACTTTCTCAAGGCTCATCCGGACATTCAAGCGCTCCTGGTCATGAAGAACGAGAACGTGGCCTATGTCACGCCGAGTCTCGCAGACCGCACGAATGGTAAAAGCGACCGGCTCGCGCTCAAGACCATTGAGTGAGGGTGCGTGCACACATCAAGGAAAAGCGGAAACTGATTTTGGGGAAAATCATGCAAAAGACGAATTTGAACAAGAAGGCGCTCCGAAGAACAGCAAGGCGAGCGCAGGAGAGAAGAATCTTCAAACCCGCCGCTCTGGCTAGAGCGATTGCGGGCGTTTTTGTTTGTGGGGCGTTGAGTGGAAATGTAGTAGGTGCCCCCATACCTGGTACAGCTCAAATCGAAATTGGTGGAGTTTTTTTTAGATCTGGTTATTTGGATTTTGGAAGCGGGGATTTGAGGTGGACTGGTCCATTTGCATTTGACGGAAACTCGTCAAGCCTTCCAGCTACCTGGTCTTTCAAAACAAGTGAAGCATTTGCAAACCTTGAGGTAGGTGGAACCGATATAGACCTGACAGGGGCGTATTGGGAAACCATAGCCAACGGTGGGGAAGGTTCGTTTGTTAATGACACTGATCATACGGTTAAGTTCGTAGGAACTAAAAATGCGACTGCGAAAACTTATTCCTTGATTGATCAACTAGCTATAGATAATTCAGATGGAACAGGAGGATATGGACAGATCGTCAATTCGGGGAATGGAACGCTAGAGTTGGTTGGGAATACGGGGTATGCAATTAGAGCGATATCGTCAATAGACAATAAAAAATCGCGTGGTGCTTTAGTGAATGAAAAAGGCGGAACGGTAAATATTTATGGTATAGGAACGCGCGATGCGATATACTTTTGTACTAACGGAACGATCGATAATGCTGGAACATTAACTGTTTTGGGGGACGGTATTTATGCTTTAGGGGAGCCAGGGACCTCGTCGGTCCTTGCGCAGACTCATATTATTAACCGTTCAAGTGGTGTAATGAAAATCCAGGGGAGTAATTCCAGGCCTGCCGTTCAGGTCGGGTTAACACAAGGCTACTGGGCTTGGACAACTGGGATACACGTTGATATTCAGAATGAAGGTCTGTTCGAAATTTTGGGCGGAAGTAGTGATGGCGAGTATGGGATTGAAACCATTGTGGAAAGGGGTGAGAGTGGATGCACACAGCAAAATTTCAAGATAATAAATGATGGGGTATTAAAAATAAAAGCAGGGGTCAGTCAAGGATCTTCAGCTATAAATAACGGAATAGGATTTAACGAATCGTCTTTTGGTGAAGGAATTGCTGATGTTGGAAACGTTACAATTCAGAACAAAAAAGAATTAATAATTCAAGGAGCTTTGGAGGGGGGGGTGATTTAAATAAGAAGAGTAACGGCATAGATTTACTAGTATATGGTCCAGATAAATTTGGTATGAGTGATCAAGGGGATGCAAAATCGGAATTTGTTATTGAAAACAGTGGAACGATGAGCTGGAGTGGAAGCCAATACGGATATGCAATTGGTGTATTGACAGACGGTTTGAAGTCTGCTGCATTTGTCGAAGTTACAAATCGAGGGATTTGGAATCTAAACAAATATGCTATTGGTAGTTTTGGCCTGGGCCAAGTTATGTTTACCAATGCTGCAACGGGTACAATCCAAGCAGAGGCGGGAGCCATCTATTCTGGTAACTATGAGACCCCGAGCGTTGGAGGAGAGGCGAAGCCTCTTCCGATTCAGATTCTAAGTTTGAAGGGCGGAGTTTCGTCTGTAACAACAGATGCCTTTTCGGAAACAACAACGGTTCAAACGGGCGTTCTGACTCTCAAGGATGATTGGAAAAATCACACTGTCTGGGAGGATGGTGGCACGATCAACTTCACCGACGTAGCCGCAGGCACCGAACTTGCCGAATCCATCAAGTCCCAGTTCCAAGCCGCCTTTGGCACAGGTACGACCATCAACTTCACGGGCACGGGTTCGGGCACCGGCAGTGGCTCTTCCACCTTCAACATGGATGTCGTCAATGCCCTGATCTCCGAAGGGAAGCTGGCTTCCGGTTCCGTTGTGACGTCCGAAGCGCTCACGCATACGGACAAGGCTTTTACGCTTGGCAATACGGGCGACATGACCCAGGACACGGGTTTCATGGGCATTCAGGGTTCGACTGGTATTACCGTGAAGGACGGTAAGACGCTGACGCTCATGGGCTCTCAGGCATCCATGGCCATGGCCGTGGGTGCCGATACGCGTGATGCGAGCTACGTCATTACCGATGCGCCGATGGCGCTGGAAAACGGCACGCTGAAGCTCGGCCACAAGGCGCTCTCCGCAACCGAAGGGACGTTGGCGGCAGTGACCTATGACCGACAGTCTTCCGTGAACGTAGAGAACGGCATCTACACCCTTGCCTCGCTCAAGGGTGAAGGCTCTTTGAATCTGAGTTCCGGGACGCGCACGGATGTGACGGGCGAACTGTCAGCGACTCAGGTGACGAATGCCGGCACGCTGACGGTTGCAGGCCTGACGTCGCTTGGAGCAACGCCTGAAGCCGCTTCCACCTACGCTGCGCCGAGGTCTCAGACCTTCGTCAACGAAAGCGGGGCTACGGCAAACCTCACGGGCGGACTTGTCGTCAATGATTTCGCTACGGTGAAGAACAAGACGGGTGCGACGATCAACGCCGGTGCCGTGACGGTGGATACGTTCGGCACGATCAACAACTACGAAGGCGCAACACTTGCTTATGCGAGCGTCAATGCCGACGGCATCGTGCGCAATCTGGGCACCTTGAACGTCACGGGTACCTATGCCATCGGCGATGAAGGCGAGACGACCTTTGCGGGTGACACTAAAGTCGGCACGCTGTCGATTGGTCGAACTGCAAAGACGATGCTCATGGCGCGTGACGGTCAGGAAGCCGTTCTGCACAATACGGGCAAGACCTACGCCGACGAGCTCGATCTCGTCTCCGGTCAGGTCATGGTGGAAAAGGATTCGATCCTTGCGGGCAAGTCTCTGAAGAACGGTGCCGTGGGTTCCGACATCATCGTGTCTGCCGGCGGCACCTTCGGGTTCTCGCACGACAAGTCGAGCCTTGAGAATGCGTTGAAGAACTACACGGGCTCGAAGGCCGACAAGGCGATCCTTGCGCTCAATACCGATCTGCACTTTGGACAGGGCGGTTCGCTGACCGTCGGTGCCGTTGATGAAGCCAAGGGCACGGTGAATCTCGGTTCTGATGCCCTCTTGCTTCTCGGTACGACGCAGCTCCATGGCGAGGCCCTGCTCAACGGTGAAAGCTCGCAGCATCTGCACGTGGAAGACGGTGCCGTGATCGCCATGTCGGACGATCTGCTGTGGGGCAATCATTACCTCATGAAGGGCTTTGACGATGCGTCGACGGCTGAAATCCTCAAGGTCGGGATTCTCGACAAGGATGGAAAGGCCCTCGGCACGAAGAAGAATGACAAGGGCATCTTCGTCACGGTGGGTTCGGACAACATCCTGGAGAAGGACAAGTCCTATCGCATGGTGAACCAGATGAACTGGCTTCTGGACGGTCGCCAGGATCTCACTTCCGTGTATGGGGATGTGGCCTTCCTCACCAACGCATTGGTTGACAAGAACGGGGCCTTTGCGACGAACCGCATGGAAGCTCTGGCTTCAGACTCCGGTGCTCTTGCTGAAACCCAGCGCATGGGTGCTCAGGTGCAGACGACGATGCTCGATCATGCGTCCTCTGCACGAAAGGGCTACGACACCTTCTGGGTTGACGGGATCTACTCGAAGACGGATAGCGGTGACTTCACGCGCTCGACGGGCGTCTATGGCTATGAAGCCGATACGACGGGTTTTGCCTTCGGTGCTGATCTGCCGCTTGGCGACGACACCTGGCGTCTGGGTGCGGCGTTCTCGGCGCAGCGCGGAGACCTTGACGGTAGCTACGACCTTTCGTCCGACATCGAGGGCTACGGCTTCTCGGTCTTTGGCGGGAAGACCTTCGCCAACGGCTTCAACGTAAGCGGTGCGCTCACGTACATGACGGTCAATCACGAAGTTGATGCGTACAACCTCGGAAAGGTGAAGGCCGACATTGATGCCGACATGTGGATGCTCGGTGCTCGCATGAGCATGCCGTTTGGCCAGAACAGAGTGTGGATGACGCCGTACATGGGCGTTGACGTTATGAAGCTCACGCAGAACGGCTTCACGTCCTCCTGGTCCGGCATGGAAGCCTTCCGCTATTCGGACGTTGATGCCACGATCGTGCGCACGCCCGTGGGTGTTAAGGCTGGCACCTTCATGCCGCTGGAACTCTTCGGACGCTCGGGCACGCTCAACTGGGATGCGGACATCTCCTTCATTCCGCAGTTCGGAGACAAGGACGCTGACTTCAAGGTTTCCGGCATCTCCAATGGCCATTCCGACAGCATGAGCGCCGAGTTCGTGAACGACTGGCTGAGTCAGGCCAAGTTCGGCATGAGCTATCAGGGGGCGGCTGGTTCCTTCGGTCTCTACTACGCCGTAGAGAAGGGTGACGTTCGTGACTGGTCGACCAGCGTGAACGCTCGGGCAAGCTTGTTCTTCTAAGAGGTGTGTAGCACTTTAGTGCCACCCCCCTGCGCATGAAAGCGGGG
>OGJR01000790.1_pt1 | contig 24747 bp, 20 predicted proteins | sample 1572301 | NCBI WGS metagenome assembly OGJR01 (sample SAMEA2582083, study PRJEB24529) | metagenome | biome: Human gut stool | place: China | collected 2011 | reverse complement strand
TCAGCTTTGCTTCCAGCTCGGCGGTCAGGCCTTCGTAGCCCGGCTTGCCCAGCAGCGCAAACATGTTCTTCTTGTAGCTTTCCACGCCCGGCTGGTTGAAGGGGTTCACACCCAGCAGATAGCCGCTGCAGGCACAGGCACGCCAGAAGAAGTAGATCAGGTAACCCACGTTGTAAGCGGACAGGTCGTCCACTTCCACCAGCACTTCCGGCACGCCGCCGTCGGTGTGAGCCAGGATGGTGCCTTCCATGGCCTTGCGGTTGACCACGCTCATGTTCTGGTCGGCCAGGAAGTTCAGGCCGTCAAAGTTGCCCTCCAGCGAGTCGATGAACAGGTCCTTTGCGGGCTTCTTGACGTCCACGATGGTCTCGAACATGGTGCGGGAGCCTTCCTGGATGAACTGACCCATGGAGTGCAGGTCGGTGGAGAAGATGCAGCTTGCGGGGAACAGACCCTTGTTGTCCTTGCCCTCGCTCTCGCCGAACAGCTGCTTGTACCACTCGTTCATCAGGGTGAAGTCCGGCTCGTAGCACTCCAGGATCTCGATGCTCTTGCCCTTGCGGTACAGGATGTTGCGGATGGCAGCATACTTGTAAGCGTCGTTGTCGGGGCTCAGTACGGAGAAGCGCTCCATGGCGTCGGCAGCGCCCTGCATCAGCTCGTCGATGTCGATGCCGGCAGCGGCGATGGGCAGCAGGCCCACGGCGCTCAGCACGGAGTAGCGGCCGCCCACGTCATCGGGGACCACGAAGGTGGGCCAGCCCTGGGCGTCGGCCAGCTGCTTCAGAGTGCCCTTGGCACGGTCGGTGGTGGCGTAGATTCGCTTATTGGCCTCTTCCACGCCCATCTCCTTCTCCAGCAGCTCGCGCAGCACACGGAAGGCCAGGCTGGTCTCGGTGGTGGTGCCGGACTTGGAAATAACGTTGATGGAGAAGCGCTTGCCCTTGCACAGGTCCAGGATGTTGTTCAGGTAGGTGGGGCTGATGCTGTTGCCGCAGAAGTAGATCTTGGGGCCGCCCTCCAGCTCGTTGTGGAACTGGCCCTTCACGGCCTCCACCACGGCACGGGCGCCCAGATAGCTGCCGCCGATGCCGGCCACGACCAGCACGTCGGAATCCTCACGGATCTTTTTGGCAGCTGCCTTGATGCGGGCAAACTCTTCCTTGTCATAATCACGGGGCAGATACATCCAGCCCAGGAAGTCGCTGCCGGGGCCGTTCTTGGCCTCCAGCTGCTTGTGAGCTGCTTCCACCTGGGGATAGATCGCTGCATATTCCTCTTCGCTGATAAAGCCGGAGAGGTGTTTCGTGTTCAGTGCAACACTCATTGTATTCGAACCTCCAAACGATTTGCCGGGCACTTTGCCCTGCGAGGAACTAGTCTTGGTATAAGTGTACCGTTCCCTCCGGGCAAAGTCAAGGTCAAAATCCTTGGATTTCATACAATTTTAATAGTGTTTTTTTGTTTCTTCATCCAGATTTGTTCAGGCAGACAGTTTCTGCACGCGGGGCCGTTTTCGCTTTTGTGCGCTGAAGCGTATGTTTCGGTTTTTCAGCCGGTCAGGCTGCCCCACAGCAGGCTGAAAGCGGTGCCAAAGTCCATACGGGGCGCGTCGGCCGCCGCTTTCACCTCGTATTCGCCCAGCAGAGTCTCGCCGTGGTACACCTGCACGGTGCCCACCGTCTGGCCCTTTTCCACCGGAGCTTCCAGCTGCTGGGGCAGGCAGGCCTGCGCGGTCAGCGCCGCCGTGCCCACCCGGGGCAGCAGAACGGTCTGCGGCAGAGCGGAATAATCCAGCGGCACGCTGTCCTCTGCACTGCCCTTTACCTTTAATTGTAAAGGCTGGACCTCCGGTGCCGGCAGCGGGGCGGCCTGCCAGCCCCCGAAGCCATAGTCCAGCAGGGCGGCGGCGGCTTCAAACCGGTCCTTGCTGGAGGGTGCCCCCAGGATCACCGCCACCAGCCGCAGGCCGTCGCGGGCGGCGCTGGCACTGATACACACCCCAGCCCCGCCGGTGGTGCCGGTCTTGAGGCCGGTGATGCCGTTGTAGCGGTGCAGCAGTTTGTTGGTGTTCACCAGCTGGGTGGCCCCGCCCCGCAGGGTATCGGTCCAGATGCCGGTATAGTGCAGCACCTCCGGGCAGGTGTTCAGGATCTGGCAGCTCATCACCGCCACGTCCCGGGCGGTGGAAAGGTGCCCTTCGGTATCCAGCCCGCAGGCGTTGTGGAAGGTGGTGTGCTCCATGCCCAGCTCGGCGGCCCGGGCATTCATGCGCTCCACAAAGGCCGGCTCACTGCCGCCCACCAGCTCCGCCACTGCCACGGCGGCGTCATTGGCCGAGGACACGCAGATGGCCTTGATCATCTCATCCAGCGTGAACTGCTCCCCGGGTTCCAGCCAGATCTGACTGCCGCCCATATGGTAGGCGTGCTCGCTCACCGGCACCGTTGTTTCCAGTGTGAGCTGCCCGTTGTGGATGGCTTCAAAGGTCAGCAGCAGGGTCATCACCTTGGTGATGGAAGCAATGGGCACCTGCTCATCGGCGTTTTTTTCGTACAGCACCGTACCGGTGTCCTGATCCACCAGAATGGCCGCCCGGCAGTTCAGGCTCAGCTGCGGCTGCGCCGCAGCGTCCACCACCGGGACATCTTCCACCGCCGCCGGGGCCGCTGTGGGCAGTTCCGCCTGCACCGCAACGCCCCTGCCCTCTGCCGTGCCGAAGGCCAGCGCAAACAGCCAGAAGCACAGGACCCCCGCGCACAGCAATGCCAGATTTCTCCGTTCCATTCCGGTCCCCTCCCCGCACGATCTCGTCTGCTGCAATGTATGCGGCAGACTGCCTGCAAATGCCCCGTTGTAAAATCCCGTTTTTGTGCGCTGGAACGTGCTGCCGGGCAAAATCCGCTCTTGCACTGTGGGGCTGCTCTGTTATATAATGAATAATATTGCAATTTTCTGAACTCACTTTTGTCGAAAGGATAATCCCTCATGCGAGTTTGTTTTTATACACTGGGCTGCAAGGTCAACCTGAACGAGACCGGTGCCCTGGAGCAGATGTTCCGCTCCAACGGCTTTACCATCGTGCAGGAAGGCGAACCGGCAGACGTGTTCGTGGTGAACAGCTGCACCGTGACCAACTTCGGCGACCAGAAGAGCCGCAAGTGGCTGCGCCGCGCCAAGCGCGAGAACCCCGGTGCCGTGACTGTGCTCACCGGCTGCTATCCGCAGGCCTTCCCGGAGGAGGCTGCGCAGTTCCTGGAGGCCGACCTGGTGTGCGGCAACGGCGACCGCAAGGCCATTCTGGACAATGTGCTCAAGCTGCTGGACGGCCATGAGCGCATCGTGGCCATCACCCCGCACCAGCGCGGCGAGCAGTTCGAGGAACTGCCGGTGGAGCGGTTCGAGACCCACACCCGCGCCTTCATCAAGGTGGAGGACGGCTGCAACCGGCAGTGCGCCTACTGCGTCATCCCCCGTGCCCGCGGCCCGGTGCGCAGCCGCGCCGAAAGCAGCATTCTGGCCGAGCTGCGCCAGCTGGCCGCCGCCGGTTACCGGGAAGTGGTGCTCAGTGCCATTTCCCTGCCCAGCTACGGGCTGGACACCGGCACCAATCTGGTGGAGCTTGTGGAGAAATGTGCTCAGGTGGAGGGCATCGAGCGCATCCGTCTGGGCAGCCTGGACCCGGACATGCTCACCCCGGAGTTCATCACCCGGCTGGCCGCTGTGGACAAGCTGTGCCCCCAGTTCCATCTGAGCCTGCAGAGCGGCTGCACCGCCACTTTGCGCCGGATGCGCCGCGTTTACAGTGCCGAACAGTATGCACAGGTGGTGGACCAGATCCGCGCCGCCTACGGCAGCCGCCCGGTGAGCTTTACCACCGACTGCATCTGCGGCTTCCCCGGCGAGACGCCCGAGGATTTTGCCGAGAGCTGCGACTTCCTGAAGAAGATCGGCTTTTTGAAGGTGCATGTGTTCCCCTACTCCCGCCGCAGCGGCACCCCGGCCTACGACTTCCCGGATCAGGTGCACGAACGCGAAAAGCAGGCGCGCAGCCGTGAAATGAACGCCCTTGCCGAGCAGGTGCGCTGTGAGGTGCTGGCCGCCCACGAGGGCACCGAGGATGACGTGCTGCTGGAAACACCGCTGTCCGGCACCCTGTTCACCGGCTACACCCGGCTGTACATCCCGGTGGTGGTGTCCGCCCCCGGCCGCAAGAGCGGCGAGATCGTGCATGTGCGGCTGGGTCCGTACGACGGCGAACGGGTGCGTGCAACACTTTGCTGAAATTTTAAAGTGAAATTTGTTTACTTTTATCCATTTGCGATTTCCTTAACGAATTTTGCGGTTTTCTCTTTTCATGAGCGAAGCTTTATGCTAAAATGAGGATGGAATATCCGGGGCGTGGCACCGTTTGCAGTGGTGCTGTACCAAACGTTCCCGTGGGATGCCGTGTGCTCCGGGCCGTCCGGAGACAGGGCAAACGATGCATTTTTGTTGTTCACTGCAGAGCAAGGAGAGATTGGAATGAGTTTTCGAGGAATCAATACCACAGTCATCCAGATCCGCCGCCAGGTGTTCACCGAGGTGGCCCGGATGGCATATGCCAACGTCAAGGGTGAAAAGGCAAACCACCTGATGCGCAAGATCCCTTACACCATCATCCCCGGCGAGGAAGGCAAGCTGCGCAAGGACATCTTCCTGGAGCGCGCCATCGTTGAGGAGCGTGTCCGTCTGGCCATGGGCCTGCCCACCCGCCGCATGGACGAGCACAACAGCGTCGTCTCCGGTCTGGAGGACGCTTCCATTGCCGATAAGTATTATGATCCCCCGCTGGTGAACGTGATCAAGTTCGCCTGCAACCGCTGCCCGGAAAAGCTGGTCAAGGTGTCCGACCTGTGCCAGGGCTGCCTGGCACACCCCTGTATGGAAGTGTGCCCCAAGAAGGCTATCACCTGGGAGAGCGGCCGTTCCACCATTGATCAGGAAAAGTGCATCAAGTGCGGCCGCTGCGTCACCGTCTGCCCCTACAATGCCATCGTCAAGACCGAGCGTCCCTGCGCCGCAGCCTGCGGCATGGGTGCCATCCACTCCGATGAGCTGGGCCGTGCCGAGATCGACTACAGCAAGTGCGTGTCCTGCGGCCAGTGCCTGGTCAACTGCCCCTTCGGTGCCATCGCCGACAAGGGCCAGATCTATCAGCTGATCCAGGGCTTCAACCGCGGCGACCGCATCTACGCGCTGGTGGCTCCCGCTTTCGTCAACCAGTTCCCGGGGCTGGCTTCCACCGGCAAGCTCAAGGCTGCCCTGAAGGCCGTCGGCTTCTGCGACGTGGTGGAGGTGGCCATCGGTGCCGACCTGTGCACCGTGGACGAGGCCCACGACTTCCTGCAGGAAGTGCCCGAGAAGCTGAACTTCATGGCAACTTCCTGCTGCCCGGCCTGGAGCATGATGGCCAAGACCGCGTTCCCGGATCTGGCCAAGAACATCTCCATGACCATGACCCCCATGGTGTTCACTGCCCGCATGATGAAGCAGGCCGACCCGGAAGCCCGTATGTGCTTCATCGGACCCTGCGCCGCCAAGAAGCTGGAGGCCTCCCGCCGCACCGTGCGTTCCGACGTGGACTTCGTGCTGACCTTTGAGGAGCTGGCCGGCATCATTGAGGCCAAGGACCTGGATCTGGCTTCGCTGGAAGTGGACCCCGCCGAGCAGGATCTGATCCACGCTTCCGCTGCAGGCCGCGGCTTTGCCCAGTCCGGCGGCGTGGCCAAGGCCGTTGCCGACAAGATCAAGGAGTGGCACCCCGACATGGATGTGAAGATCGCATCCGCACAGGGTCTGGCCGAGTGCAAGAAGCTGCTGATGCTGGCCAAGGCCGGCAAGTACAACGGCTATCTGCTGGAAGGCATGGGCTGCCCCGGCGGCTGCATCGGCGGTGCCGGCACCATTGCCGACCCGGCCCGTACTGCCGTCCAGCTGAACAAGTACGTCAAGGAAGCTCCCTTCACCGACCCCGAGCAGAGCGCCTTCATGAGCAACATCCATGTGCTGAAGGACGACCCCGACTTTGAGCTGTAAGCCGCTTCCCGTCTGAGCATTTCTGCCGTCTCCCGTTTCCGGGAGGCGGCTTTTTTGTGGGATGCGCTCCGCTTCTTCGTGAATGTGCAATATTTTTGTGAAGCATTCACAGCCCGCATTGACAATTCTGCCGAAGTCTGCTATATTTGCGGTGATAAACCATGTGATTCTGTCATTGCCGCTTCCTGCGGCAGGAAAGGCTGATATTTTATGACAACTTCTCTCAAGCGTGCCGGTACGGTCCTGCTCTCGGTGCTGCTGCTGTGCACTCTGGCGCTGAGCGCCGGGGCTGCCTCCAAGCTCCGGGTGGGCGTCAAGTTCTGGAAAACCGGCTCCGACAAGGAGTCCATGGCCAATTCCGGCATCGACACCAGCCGGGAGGCTTCCCTCACCCGCCAGTCCAACGGCACCTACACCCTGACCCTGCCCATCCAGCAGGTGTCCAAGATGGGCGTCACCGGCTACCTGACCGGCCTGACCATCGGCGATGTGACCTACAACGGCACCGTGACCGGCGATGTGACCAAGGACACCGGCGTGCTCACCATCAAGAACCTGCCCGCCTCGGTGCTGACCGGCAGCGATGTGAACAAGGCCCTCACCGTGACCTGCAACATCCAGATGGACCTGAGCCTGCTGGGCGAGATCAACACTTCCGCCCGGATGTGCATCTGGAATAAGTAAGGTTTCCCCGCATATGCACAACGCCGTTCCCGCAGTGGGAACGGCGTTGTTTTTGGTTCAGCTGTCCATGTGCTTTTCCACAAAGTCGCCGACCATGCGGTCCAGCTGCAGCACAGCGTTCTCTGCGCCCTTCATCACCTTGCGGGTGGTACGGCGCAGCTGCCGCTGGTTCTGGGTGGCCGCCATTACGCCCACGGCCCCCAGTGCCGCCCCGGCCGCCATGCCCAGCAGCATCCCGGACGCTCCCTGATTTGCCTGCTGTTTCATTGCAAACACTCCTTTCCCTGCCCGCTGTGCGGGCCCTTGGCGGTAGTATTTCCTGTAAAGAATCCACTATACGCTTTTTTTGCGCAGAAAGTTGTGGTATACTGTAGCATGGTGTTTTAGGCAGTTCTGCCTTTTGGCGGCATTCTGCCTGCATTGGACCCGTACAAAGTAAGGAGGTTCCTTATTTGATAAAACCTGTTGAACCCAAAAAGATCCTCTGCATCCATGATCTGTCCGGCGTGGGCCGCTGCAGTCTGGCGGTGATCCTGCCGGTGCTGTCGGTCATGGGGCTGCAGCCTGTGGCTCTGCCCACGGTGGTGCTTTCCACCCATACCGGCGGGCTGGGCACCCCGGCCCGTCTAGACGGCTGTGCCTACGGCGAGGCCGCTCTGGAGCATTATCATGCACTTGGCCTGGATTTTGACTGCATTTATACCGGCTACCTGGGCGGCGAAGCGCAGGTGGCACTGGCCGAAAAAGCCTTTGCTCTGTGGCCGTCGGCCCACAAGGTGGTGGACCCCGTGATGGGCGACAACGGTAAGGCCTATGCCACCGTGACCCCGGAACTCATCAGCCGCATCCGGCAGCTGTGCCGGTCGGCCAACCTGATCCTGCCCAACTACACCGAGGCGCAGCTTTTGCTGCAGCGTACTCCCGTGGATGATCCGCTGGATGACGCAGCCGCCCAGGCACTGGCCGACGAGCTGACGGCTCTGGCCCCCAGTGCCGTGGTCACCGGCCTGCCGCTGGGCAAGTACATCGGCTGCGCCGGCAGCGGCTCCGACCGCTTTGTGGTCAAGAAGCTGCACATCGACCGCAGCTTCCCCGGCACGGGCGACCTGTACGGTGCGGTGCTCATCGGCTCCCTGATCCAGGGCAACGCCCTGAGCGCTGCCGCCGACAACGCCGCCGAGTTCGTGTCGCTGGCCATCCAGAACACCCCCGCCGGGCAGGACACCCGCTTCGGCGTCTGGTTCGAGCCGCTGCTGCCCCGCCTGTGCCCGCCCCGGGACTTTTAACGGAGGACCGCAGATGAGTGAAAAACCAACTTTGAACATCGTTCTGGTGGAGCCGCGCATCCCTCAGAACACCGGCAACGTGGCCCGTACCTGCGCCTGCACCGCCTGCCGTCTCCATCTGGTGGGGCCCATGGGCTTTGCCATCGACGACAAAAAACTCAAGCACGCCGGGCTGGACTACTGGCATTATCTGGACATCAGCTACTATGACGGGCTGGATGACTTCTTTGCAAAGAACAGCGGCCCGTACTACTACTTCACCACCAAGGCACCCCAGCGCTACACCGATGTGGCCTACCCGGACGGGGCTTACCTCGTGTTCGGGCGGGAGGACGCCGGCCTGCCGGAAGCCCTGCTGGCCGCCAATCAGGAACACTGCATCCGCATGCCCATGCGGGACACCTGCCGCAGCCTGAACCTGTCCAACAGCGTGGCCGTGGGCGTGTACGAGGTGCTGCGCCAGTGGGATTTCCCGGAGCTTCTGGACCACGGACATTTACGAGACTACGAATGGAAATGAGGTTACTATGAGCAAGATCGCGATCCTGACCGATTCCTCCTGCGACATCCCGCAGGAGATGGCCGAGAAATACGGCATCGACATCATGAGTTTCCACATCCTGCTGGACGATGTGGATTATGTGGAGCGGGAGAGCTGCACCAACACCGAGTTCTACGACAAGATGCGTCTGGCCAAGGGGGTGCCCTCCACCGCCGCCATCACGCCCATCCAGTTCTGTGAAAAATACTGCCAGTATGTGGACGAAGGCTATACCGATGTGATCCATGTGCCCATCAACAAGTCCGGCAGTTCCACCTACAACAACGCCCTGATGGCACAGGGCATGCTGCGGGAAGAGCGCCCGGAGCACCATATGAAGATCCACCTGCTGGATCCTCACACCTATTCTATGGTGTTCGGCTGGTATCTGTGCGAGATGGCCCGCAAGCTGAAGAACGGTGCCGAGATCAGCCATGTGATCCAGGAGTTTGAAAAGCAGATGAACTGCATGGAGATCATCCTGGGACCCTACAGCCTGAAGCAGATGAAAAAGAGCGGCCGCATCTCCGCTGCGGCTGCCGTCATGGGCGAGCTGATGGGCGTGCGCCCCATCATTACCCTGATCGACGGCAAGACCAAGGTGGAGAGCAAGGTGCGCGGCGACGACAAGGTCGTGCCCGCTATGATCGAGCTGTGCAAAAAGCGCGCCGACGGCGTGGAGAACTTTGACTATATGATCGGCCACACCAACATCAAGCAGGCCGAGGACCTGGAAAAGGCCTGCCGCAAGGCCTTTGGCAAGGCTCCGCTGGTGGTGTTTGAGCTGGGCGGCGTGGTGTCGGCCAACACCGGCCCCGACACTGTGGCTCTGGTGTACACCGGCCACCCCAGAGGGTAACATTTCAATGCCATTGCATGATGCAATGGCATTTTTTGTTGCATTTCGTGCCAATTTATGCTATACTCCCCTTTGCTGTGCTTTTTTGCGCAGCTCCTTTAGAGCAACTTAGGATTTTAGGCTCCCCGGTGTGTCTCGAACCATGCCGGGCCAAACCCGCAGGGGCTGGCGGCCCTGTGCGGTCAAAATCAAACCGCTGGAGTATTATCATGAATCAGAATTCTTCCGTCCGTAAACTGGCACGCTGCGGCGTGGTGGCTGCCATCTATGTGGTGCTGTGCCTGGCACTGCAGCCCCTTTCCTACGGGGCTGTGCAGGTCCGTGTGGCCGAGGCCCTGTGCCTGCTGCCCGTGTTTGGCACCGAGTACATCCTGGGTGTGGTGCTGGGCTGCTTTTTGGCAAACCTGCTGGGCTCCACCATCGTGGACGTGATCTTTGGCACTCTGGCCACCCTGCTGGCCTGCCTGGTCACCTACCGGCTGCGGAACATCCGCTTCAAGGGCCTGGCCCTGGCTGCCAGCCTGCCCCCGGTGCTGTTCAACGCTGTGATCATCGGCATTGAGATCGCCGTCATGTTCCCGGACCCCTCTTCCAGCGCCCCGATCTGGCTGGCCTGCATCACCAACGGCATCTCCGTTGGCATCGGCGAGCTGATCAGCTGCACCGTTCTGGGTGTGCTGCTGGTGAAGATCATTGAAAGCAACACCGCTCTGAGCCAGATTTTTGGGGCGGAATAAGCGGCTTTGCCGCAGGAGGGCCCCATGCAGCCAAATGGTATGATTTTCTGGGACTGGAACGGCACCCTGATGGACGATGTGGAGTTTACCCACGGGTGCCTGAACTGGATGCTGGAAAGCCACGGCTACCCGCAGCGGTACGATCTGGCCCAGTACCGGGAGCTGTTCCGCTTCCCCATTGAGGACTACTACCGCCTTGCCGGGTTTGACTTTTCCCGGCACCCCTACCCCATGCTGGCAGAGCACTTTATGGCGCACTACAATGCCGGGGTGGACGCCTGCCCGGTGATGGCCCACGCCGTGGACACCCTCACCGAGCTGGCCCGCCGCGGCTGGAAACAGGCTGTACTTTCCGCCTCCCGCCGGGACTACCTGATCGAGCAGGTAGCCGCGCGGGGTCTGCAGGGCTTTTTTACCGAGTTGCTCGGCCTTGCGGACATCTACGGCGTGAGCAAGGTGCAGCTTGGCACCGACTATCTGCGCCGCACCGGCATCGACCCGGCCCACTGCGTGATGATCGGCGACACCCAGCATGATGCCGAAGTGGCCGCCTCCATTGGCGCCAAGTGTGTGCTGTACACCGGCGGGCACCAGTCCCGCGCGCTGCTGGAAGCTGCCTGCCCCCATGTCATCGACGACCTGGCCCTGCTGCCGGATCTGCTGGAGAGCTTATAATGCAAAACCGACCACCTGTGATGGCTGCATCACGGGTGGTTTTTGCGTTTATGAACGCCCCGGCAGCATCTTTTTACAGAAAGTTCATGCAAAAAGCGGCTAAACTAGCCTTGCAGATTTGACGCCCCTGCTGCTTTGGTGTATCATATAGATTGTATCAATGTGCCTTTCCGGACGTGTGTGCGTCCTGATTCTATTGTATGAGGTGTAACGAATGTCCCTTGTTGAAAAACTCTTTGGCAGCTTCTCCGACCGGGAGCTGAAAAAGGTCAATCCCATTGTCAAGCAGGTGCTGGCACTGGAGCCCAAGTATGCGGCCCTTTCGGACGCAGAGCTGCAGGCCCAGACCCCTGCTTTCAAGCAGCAGCTGGCCGACGGCAAAACGCTGGACGACATCCTGCCCGACGCCTTTGCCGTGTGCCGCGAAGCCGCCTGGCGTGTGCTGGGCATGAAGCATTTCCCGGTGCAGATCACCGGCGGCATTGCCCTGCACCGCGGCGACATCGCCGAGATGCAGACCGGCGAAGGCAAAACGCTGGTGGCCACCCTGCCCGCCTACCTCAACGCCCTGACCGGCGAGGGCGTGCATGTGGTGACCGTGAACGACTACCTGGCCAAGCGCGACAGCGAGTGGATGGGCAAACTGTACCGTTGGCTGGGCCTGAGCGTGGGCCTGATCGCACAGGGCATGGACGGCGACGCCCGCCGTGCCGCCTATGCCGCCGACATCACCTACGGCACCAACAACGAGTTCGGCTTTGACTACCTGCGCGACAACATGGTGACCTACAAGGCCAACATGGTGCAGCGCGGCCACGCCTTTGCCATCGTCGATGAGGTGGACTCCATCCTGATCGACGAGGCCCGTACCCCGCTGATCATCTCCGGCAGGGGCGAGGACTCCTCCAGCCTGTACACCCAGGTGGACCGGTTTGCCCGCACTCTGCGCAAGAGCGTGGTGGTGGAGTTGGAAGATAAAGTCTCCACCGACGAGCAGGCCGACGGCGATTACGTTGTGGACGAAAAGCACAAGACCTGCACCCTGACGGCCAGCGGCATCAAGAAGGCCGAGGCCTACTTCCACATCGAGAACCTGGCCGCCGCCGAGAACATGACCCTGGCCCACCACATTGACCAGGCCATCAAGGCCTACGGTGTCATGCAGAAGGACATCGACTATGTGGTGAAGAACGGCGAGGTCATCATCGTGGACGAGTTCACCGGCCGCCTGATGATCGGCCGCCGCTACAACGAGGGCCTGCATCAGGCCATTGAGGCCAAGGAGGGCGTGAAGATCGCCGCCGAGAGCAAGACGCTGGCCACCATCACCTTCCAGAACTACTTCCGCATGTACAAAAAGCTGTCCGGCATGACCGGTACGGCCAAGACCGAGGCCACCGAGTTCACCGAGATCTACGGCCTGAACATCGTCACCGTGCCCACCAACCGCCCCAAGCAGCGCATCGACTATCCGGACGCCATCTATAAGACGGTGAACGGCAAATACCGCGCCGTCATCGAGCAGGTGCTGGAGTGCCACAAGAACGGCCAGCCCGTGCTGGTAGGCACCGTGAGCGTGGAAAAGAGCGAGACGCTGGCAAAGATGCTGCAGAAGCACACCCGCGACTTCAACGTGCTGAACGCCAAGAACCACGAGCGCGAAGCCGAGATCGTGGCACAGGCCGGCAAGAAGGGTGCCATTACCATCGCCACCAACATGGCAGGCCGTGGTACCGATATCATGCTGGGCGGCAACGTGGAGTTCATGGCCAAGGCCCAGATGCGCAAAGAGCACTTCTGCGAGAACCTGCTCAGCCCCGAAAAGCCCCAGGACGCCGACCCCGCTGCCGTGGAGATGCTGCTGGCCGAGGCCAACGGTCACGGTGACACCGAGGACGCCAACATCCTGGCCGCCCGCAAGCGGTTCGAGGAGCTGTACGCCCAGTACAAGCCCGCCGTGGAGGCCGAGGCCGAGGAAGTGCGCGCCGCCGGCGGCCTGTTCATCATCGGCACCGAGCGCCACGAGAGCCGCCGCATCGACAACCAGCTGCGCGGCCGTGCCGGCCGTCAGGGCGACCCCGGCGCTTCCCGCTTCTACCTGAGCCTGGAGGACGACCTGATGCGTCTGTTCGGCGGCGACCGCGTTTCCAGCCTGATGGACACCCTCAAGCTGGACGAGGACACCCCCATCGAGAACCGCATGATCACCAACACGCTGGAAAGCGCCCAGAAGAAGCTGGAAGGCCGCAACTTCGAGATCCGCAAGAACGTGCTGAAGTACGACGACGTGATGAACCAGCAGCGTGAGATCATCTACGGCCAGCGCCGCAAGGTGCTGGATGGCGAGGATATCAGCGCCGAGATGCACAACATGCTGCGGGAAAACATCGACTCCAGCTGCAGTCAGTTCCTGGCCGGTGAGGTGAAGGATGACTGGGACTTTGGTGCCCTGCGCCGCCACTATCAGGGCTGGCTGACCACGGACGCCGACTTCCGCTACACCGTGACCGACTTTGACAACATCTCCCGCGAGGGCATTGCCGACATGCTGTACAACCGCGGCATGCAGATCCTGCAGGCCAAAGAGGTGCGCTACGGTGCGCCCCTGATGCGGGAACTGGAGCGCATCTGCCTGCTCAAGTGCGTGGACCGCCAGTGGATGGACCACATCGACAACATGGACCAGCTGCGGCAGGGCATCGCCCTGCGCGGCTACGGCCAGAAGGACCCCGTGGTGGAATACCGCATCGAGGGCTTTGACATGTTCGACCAGATGGTGGACTCCATCCGCGAGGACAGCGTGAAGATGCTGCTGACCATCGAGATCCGGCAGGCCGGTGCCGCCCCCAAGCGGGAGCAAGTTGCCAAGCCCACCGGTGAGGGCTTTGTGCCCGGCAACGGTGCCCCCGGCGTGAAGGGCACCCCCAAGGGCCAGCCCGTGCGGGTGATCAAGATCGGCCGCAACGATCCCTGCCCCTGCGGCAGCGGCCTGAAGTGGAAAAAGTGCACCTGCGCCAAGTTCCATCCGGAAGGCCTGCCCACCGACGCAAACGAAGATTAAGCTGAAAAGCCTCCCGGCTCCTGTCTTTGGCAGGGGTCTGGGAGACTTTTGATAAAATGAAAGGGAGCTGATTTGGAATGATCACACCGGAAAAGCTGTTGGAAGCTGCAAAGCAGCTGGAACCCCAGCTGCAGGAATGGCGGCGCACCCTGCACCGTCACCCGGAAGTCGGGTTCGACCTGCCCCAGACCAAGGCACTGGTCAAGAAAGCCCTGACCGAAATGGGCTACGCCCCGCAGGACTGCGGCAAGTGCGGCGTGCTTGCGCTGGCGGGCGGCAAAAAGCCCGGCAAGGTGATCCTGCTGCGCGGCGACATGGACGCTCTGCCCCTGCAGGAGGAATCCGGCGAGGCGTTTGCCTCCGAGGTGCCCGGCAAGATGCACGGCTGCGGCCACGATATGCACACCGCCATGGTACTGGGCGCGGCCAAGCTGCTCAAGGAGCATGAGGACGAGATCGAAGGCACGGTCAAGCTGGAGTTCCAGCCCGCCGAGGAGATCTTTCAGGGCTCGCTGGATATGATAAACAGCGGTCTGCTGGAGGACCCCAAGGTGGACGCAGCGGTCATGTTCCACGTGCTGGCCGGGATGCCCCTGCCCGCCGGTATGGTGCTGGTGCCGGGCGGCGGCATCACCATGGCCAGCTGCGAGCAGTATCACATCGTTGTGCACGGCAAGGGCGGCCACGGCTCCATGCCCAACGCCTGCATCGACCCCATCACCGCAGCGGCCCACATCCACATCGCCCTGCAGGAGATCAACAGCCGCGAGCTGGACCCCGCCGGGTTCGGCGTGTTCACCACCGGCCGGTTCGAGGCCGGCAAGGCGTCCAACGTCATCCCGGACAGTGCCGATATGTGGGGCACCATCCGCACCATCGACCCGGAGCAGAAGGTCTGCGCTCTCATCCATCAGCGCATGACTGAAATTGCGCAGGGTGTGGCCACGGCCTACCGCTGCACCGCTGAGGTGACCTTCAGCGATTACTGCCCCTGCATGGTGGTGGACAAGCCCCTGGCTCAGAACGCTCTGGCCTATATGACCGAGCTGCTGGGCAAGGGTGCCATGGACATGACCCTCCTCACCGGCGGCAAACCCGGCGGCGGCAGTGAGGACTTCGCCTTTGTGAGCCACGAAGTGCCCACCGTGAGCATGTTCCTCTCCGCCGGCAACGCCAAGGAGGGCTATCTCTACGGCCAGCACCACCCCAAGGTGCGCTTTGACGACAGCGTCCTGTACGAGGGCTCTGCCGCCTACACCTATATGGCCCTGCGCTGGCTGGCAGACCATAAGGAATAATTTTCCTCTGCAACAACAGGACCCCAGAAGGCATCTGCCCTCCGGGGTCTTGTTCGTTTCAGATCAGTTTTGCGCCGGAGTGCGGCAGACGGTCGGCGTGCAGGGTCTCCCGCAGCAGCTGCGGCAGGGCGGTCAGGTCACCGCCGGTGAACCACCAGCCCGCCGCCAGCGCGGCCAGGGCCAGCGCCACCAGCAGCAACAGCACCCGGCGCAGCCAGCGGCGCTTCTTTTTGGGCGGAGCTGGGCGGACCTCCGCCTGCGCAGCAGGCAGGTCTGCAGCTTCCGGCACCGGGTCACGGTAGTGCTGCCAGCTCGTGCCGGGGACCTGCGGCAGACCGCAGGCTGCCCGGCGGATCATGTCCAGCAGCCAAAGGCCCGGCCCATCCTCCCGGTACACGGTGCGCAGCCAGCAGCCCTTGCGGGTGCCCAGCAGCAGCAGAAATTTCCCGTCCTGCTCCCAGCACCCAGCGGACAGCTCTGCCCCCACAAGATGCTGTGCCGCCTGTACCCGGGCCAATGCGGCGGCAGCGTCCTGCCTGCGGGCAGCCCGGCGGGCGATCTGTGCCCCCACCTTGGGGTCGGCATAGCTCTGGGTGCCAAAGTCGAACACCTTTTCGGCCCCGGGCACGGCTTCCAGCCGGGCTTCCATCAGGGCCCCGGCGGCAGCATCCGCGCACACCAGCAGCCGACGACGGTGCTCCAGCGCCTGCACCACGGCGGCAGCAAGGTCCGTGTCCCCTTCTCCGTACAAGTCAGCCGCAAAGCAGCCGTGCAGACTGCGGCGGGCCTTGTCCAGCCCGGCGGCATTTTCGCTCCGCAGCGCGATCAGAGTCTCCGCGCCGCGGCTGCGGCATTGGGCGGTCACACACCACTCCGGCGGGAAAGCAGACGCCGCCTGCTGTACCCCCAGTGCCGATGCCCCGAACAGCCGGAGCACACAGCGGACCGGTTCGTTTTGTTCACAGCTCAAGTTCTTCACCCCCGCGGTCCGCAGGGGACCGTATTATTCTGCAAGAAAGGCGGCGTTCAGGGCCTCCAGCGCGGCTGCATCGCGGCAGTCGGCGGCGGCCAGCGGCTTTGTGGCGGCAGGCACCTTGTCCTGCGCCAGCCGCAGGGCCAGCACCAGTGCTTCCTGCGCGGCGCGGGCACGGATGAGCGCCCGGTCCGGCCGGGAAACGAACAGCTTTTCCACATACACGGTATCACCGCGGGCCGCACCCAGATACACGGTGCCCACCGGCCGCACGGCATCGCCGCCGGTCGGCCCGGCCACACCGGTGACGCTGATGCCGATGTCGGCCCCGGCAGCCTGCGCCGCGCCCAGCGCCATCTGTGCCGCCACCGGAGCGGACACCACGTTGTACTGCTCGATCACGGCAGGGTCCACCCCCACCAGCTTTGCCTTAGCCTGCTCCCAGTAGGTCACGAAGCCGTAGCCGAACACCTCGCTTGCACCGGACACGTTGGTGATGCGCTGGGCGATCATGCCGCCCGTGCAGCTCTCTGCTGTGGCAAGGGTCAGCCCCTTGCGCTGCAGGGTGTGCACCACCGTTTCTTCCAGCCCGGCCACATCCTCATCATACACCGCATCGCCCAGCAGATCATAGAACTTTTTGGCATAGGCGCGGCACATTGTTTCGGCTTCCGTGTCGGTTTTGGCTCGGGCGGTGATGCGGATCTCGCATTCGCCGGTCTTGCAGTAGATGGCAGCGGTGGGGTTCGCATTTTCCAGCAGATCCCGCACCTGATATTCCAGGCTGCTCTCGCCGCCCAGCACCCGCAGCGTCAGACTGTGCAGGGCGCAGTTCTGCCGCGCCAGCAGCAGGGGGCGCACTTCCTCCTGCCACATGGCCTTCATCTCGTGGGGCACACCGGGCATCAGCACGGCGCAGCGGCCGTCCTGCTCAAACCAGGCACCCGGCGCGGTACCATGGCGGTTCACCACCTTATGGCCCTTTACTGGCACCATGGCCTGCTTGCGGTTGTTGGGGGTGACCGTGCGGCCGGTGCGGGTAAAGTAGGCCACGATCTTGTCCCACTCTTCCGCGTCAAAGGCCAGGGTGTCGCCGTAGCAGGAGGCCACGGTCTCCTTGGTCAGGTCGTCCGCCGTGGGGCCCAGCCCGCCGGTGAACACCAGCAGGTCGCAGCGCTGCTTGGCCTCGTTGACAAAATCCGCCAGGCGGCTGTGGTTGTCACCGATGGTGCTCTCTCGCTGGACCGTGATGCCCAGCGCGGCCAGCTCCCGGCTGAGGTACTGGGCATTGGTGTTGAGAATGTTGCCGAGCAGCAGCTCGGTGCCGACACTGATGATCTCTGCAGTCATGGACAAATCAACCCTCGAATTCTACCTGATCGGTGATGCGGATGCGGATGCGCTCGGCGTTCTCGGCGGCCTCGGCTTCCAGTGCGGCAAGGCCCGGCATGGCGGCTTCGGCTTCCAGGATCTCTTCCAGCTCCGGGCGGATCTTCGGGTGCGGGGGCGTGAAGATGGTGCAGCAGTCCTCATAGGGCAGGATGCTGGTCTCAAAGGTATTGATGTGGCGGGCCGTCTCCACGATCTCGGTCTTGTCCATGCCGATGAGCGGGCGCAGGATGGGCAGGTCCTGTGCGGCGTCGGTGCACTGCAGGGCCTTGACGGTCTGGCTGGCCACCTGAGCCAGGCTCTCGCCGGTGACCAGTGCTTCGCAGCCCTGCCGCTTCGCGATGACATTGGCAATGCGCATCATGCTGCGGCGCATGAGCACCGTGAACAGCACATCAGGGGCGTTATCCCGGATGTATTCCTGCGGTTTGGTGTAGGGCACCACAAACAGGTTGGAACTGCCGGTATAGATGCTGGTGAGCTGGGCCAGAGCCTTAACTTTGAGTTTTGCACGCTCCGAAGTATACGGAGGGGACGCAAAATGAATGTGATCCAGGGCCAGACCGCGCTTTGCCATGCGGTAAGCTGCCACCGGACTGTCGATGCCGCCGGACAGCATATTCAGGGCGCGGCCGCTGGTACCCACGGGCAGACCACCCTCACCCGGTACTTTCGGACCGTGAATATACGCACCGTAATCACGGATCTCCACGATGACCTTGAACTGCGGGTTGTGCACGTCCACCTTGAGGTAGTTGTGCTTGCCCAGCAGGTAGGCGCCCAGCTCCCGCATCAGCTCCGGGCTGGTCATGGGGTAGCTCTTGTCGGAACGGCGGGCCTCCACCTTGAAGGTGCGGATGCCGTGCAGGCTGGCACCGAGGTACTCCTCGGCGGTCTGGCAGATGGTGTCAAAGTCCTTGTCGCAGACCACGGCACGGCTGAGGGACGCCAGACCGAACACCTTGCTCACCCGGTCGAAGGCCAGGTCCATGTCCACGTCCTCTTCCTCCGGCTCCATGTAGAAGGTGGACTGGGTGCAGTACACCTTGAACTTGCCCACGGTCTTGAGCCGGTAGCGCAGGATCTTCATCATGGCCGACTCGAACTGGTTGCGGTTGAGGCCTTTCAGGGACATTTCGCCCTGATAGCCCAGAATGATCTCATGCATAAATGTTGTATCTCCTGATTATTTTTTGATTTTCTGCAGGTGCTTCATGCCGTCCTCGAAGCGGTTGAGGAAGGCGTCCACATCCTCCGGGGTGTTATCGGCGCAGAAGGACACCCGGATGGCGGTGTCGATGGCCAGCGGGTCCCGGCCCATAGCCGCCAGCGTGTGGCTGGGCTGGCCCCGGCCGCAGGCACTGGCCGAGGAAACGTAGATCTGCGCTTCGGCCAGGAATGCCAGCATCGTTTCGCTCTTGATGCAGTTTTCACTGAAGTTCAGCACCTCCGGCACGGCATCCGCCGGGCTGTTGAGCACCACTTCCGGGAAGGCCGCCAGCCCGTCCCGCAGGCGCTGGTTCAGCGCCCGCATGGCGGTGTCGCGGCTCTTCATGGTTTTGGCAAGGCGGGCGGCCGCGGCGGCAAGGCCCATGGCGTAAGGCAGGTTCTCGGTGCCGGGGCGCAGCCCGCGCTCCTGCTCGCCGCCCAGATACGGCGGCTGGAACGCCTGCACCAGCCGGTCGGACAGGTACAGCGCACCGATGCCCTTGGGCGCGTGGATCTTATGGCCGCTCACCGCCAGAGTGTCGATGTTGTCCAGCTTGATGGGCACCCGCATCCAGGCCTGCACGGCGTCCACATGCACGATGGTGCGGCTGTTGCGGCGCTTGACCTCGGCCGCCAGACGCTCCACATCGTTCCGGGTACCCACCTCGTTGTTCACCATCATGCAGGCCACCAGGATGGTGTTTTTGCCCACATGCTCCAGCATCTCGTTGATGTCCAGCGTGCCGTCGGCGCGGGGCTTCACCACGGTCACGTTGTAGCCGCGCTTTGCCAGATCTTCCAGCGGGCGCTGGACGCTGGGGTGCTCGAAGCCGGACACCACGATGTCCTTGCCAAAGGTACGGGTGCGGGCGGCCCCCAGCAGGGCCAGATTGTTGCTCTCGCTGCCGCAGGAGGTAAAATACAGCTCCTTCGCCTTGCAGCCCAGGGTCCGGGCCACGGCAGCGCGGGCGGCGTTCAGTGCTTCCTCGCTGCGGGCACCGGGGCCGTACAGGCTGGAGGGGTTGGCCCAGTGCTCCCGCATGGCCTTGTCGATGACGTCTGCCACCTCCGGTGCCACGATGGTGGTGGCGGCATTGTCCAGATAATGCAATTCAGGATTTTGCAGCATAAAGGGATTCCTGCTTTCTGTTTTCATAATAATCCAGTTTAATTATAGCACAGAAAGCTGTAGAACGCAAAATATTCGCGTTTGCGAGCGCAGCGCAGCAATGAAAGCCCCAGTGGGGCTTTTAAGCGACAGAACGGTCCTGCGTCAGCAGGATGGAGGGGCCCCGCCCCGACAAGTTCCGCGTTTGCGAGCGCAGCACAGCAAGGAAAGCCCCAGTGGGGCTTTCAAGCGACAGAACGGTCTTGCGCAGCAACCCTCTCAGTCAAAGCCTGACGGCTTTGCCAGCTCCCCCGAGGGGGGGGAGCTTATAAGTGCTTTCGGTCCAACACAAAAAAGCTCCCCCTTTCGGGGGAGCTGGCGAGGAGCAATGCGACGAAACTGAGAGGGTCAAGTTCGTATATGTTTTTCCTTGACAAACACCCTGCCGGTGTGCTATCTTTACAGCATAGAGACCGCATCCCTGCTGACGGAACGTTGTGGAGCACCACAGTGCAGGGCTGCGGGGATGTCAATGCCGACCGTCTGGGCAGCCTTGCGCAATTGCTGCGCAAAGCTGTCCTTTTTTGCTATCAAGGAGGATGTCTGATGAAAACCGATATCGAGATCGCACAGGAAGCCACCATGAAGCCCATCACCGAGATCGCCGCCCAGCTGGGTCTGGCCGACGAGGACGTGATCCCCTACGGCCGCTACAAGGCCAAGATCAACCACCGGTTGATCCACAACGCGAAAAAGCAGGGCAAGCTGATCCTGGTCACCGCCATCAGCCCCACCCCGGCCGGTGAGGGCAAGACCACCACCAGCGTGGGCCTGGCCGACGCCATGAACGCACTGGGCAAAAAGACCATGCTCTGCCTGCGCGAGCCCAGCCTGGGCCCCGTGTTCGGCATCAAGGGCGGTGCTGCCGGCGGCGGCTATGCCCAGGTGGTCCCCATGGAGGACATCAACCTGCACTTCACCGGGGACCTGCACGCCATCGGCACCGCCAACAACCTGCTGGCCGCCATGATCGACAACAGCATCCAGCAGGGCAACCCGCTGAACATCGACCCCCGCCGCATCACCTGGAAGCGCTGCATGGATATGAACGACCGCCAGCTGCGCTTCATCGTGGACGGCCTGGGCGGCAAGGTAAACGGCACCCCCCGCGAGGACGGTTTTGATATCACCGTGGCCAGCGAAGTGATGGCCATCTTCTGCTTGGCCACCAGCATCTCCGACCTGAAGGAGCGTCTGTCCAGGATCGTGTGTGCCTACACCTACGACGGCAAGCCGGTGACCGCCGGTCAGATCGGTGCCGCCGGTGCCATGACCGCCCTGCTGAAGGATGCCCTGGACCCGAACCTCGTCCAGACCCTGGAGAACAACCCCGCCATCATCCACGGCGGCCCCTTCGCCAACATTGCCCACGGCTGCAACAGCGTGCTGGCCACCAAGCTGAGCCTGTCGCTGGCCGACTACACCATCACCGAGGCCGGTTTCGGTGCCGACCTGGGCGCGGAGAAGTTCCTGGACATCAAGTGCCGCTATGCCGGCATCGCACCCAGCGCCTGCGTGCTGGTGGCCACCGTGCGCGCCCTCAAGAGCCACGGCGGCGTGGCCAAGGCAGACCTGAGCCAGCCCAACCTGGAAGCCGTCAAGGCCGGTGCCGCCAACCTCATCCGCCACATCGACAACCTGAAGAACGGCTTCGGTCTGCCGGTGGTGGTGGCCATCAACGCCTTCCCCACCGATACCCCGGAAGAGCAGTCCTATGTGGAGCAGGTGTGCGCCGAGCAGGGCGTGCCCTGCGTGCTGAGCGAGGTGTTCGCCAAGGGCGGCGAGGGCGGCAAGGCTCTGGCCGAGAAGGTACTGGAAGTGATGGAGGACCGTCCCATCCAGTACACCTACCCGCTGGACATGCCCCTGAAGGACAAGATCAACGCCATTGCCACCAAGATCTACCGTGCCGACGGCGTGAACTACAGCGCCGCCGCCAGCAAGACGCTGGCCGAGCTGACCGAGATGGGCTACGGCGACCTGCCCGTGTGCATTGCCAAGACCCAGTACAGCTTCAGCGACAACGCCAAGCTCACCGGTGCCCCCACCGGCTTTACCATGGAGGTGCGTGAGGTGCGTCTGGCTGCCGGTGCCGGTTTCGTGGTGGTCATCTGCGGCAGCATCATGACCATGCCGGGCCTGCCCAAGAAGCCCGCCGCTGTGGGCATTGATGTGGACGCCGACGGCAAGATCACCGGCCTGTTCTGATCCGATTAAAAAAGCAAGGCGATGCCGCACACGTTGTACGGCACCGCCTTTTTTCGTTTCATCGTTCCGGCACGGCCATGACCTGCCAGATGTCCCCTATGATACACAAAGAGTTTGTCCAGTCACCATCATTCTGTACCGCAGTGCCCGGATCGCATCACCCTGCCGTGTGGCTGCACAGGTAATCCACCCAGGCCGTGTAGCCTTCCGGCTTGAGGTGGTAGCCGTCCGGCTGGGCGTATTCGGCCTTCAGGTCGCCGTTCTCGTCGGCCAGCACCTCCCACAGGTTGAGGAAATAGCAGTTCTTTTCCAGCGCCACGGCGGCCAGCTCATCGTTGATGCGGCACAGGCGGTCGCGGTTGAGACCCTCGTGGCCCTTTTTCGCAGCCACCTCCGGCCGCACCGGGGTGATGGACTGCACATACACCGGCGTACCCGGCAGCGCCTGGGTGATCATATCCAGCATCAGCCGGTAATAGGTGAGGAAGCTGGTGTAATCGCTGTCCGTGCCCAGCACATTGGTGCCCAGCAGCAGATACACTGCCTTGGGCTGCTGGGCGGTCAGGGCGTCCAGCGGCACTTCGGCTACGCCGTCGGCCCGCTTGCAGCTGGTGCCGTTGACGATGGCATTGGGGCCCACCCCCCGGTAGGCGCAGAACATGGCACCCGGCAGGCCGGTGTCGTACATCTGCATGCCCTGGGTCAGGCTGTCGCCCACAAAGCTCACCTGGGAGAACCAGCTTTTTTCCACCGGGGCGGTGCGGGGCAGCGCCGCCATGCGGAAGTCCAGCGCCGTCGTGGTGCCAGTAGACAGCGTCTGCACCGTGAGCGGGCGGGTGGACGCATATTGCAGCGTGTTCCAGGTGTTGTCCTCCGTGATCTCCTGCAGGATGGTGTCCTGCCGTGTCTGGGCCGGGTCACGGTGCAGGCGCTTCCACATCACGCTCACCGCCCCCAGCAGCACCAGCAGAAACAGCAGCCCTGCCGCCATAAAGCGCCGACGCCACCGCCGGTGCAGCACCCTCCGCCGGTATTCCTGATAATCAGCCATCCTGTTCGCTCCTTTTTCTGGTGCGTAATACACCGTTTTCCACCCTTAGTATACCATACCGGGCCGGGCCTGCAAGGGGCAAAACGCGCAAAAATCCATTGCCGGTTCCGGCTAAAAGCACCGGACGGTTTTGTACGCTGCTCCGTCGATGTGTGCAAAACCTCCGGCAAATGCTTGCATCCTCTATTGCAAATGTGTTATACTGGAGTGAAATCAAACGACAGGGAGGCTTTCACGATGGCATTTACTCCGAAACTGACTTACAAAGGCAAGCCCCTCGTCCGCAAGGACAACGAGCTGTATTACGGCCGCATGACCGACCCTTATGTGCTTTATCTCCAGATCCTGACCACGACCCCCGTCGGGGACCAGCAGGTGGCCGATAAGGTGCATCTGATGCTGCTCTCCACCGACACGACCAAGGCTCCGCAGGAGCGTGTGGCACGGCAGACCACCAAGCATGGCCTGTACAACGCGCTGGACATCGGCAGCATCTGGCTGCAGAAGGCAAACGCTCAGTAAGATAGAACCCTCTCAGGCGCTGACGCGCCAGCTCCCCCGAGGGGGGAGCTTCTTATCCCGCCGTAAAATGCTAATAAAGCTCTCCCTTTCGGGAGAGCTGGCATCGCGCAGCGATGACTGAGAGGGTTTCCACAAAAACAAAAAGCATCTGCACGCAAATGCAGATGCTTTTTGTTTTATGCACGGGCAGACAACCGGAAGATTACTCCTCCGTCACCTCAAAGTCCAGGGGCTTGCCGCAGTTGGGGCACTTGGGCTCACCTTCCAGCAGCTCCTCTTCCTCAAACACGGCAGTGGTGCCGCAGTCCGGGCAGGTCACCTCGTACTGCACGGGAGCATCCTCGTCGGGCTCTTCCTCGTCGCCTTCCAGCGCCACCTCAAAGGTCACGCCGCAGTGGGCACAGTTGGCTTCACCGGCGTCCAGGTCGTCCTCGCTCACATACACGGTCTCGCCGCAGTTGGGGCAGGCCACCTCATAGAAGGGCTCGCTGGCGATGTCATCGTCGTTGGCGTCATCCGCATCCTCTTCGTCGTCCTCGTCGTCGTCGTCGTCCTCGTCGCCTTCGTCCTCGTCGTCGTCTTCGTCCTCGTACAGGTCGGCTTCCAGATCCTCCAGTTCATCGCTCAGGTCGTTGATCTGGTCGTATGCGCGGGAAAGATCCTCGTCCATGCCCTCCAGGGCCTCGGCCATCTCCGCCAGCAGTGCGCTCATGGCCTTGATGATCTTGCCTTCCTTGGTGGACTCATCCACGCCCAGGCCGTCCACAAGGCCCTGCAGATAGGCTGCTCTCTTGCTCAGTTCCATACGATTGCCCTCCTTGTTGTTTGAAAAAAACCGGGCAAACGGTTGCCCGCTGCCCGGTAACTTCTGAAAAAATCAGACGCGCTCCATATACTCGCCCGTGCGGGTATCAATGCGGATGTGGTCGCCCTCGTTGATGAACAGGGGCACACGGATCTCAGCACCGGTCTCGACGGTAGCGGGCTTCAGGGTGTTGGTGGCAGTGT
>OGJR01000786.1_pt1 | contig 24848 bp, 24 predicted proteins | sample 1572301 | NCBI WGS metagenome assembly OGJR01 (sample SAMEA2582083, study PRJEB24529) | metagenome | biome: Human gut stool | place: China | collected 2011 | reverse complement strand
GGGGAATGTTCCAGATGGGGAAGGTCTCGAACTTGGCGTAACCGGCCTTCACGCCCCGCTTGTACTCGTGGTACAGCTGGGACAGGCAGGTGGCCATCTTACCGCTGCCAGGGCCAGGGGCCGTGATGACCACCAGCGGGCGCTCGGTCTCAATGTAGTCGTTGCGGCCATAGCCCTCGTCGCTCACGATGTGGGCCACGTCGTTGGGGTAACCGGCGATCTTATAGTGGCGGAAGGTACGGATGCCCAGATCGTTGAGGCGCTTTTCAAAGGCCTCCACCTCCGGGGCGGCGGTGTATTTGGTCACACACACGCTGCCCACATACAGGCCCACACCCTGGAAGGCGTCGATCAGGCGCAGCACATCCAGATCGTAGGTGATGCCGTAATCGCCGCGGATCTTGCTGCTCACAATGTCCTCGGCGCTGATGACGATGACGATCTCCGCCTGATCCTTCAGCTGCAGCAGCATCTGCAGCTTGCTGTCCGGCTGGAAGCCCGGCAGCACGCGGGAGGCATGATAGTCGTCGAACAGCTTGCCGCCGAACTCCAGATACAGCTTGTTGTCAAACTTCTGGATGCGCTCGCGGATATGCTCGGACTGCATCGCAAGATATTTGTCGTTGTCAAATCCAATTTTCATTGTTCGTTTCCTTTTCCTCATCGCTGGGCCGGCACACCGCACCGGCATTTTTCCATAACAGGCATAGTATACCACACTCAAAAAGCAGGTGCAATGCAAAACACACAGCAGAGCAGTTTTTCCGGCAAATGCAGTGGTTTGGCGGGCTGCAGGCCGCAGAATTTTGTGAAAATGGTTCTTGCCCGGTTTTATACGGCGGGTGTATAATAGAATTGTTCGGCAACCAGTCACCCGCCAGAGAGAGGAAGTTTTGCATGAATCCTGCCGAAAATTATACATATCGTTATCTGGAGACCGATGATCTGGATCAGTACAACGCCCTTTTGCGCTATACCTTTCAGGTCACGGAAGATGAGCTCACCGCCACCGGATGGAAGGACGACGAGATCAAGCAGTCCAAGTTCCCCGTGCTGGAGCGCGCGGACGTGCTGGGCTGCTTTGACGGAGAAAACCTTGTCTCTCAGTTCGCGGTCTATCCGCTGAAGATGAACATCTACGACGCCGTTTACCATGTGGGCTTTGTGACCAGTGTGTGCACCTACCCGGAGTACACCGGCAACGGCATCATGAAGCGGCTCATGATCCAGGGCCTGACCCAGATGCACAAGGAGGGCAAGAGCTTTGCCCTGCTCTACCCCTACTCCATCCCGCTGTACCACCACCTGGGGTGGGAGATCATCTCCAACAAGATCTCCTACAACATCAAGGACCGGCAGATTCCCACCAAGGTGTCGGCCCCCGGTTATGTGCGGCGCGTCGCCTGGGACAACACCGAGTTCCACGAGCTGCACTCCCATTTTGCCTCCATCACCCACGGGTGCCTGTTCCGCAACGCACTGGCCTGGGAGGAGTACTGGCGCTGGGACGAGGATGACACCAATGTCGCCGTCTATTATAATGTAAAGGACAAACCCTGCGGCTACATGGTGTACCTGATCAAGAACGACATCATGCACATCAAGGAAATGATCTACCTGAACCGCGAGGCACAGAAGGGCCTGTGGGAGTACATCCACGCCCACGACTCCATGATCGACGAAGTGCACGGCAACACCTACTTCAGCGAACCCATCGCCTTTGAGATAGACGACGGCGACATCAAGGAGACCATCCGCCCCTATGCCATGGGCCGCATCGTGGATGTGGCCAGCTTCCTGGAAGATTACCCCTGTGACCCGGACGGCGGCGAGCTGTGCATTGATCTGGAGATCGAGGACGACCTGCTGCCCTGGAACGACCACACCTTCCGCATCCGGTTTGCGGACGGCGGCTGCACCCTGACCGATGCCCCCGCCGAATACCACCTGAAGATGGGCATCGGCACCCTTTCCACCCTGCTGCTGGGCTACAAGACCGCCGAACGTCTGTTCGAGCTGGAGCGCATCGAGGGCCGGGAGGATGCCGTGGAGCGGCTGGATGATGTGCTGTTTCACAAGATCCCTTATATTTCGGACTATATCTGATGCGGTTTCCGGAGAGCGGGGGCGTTTTCCCCGCTCTTCTTTTTTGCTCTTGTGCACCGGGCACGCGCATGTTAGAATAAGACGATATTATTTTTCAAGGAGGCCGGGCAATGAAGGGCAGAGAGGCTTATCCCGACGAAGAACTGCGCCGCCGCATCATGGACTTTATCATGGCGGCCGGGCAGACCCTGTTGGAGAACGGTGCGGAAGTGTTCCGGGTGGAGCAGACCATGGAGATCATGGCACGCTCCTTCCACCTGCGGGAGTTCCATGTTTATGTACTGACCAACGGCATTTTTGCCAGCGCCGGCACCGCAGAGATCAGCGAAGTGCGCAACGTGCCGGTGCGCACCACCCATCTGGGCCGGGTGGCGGCGGTGAACGCCCTTTCCCGCGAGATCGCCGAGACCAATATGTCGCTGGGGGAGGCTGAGTACCGTCTGGCGGCCGCCCAGCGCATCCCCTTCCCCAAGGAATGGGTGCAGCTGGTCAGCGGCATGGGCGGCGCGTTCAGCTTTGCCATGATCTTTGGCGGTGATCTGCGCAGCGCCATCGCTGCCGCCGTGGCCGGCCTGGCCGCCAGCGGCTACCTGCTGCTGTGCGGGCGGCACGGCCTGCCCGGCGGCTTCCAGAAGATCACCACCGCGTCCCTCATCACACTGGTGTGCATCCTGCTGTGTCAGGCGCTGCATACCTCGGCCAGCCATGCCATCATCGGTGCGCTGATGATCCTGACCCCCGGCATCGCCTTCACCATGGGCATCCGCGACTTCGTGCACGGCGACTACCTGTCCGGCACCATCCGCATGATCGACGCGCTGCTCATCGCCGCCAGCATCGCCATCGGCACCGGCCTTGTGCTGCGCCTGTATTCTCTGCTTACGGGGGTGGTGGTCGCATGATTTCTCTCACCAATTCCCAGATCGGGGAGCTGGTGGGCCAGTTCCTGCTGGCCGGCACCGGCACCCTGAGCTTTGCCATCCTGTTCGCCTGCCCCCGCCGGAGCCTGCCCACCTGTGCGCTGGTGGGTGCCGTGGGCTGGTTCGTGTATGAGCTGTGCGTCATGCTTGGGCTGGACACCGCTGCGGCCAGCCTGCTGGCGGTGATTCCCCTCACCATCCTCACCCGCGTGTTCGCCATCCTGCAAAAGACCCCTGTGACCGTGTTCCTGCTCTCCGGCATCTTCCCGCTGGTGCCGGGTGCAGGCATCTACTACACGGCCTACTATTTCATTCAGGGCGACAACGCACTGGCGTTGTCCAACGGCATCAGCACCTTCAAGGTCGCGGTGGCACTGGCCGTGGGCATCTCGCTGGTGCTCAGCATCCCGCTGCCGCCGCGCCATCGCTCCGGCTGACGGAAGGCCCAATTTCCTACCAAAAAACTTCGTTGTAGGTGTTGACAAATCCGCCGGAGTGGTTTATTATAAATGCAATATCACAAAAATGGCTGTGAAGAGAAGAGTAGGCCTTCGCATTGATCCTTACCAGAAAGCCCGGGCGATGGAAAAGGGCAGGAAACAGGAAGCTGAAAATGGTCTCGGAGCCGTGTGGGCGAGGCGCAGGAGTGCTAAGTCTGCAACGGGATGCGCCCGTTACAGCGTCCGGCTGTAAGCAGCAGAAGCTGCCGCAGCATCGAGGCTTTGTCCGTGAGGGCAGAGTAAACCAAGGTGGTACCACGGAAGATGTTATGCCTCCGTCCTTGCTGAGCGTTCGGCTCGTGTAAGGACGGAGGCTTTTTTCGTCCTCCGGCAAGGCGTGCGTGGACGGTGCCGCGCCGCCGCTCAACAATTTTTTACAAAGATAGAGAGGGATTTTACCATGATTACTCGTCGCGATTTTCTGAAAGTTACCGGTGTGGCCGCTGCTGCCGCTGCCCTGACCGCCTGCGGTGGTTCTTCTTCCACTGCATCCTCCACCGCTTCCAGCGCCGCTGCTTCTGCTGTGGCCAAGCTGGACAAGGTCAAGGTGGCTGTGCCCAACGACACCACCAACGAGGCCCGTGCCCTGACCCTGCTGGAGAAAAACGGCTTCTTCAAGCTGAAGGCTGACGCAGGCCTGACCGCCACCGCAAAGGACATTGAGGAGAACCCCCTGAACGTTACCGTCGATGAGGTCGAGGCTGCTCAGGTGCCCAACGTCCTGCAGGACGAGGACTACGCCGTCATCAACTCCAACTACGCCATCCCTGCCGGTCTGGACCCCACGACCGATGCACTGGCCATCGAGGACGGCTCTTCCGCTTACGTCAACGTTCTGGTCTGCAAGGACGGCAACCAGGAGGAGCCCAAGATCAAGGCTCTGGCCGCTGCCCTGCAGAGCCAGCAGGTCAAGGACTTCATGGATGAGAACTATAAGGGTGCCGTGGTGTCCGCTGTGGAGAACCCCACCGACGGCTATGACGCTTCCGTTGACTACGACGCTCTGAACGGCGAGACCGTGAGCTGCGCCGCTACCCCGGCTCCCCACTGCGAGGTGCTGGAGGTCTGCAAGGAGATCCTGGCCGCCAAGGGCATCACGCTGGACATCCAGGAGTACGATGACTACATCATCCCCAACAACGTGGTCGAGGACGGCACCGTTGACACCAACTACTTCCAGCATCAGCCGTATCTGGATGACTTCAATGCAGAGCACGGCACTCACCTGGTGACGGTTGCCGGCATCCATGTGGAGCCCATGGGCATCTACGGCGGCAAGCAGGACAGCCTGGCACCCATCGAAGGCTAAAAGGAGCAATTTTCTGTGATCGAGATCAAACACCTTTCCAAGACCTTCCAGATGAAGGACGGCGCGGTGAACGCGCTGAAAGACATCAACCTGACCATTCCGGATGGTTCCATCTACGGCATCATCGGCATGTCCGGTGCGGGCAAATCCACGCTGGTGCGCTGCATCAACCTGCTGGAGCGCCCCACTGAGGGCAGCGTGGTGATCGACGGCACCGCCATGGAGACCCTGTCTCCGGCGGCCCTGCGTGAGCGCCGCCGCGAGATCACCATGATCTTCCAGCAGTTCAACCTGCTCATGCAGCGCAGCTGCCTGAAGAATATCTGTTTCCCCATGGAGCTGGCCGGTGTGAAAAAGGCCGACGCCGAAAAGCGCGCCAAAGAGCTGCTGGAGATGGTGGGCCTGCCCGACAAGGCAAACGCCTACCCCGCCCAGCTGTCCGGCGGCCAGAAGCAGCGCATTGCCATTGCCCGCGCCCTGGCCACCAATCCCAAGGTGCTGCTGTGCGACGAGGCCACCAGTGCGCTGGACCCCAACACCACTCATTCCATCCTGACCCTGATCAAGGACATCAACCAGAAGCTGGGCATCACCGTGGTGGTCATCACCCACCAGATGAGCGTGGTGGAAGAGATCTGCGACAGTGTGGCCATCCTGGACGGCGGTGTGGTCATGGAAGAGGGCTCGGTGCAGGAAATTTTCGCCAACCCCAAGACGGCTGCGGCAAAGCGTCTGGTCGCCCCCAACGGCGGCAGCGCAGCCCGCGACCTTTCCAGCTTTGCGCCGGATGACCATGTGGTGCGTGTCACCTTCAACGGTTCGTCCACTGCAAAGCCGCTGGTGGCAAGCCTTGCCGCCGAAAAGGGCATTCTGGTGTCGGTGCTCAGCGCCGATACCCGTGATCTGAGCGGCCAGTGCTACGGCTCCATGCTGCTCAAGCTGCCTGCCGATGTGGAGCAGGCCAAGCAGGCGGCTGCCTATATGCGCAGCCAGCCCGGCGTGACCGTGGAGGAGGTGACCGGCGAATGAGTATTGCAGATTATGGCTTTGCCATTTGGGAAACGTTCTATGTGACGGTTCTTTCCACCGCGTTTGCGCTGGTGCTGGGCCTGCCGCTGGGCGTGCTGCTGGTGGCCGGTGACAAGGATGGCGTGCTGCCCCTGCCCGGCTGGCTGATGCACATCCTCAACATCGTCATCAACATTCTGCGCAGTGTGCCCTTCCTGATTTTGATGATCTGTGTATTCCCGCTCACCCGTGTCATCGTAGGCACCACGGTGGGCACCAAAGCCACCATCGTTCCGCTGGTGGTGGCCGCCTTCCCGTTCGTGGCACGTCTGGTAGAGACCAGCCTGCGCGAGCTGGACGAAGGTGTGGTGGAAGCTGCCCAGAGCATGGGTGCCACCCCGTTCCAGATCATTACCAAAGTGATGATCCCGGAGTGCCTGCCCGGCCTGATCTCCAGCATGACCACGGCCCTGACCACCATTCTGGGCTACTCGGCCATGTCCGGCGTCATTGGCGGCGGCGGCCTGGGCAAGATTGCCCTGTCCTACGGCTATTACCGCTACCAGACCGACATCATGATCGTGTGTGTCATCCTGCTGGTGCTCATGGTGCAGGTGTTCCAGAGCGCGGGCACCTTCTGGGCGACCCGGAGCGACAAGCGCCTGCGGAAGTAACCCGAACCCTCTCAGTCGCCTGCGGCGACAGCTCTCCCGAAGGGCAAGCTTGTTGCAGCAGGTAAGAAAAAGCAATCCTTCTCAATAAAAAAGAGTGCTTATAAAAAAGCCAAAAAGCTCCCCCTTCGGGGGGAGCTGGCACGGCATAAGCTGTGACTGAGAGGGTTGCATACTGCCAGACGATCCCGGCAGGGAAAAATTTAACGTTTCAATTCCCCGCCGGAGGCTGTATGCTCCCTGCGGGGAATTGTGCTATATGGATAAACCCAGCAAAGGAGTATGTAGTATGAATCGTGATACCATCTGCGTGCAGGGCGGCTATACGCCCGGAAACGGCGAACCCCGCCAGATCCCCATCATCCAGTCCACCACCTTCAAGTACGCCACCAGCGAGGACATGGGCAAGCTGTTTGACCTGGAGACCAACGGCTACTTCTATTCCCGCCTGCAAAACCCCACCTGTGACCTTGTGGCCCAGAAGATCTGTGAACTGGAAGGCGGCACTGCTGCCATGCTGACTTCCAGCGGGCAGGCTGCCAACTTCTTCGCCCTGTTCAACCTTTGCCAGGCCGGTGACCACATCGTGGCATCCAGCACCATCTACGGCGGCACCTTCAACCTCATCTCGGTCACCATGAAAAAGATGGGCATCGAGGCCACCTTTGTGGACCCGCTGTGCACCGAGGAAGAGCTGAACGCCGCGTTCCGCCCCAACACCAAGGTCGTATTCGGCGAGACCATCGCCAACCCCGCCCTGACCGTGCTGGACATTGAAAAGTTTGCGCAGGCAGCCCACGCCCACGGCGTGCCGCTCATCGTGGACAACACCTTCCCCACCCCGGTCAACTGCCGCCCCTTCGAGTGGGGTGCCGACATCGTGACCCACTCCACCACCAAGTACATGGACGGCCATGGCGCCGTACTGGGCGGTGCCATCGTGGACAGCGGCAAGTTCGACTGGATGGCCCACGCCGACAAGTTCCCCGGCCTGTGCACCCCGGATGACAGCTACCACGGCATCACCTACGCCGAGCGTTTTGGCAAGGAGGGTGCCTTCATCACCAAGGCAACGGCCCAGCTGATGCGCGACTTTGGTTCCATGCAGTCCCCCATGAACGCCTACATGCTGAACCTGGGTCTGGAGAGCCTGCATGTGCGCATGCAGCGCCACTGCGAGAACGGCATGGCCGTGGCAAAGTTCCTGGAAGCTCACCCGAAGGTGGCTTACGTCAACTACTGCGGCCTGGAATCCAGCCCCTACCATGCACTGGCCGAAAAGTACCTGCCGAACGGCAGCTGCGGCGTGGTCAGCTTTGGCCTGGCCGGCGGCCGCGAAGCAGCCAGCACCTTTATGAAGGAACTGAAGCTGGCCGCCATCGAGACCCATGTGGCCGATGCCCGCACCTGCTGCCTGAACCCCGCTTCCAGCACCCACCGTCAGATGAACGATGAGCAGCTGAAGGCCGCCGGTGTACCCGCTGAGCTGGTGCGCATGAGCTGCGGCCTGGAAAGCAGCGAGGACCTCATTGCCGACATCGCACAGGCACTGGATAAGATCTGATCCTGTCCGGTCAGCTGCATGGTCGTTTTTTCCCGATGAAGGGTACGCCGGAGTTTTTCATGGGTGGAGCTGCTGTTTCTCATTACAGCCCCGCCCGTGAAACGTTTTCGGATGGCCCTGCGGGTAGAGATGCTGTTCCCCGCCACGACCTCTCCCGTGAAAAAGGCAGGAACGGAAAGTCCGCAGGCTTTCCGTTCCTGCAATAAAAATAAATATTCCGCTGAAACAGCCAGAGCGCCAGCGGAGGCTATTCTAAATCGTTAGGAGTACGAACTATGCCGCTGATCATCCCCAAGACCCTGCCCGCCTACGATGCCCTTTATGAAGAAAACGTCTTTGTCATGCACCGGGAGCGGGCACTGGCACAGCACATCCGCCCGCTGGAGATCCTGATCCTGAACCTGATGCCCACCAAGATCGCCACCGAGACCCAGATCGCCCGTCTGCTGGCCAACACCCCCCTGCAGGTGCATATGACCTTGCTGCAGACGGCCAGCCACGCCGCCACCCATGTGTCGGCCGCCCATCTGGATGCATTCTACAAGACCTTTGACGAGGTGAAGAACAACCGCTACGACGGCATGATCATCACCGGTGCCCCGGTGGAGACCATGGACTTTGAGCAGGTGGACTACTGGCCGGAACTGTGCGAGATCATGGATTTCAGCGAGACGAACGTCTACTCCACCCTGCACGTCTGCTGGGGTGCCCAGGCGGGCCTGTACTACCACTACGGTGTGCACAAGGAGCTGCTGCCGGAAAAGATGTTCGGCGTGTTCGAGCACCGGGTCACCCGCCCGGCGAACCCTCTGGTGCGCGGCTTTGACGAGGTGTTCTATGCGCCCCACAGCCGCCACACCGGCATCCGCCGGGCCGATGTGGATGCCTGCGACGCGCTGCGCATCCTGGCCGAGAGCGATGTGGCCGGGCCCTTCCTCATGAGCACCGAGAACGGACGGCAAATCTTTGTCACCGGCCACCCGGAGTACGACAAGTACACACTGGATGCCGAGTACAAGCGGGACGTGGCCAAGGGCCTGCCCATCCATGTGCCCGTCAACTACTATCCGGACGATGACCCGGAGCAGCCTCCGCTGTTCCGTTGGCGCGCCCATGCTCACCTGCTGTACGAGAACTGGCTGAACTACTACGTCTACCAGAACACGCCTTACGATCTGGGCGAGATCCAGCGCGTGAAGCACGGCAAATAAGATTTCATCCATGCAAAGCGGCTGCTCCGGTTTTCCACACCGGGCAGCCGTTTTTGTGTAAAGAGATCCACTGAAACGACACAAGGCCCCCGGATTCCCGGGGGCCTTGTGCTGTATGAAGAAGTCTCCAATGGAGGGAGTAAATGGCAGATCAGGCGTCGGTGCGGTCCTTCTTGAGCAGGCTCAGGATCACAGCACCCACCACGCTGCCCACGGCCAGCGCCACGCAGTACAGAGCGGCGTGGTCCACCACGGGGAACACGAAGATGCCGCCGTGGGGTGCCCGCAGGCCGCAGCCAAAGACCATGGACAGGGAACCGGCCAGGGCCGAACCGATGATGCAGCTGGGCAGGATGCGCAGCGGGTCGGCTGCTGCGTAGGGGATGGCACCCTCGGTAACAAAGCACAGGCCCATGACGTAGTTCACGATGCCGTTGCGGCGTTCGTCGGGGGTCCACTTCTTGGGGCAGAAGGTGGTGGACAGGGCGATGGCAATGGGAGGCACCATGCCGCCCACCATGACGGCGGCCATGACCTCATAGTTGCCGGAAGCAAGGGCTGCGGTGCCGAACACATACGCTGCCTTGTTGAAGGGGCCGCCCATGTCGATGCTCATCATACCGGCCACGATGGCACCCAGCAGCACCTTGGAGCTGCCGCCCATGGCGTTCAGCCAGTTGGTCATGGCGGTGTTGATCATGCCCATGACCGGGTTGATGCCGCACATCACGGCACCAATGATCAGCATGCCGCCCAGCGGGTAGATGAGCATGGGGCGAAGGCCGTTCAGGCTGGCGGGCAGCTTTTCGGTGATCTTTTTCAGGAACTGGACGATGTAGCCCGCCAGGAAACCGGCCAGCATGGCAGCCAGGAAACCGCCGGAGATGCCGGTGGTCTCACCATTGGCGATACCCGCAAAGTTGGTGCCGTTCATGGCCAGCACGCCGCCGGCAAAGCCCACAGCCAAGCCCGGACGGTCGGCGATGGACATGGCGATGAACGCGGCCAGAATGGGCAGCATGTAGCCGAAGGCCGCGCCGCCCACCGTCTTGAAGAAAGCGGCCACCGGAGTGTTCATGCCAAAGTTAGCGGGGTCGATACTGTAATCATCCAGCAGGAAGGCCAGCGCGATCATGATGCCGCCGCCCACCACGAAGGGCAGCATGTGGGAGACGCCGTTCATCAGGTTTTTGTACAGGCTGCGGCCAAAGCTGTCCTTGGTGTCGGCGCTCTCAGCGGCCTCGGCACCGCCCTCGGCGCGGAACACCGGCACTTCGCCGTGAGCGATCTTCTTGATGAGTTCCTCCGGCTTGTGGATGCCGTCATCCACGCGGGTGAACAGCACCGGTTTGCCGTCGAAGCGGGCGGTATCCACCTTTTTTTCCGCTGCCACGATGATGCCGTCGCAGGCGGCGATCTCGGCACGGGTCAGGATGTTCTTTGCGCCGTCCGAGCCGTTGGTCTCCACCTTGGTGGGCAGGCCCAGCTTGTCACCGGCCTTGGTCAGGGCCTCGGCGGCCATGTAGGTGTGAGCGATGCCGTTGACGCAGGCCGTCACCGCCAGGATGCGGTAACCATTCTGGGGCAGCTGCTGCTGCGTAAAGCTCTCGGCACCAAACTGAGCTTCCTCCTGCGCGTCGATGCAGTCCAGAAACTCTGCCGGAGTCTTTGCGGCTTTCAGCTTTGCCACAAAGTCCTCGTTCATCAGCATCTGCATCATGCGGGCCAGCATGTCCACATGCAGGCTGCCGTTTTCCGGCGCTGCAATGGCAAACAGCAGGTCGGTGGTGCCGTCATCCTCGGCGTTGTACTGCACCGGCTTTGCCAGACGCAAAGCGGCCAGGCTGGGCCGGGTGACCACATCGGTCTTGGCGTGGGGCACCGTGATGCCGTTGTCCACATAGGTAGAGCCCTCGGCCTCGCGGGCGTAGAGGGCCTTTTTGTAGGCCTCCTTGTCGGTGATGTTGCCGTGGGTGGCCTGCAGCTCCACCAGACGGCTCAGGATCTCCTCCTGTGTTTGCAGCGCCTCGTCCAGCGCAATGGACTGTGCGGTAAATAACTCGGTGATACGCATAAGCTTTCCTTCCTTGTTCCTTTTATTCCATCAAAGCTGCACCAGCAGCTCGTCGATCTTCTCCTTTGTGGCAAGCCCAAGGCTGAACGCCGTTGCGCTGCCGCAGGCGGTGCCCAGACGCAGCGCCTGCGCGTAGCTGCCGCTTTGCAGATACCCAGCCACAAAACCGGCTACCATGCTGTCGCCGGCCCCCACGCTGTTGACCACCTTGCCCTTGGGGCAGCCGATGCGGTGGGTCTGGCCTTCCTCGTCCAGCAGCAGAGCGCCGTCGCCCGCCATGCTCACCAGCACGTTGCGGGCACCCTTTTCCTGCAGGGTGCGGGCCGCTGCCGCGATCTCTTCATCCGTGTGCAGCTCCCTGCCCACGATCTCACCCAGCTCGTGGTTGTTGGGCTTGATGAGGAAGGGGTGGTAGGGCAGCACGTTCACCAGCAGGGCGCGGGTGGCGTCCACCACACAGCGCACGCCCTGGCCGTCCAACCGGGCCAGCAGCCGCTCGTACACGTCCTGCGGCAGGCTGGCGGGGATGCTGCCGGCTAAAATCAGCACGTCATTTTCGGTCAGACCGTCCAGCTTTTCTTCCAGCTGGTGCAGGGCCTCGTCCGGGATGTCCGGCCCAGCTCCGTTCAGCTCGGTCTCCTGCCCCGCCTTGATCTTGACATTGATGCGGGTCATGCCGTTTTCCAGATGCACAAAGTCGGTGTGCAGGCCCTGCGCGGCCAGACCGCGCTCCAGCCAGGCACCGGTCTCCCCGGCCACAAAGCCCAGCGCCACGCTGGGGCAGCCCAGCTGGGCCAGCACACCGGACACGTTGATGCCTTTGCCGCCCAGCACGCAGTCCTCGCCGCAGGCACGGTTCACCTGCCCGATTTCCAGCGGGGCGTCCAGCCGCACTACATAGTCGATGGCCGGGTTGAATGTGACAGTGTAGATCATAGTTCCGTCTCCTTTACCAGCGTGTATTGTTTGTATTTAGGGCTGGGGCAGCGGTTGGTCAGGATGGCACCGCTGTGCAGGTCTGCGATCACCGCCGGGCAGATGCGCGCAAACTTTGCGTCATCCACCAGAAACCAGCTCTCCCGTGCGCGGTGCACCACTGTGGCTTTCACGGCGGCTTCCTCCGGGTCCGGGGTGGTGAAGCCTGCTTCCAGCGCCACACCGTTGGCCCCCATGAACGCCTTGGTGAAGTTGTACTGCTGCAGGCTGTTCACGGCTGCCGCGCCCACGATGGCCTCGGTCTGGGGCCGCAGCAGCCCGCCGGGCAGGAACACCCGGCAGCCCTTCTGGGCCAGCGTGCGGGCATGGGCCACACCGTTGGTCACATAGTTTGCCTGCAGGGCCTCGCCCTCCAGCGCCCGCACCAGTTCCAGCGTGGTGGAGCCTGCGTCGATGAACACAAAGTCCTCGGCGTGGATGAGGGCAGCGGCAGCCGCCGCAATGGCCCGCTTCTGGGGCACGGCCAGCGTCTCCTTGGCCTGCATGGTGGGTTCCTCGGCCTGGAAGCGGCTGTCCGGCAGGGTGGCCCCACCGTGCACCTTGTTCAGCTTGCCCAGCCGGTCCAGCTCCGTCAGATCACGCCGGATGGTGGACTCGCTGGTGCCCAGCGCCTCGCACAGCTCCTGCACGGTGGCCGTGCGCTGTTTGCTCAGCAGATTCAGGATCTGCCCGAACCGTTCTTCTGCCAACATGGCTGTTCTCTCCTTTGCGCCCCGTCTCTGACGGTTTTTAGCGTTCTTTGACGGGTTTTGGTGGTTTGCATCTTTATTATAGCAAGTATTCCGTCAAAATCAATCATTTCCGGTCAATTCCACGCACAAAATTTTCTCTCCGATTTTTGTGCACATCTGCCAAGGCACAAAAAAGAGCCGCTGTGCGTACCAATGCACAGCGGCTCCGGAGAGATGGTTTGCTCGGAATTATTCAGCCGTCCAGTAGAAATCGTCACCGGGCAGCGCGCCGCCCACGGCGGCGGGGTCGGCGTCAAACAGCACCTGCAGGTAAGCAGAAGCATCTGCCTTCAGCTCGTCGCCGGTCAGGCAGACGATGTTGCAGTTGGGCAGGGCCTTTTTGGCAATGGCAGCCTTGGCCACCACGCCCTGCTCTTCGCACAGGGCAGCGGTGCCGTCCAGGTCGGTGTTGGCGGCTTCCACACTCCTGGCGTAGTCGGTCAGGAAGGCGGCCACCACATCCGGGTGCTCCTCGGCGTACTCCTTGCGCACCACAGTCACACCGGTGATGAGCTGGGTATCGGCCACCTTGTTCCACTCCTCGGTCAGGTTCAGGGCCACCCGCAGAGTCTCGTCCTGCAGACCGGCGGCAGTGACATAGGGCTGGGGCAGCACGGCAATGGCGTCCTCGGTGGTGGCCATCTGGGCGGTCACCTCGGTGGCCTCGCTATAATACTCGATGGTCACATCCTTGTCGGGGTCGATGCCGTTGGCGTTGAGCAGGTAGCGCAGCACATACTCCGGGGTGGTGCCCTTGCCGGTGGACAGGATGGTGCGGCCCTTCAGGTCAGCCATGGACTGCACCGTGTCGCCCTTCTCCACCACATACAGCACGCCCAGGGTGTTCACAGCCACGGCCTGGATGCCGCCGTTGGTTTTCTGGTACAGGGTCGCGGCCAGGTTTGCCGGGATGGCAGCCATGTCCAGCTCGCCCTTCATCAGCAGGGGCACGATCTCATCGGCGGCGCCGTAGAGCTGCAGGTCGTAGTCCATGGCGGCGGTGCCGTCGGCTTCCATGCTGAGCAGGTTGACCAGGCCCATGGTGGTGGGGCCCTTCAGGCCCGCGATGCGCAGGGCGTCGGTGGTGGAAAGCTCCTGTGCGGCTTCGCTGGAAGCAGCCTCGGAGGAAGCGGCCTCACTGGAGGCTGCAGAGCCGGAAACGGCGGAGCTTGCGCTGCCGCCGCAGGCTGCCAGGCACAGCGCAAGGCTGAACGCCAGCAGCAGCGATACAAATTTCTTCATGATGTCCTCTTTCTTCCCGCAGGGGTGCCGTTCCCCGCATGGGAACCGGTGCAGACCCTGCAATGCAAAATTTTACAAGGCAAATTTGCAAAAATATTTGCTTTGCGCGTCCTAGTTTACTATAATAGGGGGGAAAATACCGTTGCGCATGCAACGGAATTGCAGGAGGACTGTGGGGGCCGCTGCGGTTCCCACGGAGTTGCGATGAAAAACGATCTGCCGCTGTTACAATCCACCACCCTGTTTTCCGGTCTTTCTGCCGAGGAGCTGCAAGCACTGCTGACCCGGCTGGGGGCCGTGGAGCGCAGCTTTGGCCGGGGCGAAGTGCTCGTACTGGCCGGTGCGCCCAGCCGCCGGGTGGGCGTGGTGCTGTCCGGAGAACTGGAAGCCTACCGCCCCGGCCCGGAGGGTGCCCGTGTGCCCATTACCCGGGTGGAACCGGGCGGGGTATTCGGCGATGTGCTGGGCGGGTCCAGTCTGGCCAGCCCGGTCACGGTGCTGGCGGCCACCGCCTGCGAGGTGCTGCTGGTGCCCTACGAGCAGCTGCTGCTCTCGGACGGCAGCCCCGCCCATCAGCGGGTGCTGCAAAATCTGGTGCGCACCATCAGCGACAAATACTTCCTGCTCTCCCGCCGGGTGGACCTGCTGGTGCTGAAGAGCCTGCGCGCCAAGGTGTGCGCTTACCTGCTGAACGAGAGCGAGCGGGCCGGGAGCCTGACTTTCAGCATCCCGTTCTCCCGCGTGCAGCTGGCCGACTACCTCAACTGCGACCGCAGTGCCCTGAGCCGGGAGCTGAGCCTGATGCAGAAGGACGGCCTGCTGGATACCTTTAAAAGCAGCTTCAAACTGCTGGACCCGGACGCTCTGAAGCAGATGGTGCAATAAAGGATAAAAAGGAGTTTTTACCATGTCCAAACCGATTCTCTGGATCGTGATCCCCTGTTATAATGAGGAAGCAGTGCTGCCCATCACGGCCCCGCTGTTCCTGCAAAAGATCAACGACCTTGCCGCCCGCGGCCTTGTGAGCGACAGGAGCCGGGTGCTGTTCGTCAACGACGGCTCCAAGGATAAGACCTGGGAGCTCATTCAGGGCTTTGCAAAGCAGGACGAGCACTTCATCGGCATTGCGCAGAGCCGCAACCGCGGCCACCAGAATGCCGTACTGGCAGGCCTGATGGAGGCGCTGCACAGCGGCAGCTGCGATATCACCATTTCCATCGACTGCGACGGGCAGGATGACATCAACGCCATGGATGAGATGGTGCAGAAGTATCTGGACGGTGCCGAGGTGGTGTACGGCGTGCGCAGCCGCCGCGACACCGACACCTTCTTCAAGCGGTTCACCGCCGAGGGCTTCTACCATGTGATGAACGCTCTGGGCGCCGACATCGTGTTCAATCACGCCGACTACCGCCTGATCAGCACCCGTGTGCTGGAGAGCTTTGCCGACTACCACGAGGTGAACATCTTCCTGCGGGGTATGGTGCCGCTGGTGGGCTTCCCCCACGACGTGGTCACCTACGAGCGTCACGAGCGTCTGGCCGGCGAGAGCCACTATCCCCTGAGCAAGATGCTGGCACTGGCCTTTGACGGCATCACCAGCCTGTCCAACAAGCCCATCCGCATCATCACCGGAGCCGGCATCGTGGTGAGCCTGATCGGCTTCATCGGGGTCATCTGGGCCATCGTGCAGGCCATTCTGGGCTCGTCGGTCGCAGGCTGGGCCTCTATCGTCTGCATCGTCTGTTTCATGGGCGGCGTGCAGCTGGTATGCCTGGGCGTCATCGGCGAATACATCGGCAAGATCTACATGGAGACCAAGGCCCGCCCGCGCTACATCATCTCGGAGCGCACCTGGGCCCCCTACGAAAGGAAGTATCACGGATGAGCAAACAGAGCTGGCGGGGCAGTACCCTGCTGAACCCGGAACCGCCGGTGCTGGTGTCCTGCGGCGGGCTGGAGAACCCCAACCTCATCACCATCGGCTGGACGGGCACCATCTGCACACAGCCCAGCATGGTGAGCATCAGCGTGCGGCCGGAACGGTTCAGCCACCACCTCATTCAGGAGAGCGGGCAGTTTGCCATCAACCTGCCCACCGAAGCACTGGTGCGGTCGGTGGATTGGTGCGGCGTGAAGAGCGGCCGCGATGTGGACAAGTTTGCCGCCTGCGGCCTGCATGCCGAGCCGGGCAGCGTGCTCACCGACTGCCCTGTGCTGGCGGAAAGCCCGGTGAACCTGGAATGCAAAGTGACCCAGAGGATCCCGCTGGGCAGCCACGACCTGTTCCTTGCCGAAGTGGTGGCCTGCGATGTGGACGAGAGCCTGCTGGATGAGACCGGCAAGCTGTGTCTGGACAAGGCAAAGCTCATCGTGTACAGCCACGGCGAGTATCTGGCCCTGGGCAAAAAGCTGGGCACCTTTGGTTACACCGTGCGCAAAAAGAAACCGGCAAGAAAAAAGAAATAACCGCAGAAAAGGCGGGCCGCAGTTTGCACTGCAGCCCGCCTTTTTACGGTTCAGTCGTTCTTATGAAAAAGATCACGCATCCGAACGGGAGTAGGCGTTCTTCATCTGATTGCTCAGTTCAAACAGCACCTTGTCCAGCGTGTCGGAGGCCTTTTCCTGGATCATGGCGGCCAGGGCGAGGTTGGCTTCCTCCCGCAGGGCGGCACGGGCTGCAGGCGCTGCGGCTGCCAGCTTCGCGTCGTACTGGTTCACCAGTGCATGGGCCGCGCTGAGCACAGCTTCCTCATAGCGCTCGATGTGGAACAGCGACTTTGCATAGGAGGCATCGGCCATGGCGGCGATCATGCGGCTGACCCAGTAGAAGTTGTCGGTGGACACTTCACCGGTGGTGTTGGCCAGATAAGCCGGGGTGGTGTCCACGTTGGCGTAGAAGGGCACCATGGTGTTGAAGGCGTTGGAGGCATAGGCGATCCATTCCAGAGCGCAGTTCTCGGCGTCCACGTCCGGGCGCAGCTGGATCAGGGCCATGAAGTCGTTGCGGTTGATGCCGATGGAACGGTATGCGCCCTTGCTGGCCTTGTCGCCGTAGCTGCGGTAGGGGTCATACGGGGTGCCCTGATAGTGGCTGGACAGCACATACTTCACGTCCTCCGGGGTCACCTTCTTTTCCGGAACCATGCACCAGGGCAGATCGTCGGACATGGGGGTATAATCGGCATCCGGACCGTCCCACACCCAGGTGGTGGGGTTCAGGGTACGCAGCATGTACCAGGCGCGGGGCGTGTTATACACATGGTCAGAGTCGTCGTGGCTGCCAAAGGCATCGCGGGGGTTCAGTGCCCCATCCTGCGACAGGTCCAGATGGTTCTTTGCGATGAACTCGGCAAGGTCGGCCGAGCACATGTATTCCTTCTGCTCGCCCAGGGCGTCGGTCAGGTCAAAGCTGTCCAGACCCAGCTGGTTGGGCATGACCACATACACGTCATCCGGCACACGGCGGGCGATCCAGTGGTGGCCGCCGATGGTCTCCAGCCACCACACCTCGTTCACGTCGGCAAAAGCGATGCCGTTCATCTCGTAGGTGCCGTAGGTCTGCAGCAGCTGGCCCAGACGCTGCACGCCCTCGCGGGCGGTGTGGATGTAGGGCAGCACCAGATACACAATATCCTCTTCGCCGATGCCGCCGGGCACTTCCGGCTGGCCGCCCTTGGCGGGGCGGTACTCCACCAGCGGGTCCGCGCCCAGCACGCGGGGGTTGGAGGTGATCGTCTCAGTGGCGGTCATGCCCACGTTGGCGGCGTTCACGCCGGAAGCCGCCCAGATGCCCTTGCCCTCCACGGCGTTGGGCATGGCGGTAAAGCGCATGGCACCCTCCGGCAGGGGCACTTCCACATGGGACAGCACACTGCGGTAGACCTTGGGCAGGTCCTCCGGGTGCACCACGGTGAACTTTTTGGCGGTGAAATGGCCGGAACCGGAATCGTCGTTGCGAGCGATCATGGTAGAGCCGTCGTAAGACGCCTTTTTGCCGACCAGAATGGTAGTACAAGCCATAACTGAAAAACCTCCGTTTCAGGTTCAGGATTCTTAACATGCAGCCGTTTTGCGCTGCTAACCCTTATTGTAATCCTTTGTTTGTGGAATTGCAAGCCGCACCCGGCTGTGCCAGCTTCTGCAGCTCCAGCACCGGCCAGCCCAGTGCGTCGATGGCGGCACGGTCGTGGGTGGCCAGCAGCACCGGACGGCCCTCCACCCGCTCCCGCAGCAGGGCGATGCCGGCCTGTACGGCAGCCGGGTCCATACCGGTAAAGGGCTCGTCCAGCAGCAGGGTGTCCCCCGATGCCCAGAGGGCCCGCAGCAGGGCCGTGCGGCGCTTCTGCCCGCCGCTCAGCTTCCGGGCCGGGAGGGCCAGCGCGGCCTCGTCCAGCCCCAGCCGGGCAAAGTCCTGTCGGATGGCCGCTTCCTGCCGGTCATCCGGCAGCACCAGCAGCACATTCTGCACCGCCGTCAGCTGGGGGCAGAGCCGGTCCTCCTGGAACACCGCACTCACCCGCCCGGCGCCCTGCACCCGGCCTGCAGTGGGCGTTTCCAGCCCCATGAGGATGCGCAGAAGGGTGGTCTTGCCCCAGCCGCTGGGGGCCCACAGCACCGCCGGGCCGTCCACCGTAAAGGTCAGGTCCCGGAACAGCACCGTGCTGCCGAACCGCTTTTCCAGATGGTCGATGGTCAGCATGCGGCATCCTCCTCTCCGCCAATCAACGCCCGGCTCACAGCATCCAGCGCCCGAAGGAACAGCTTTTCAAAGGCCGCACTGAGCAGGATGATGACAAAGGTCCAGGCGAACAGCTCCCCGGTGGAAAGGGTGATCTTGGCCCGGTAAAGGGCATCGCCGATGCTGCCGTTGGGCAGGCCGATGACCTCCGCCGCCACGCCGCTTTTCCAGCAGATGCCCAGCGCCACGCTGCACCCCTGCCGGAAAGCCGGGAGCACCGCCGGGAGCCACACGGCCCGCAGGCGGCGGCTCAGCGGCAGACGGAACACCTTTGCCATTTCCAGCAGCTGCGGGTCTGCCGCCCGGATGCCGGTGCGCACGGCCCCGTACAGCACCGGAAGCACCATCAGAAAGCTGATGAGCACCGACAGCGAGGACCCCCGCACCCACACCAGCGCCAGAATGATGAAGCTGGCCACCGGCGTGGCCTTGACCAGCTGCAGCACCGGGGCGATCAAAACTTCGGCAGCGGGACAGATTTCAGCCGCCACGGCCAGCGCCGCACTGCACACCACGCCCAGCCCGAAGCCCAGCAGGATGCGCCCGGCACTGAAGCCCACCCGGTGCCAGAAATCCGCCTGCGGCAGCAGCCGCAGCAGGCAGCGCAGGGCCTGCACCGGCGACACCAGAAAGACCTCCTGTCCGATGGCCATGGCCGCAGCCTGCCACACGGCCAGCCAGAACAGCACCGCCCCGGCGCGCCGGAGCAGCGTTTTGTAGTCGTGCATGGTTCTCCCCCATTTCGCTGCAGTTTTCTGCGTCCCAGTATACCACACTCCGCCCCAAAGGCCAATGACCTGTGCATCACCTGCCCTGGAGGTCTTGTGTTTAAAAGATACTTTTGCTCAATTTAGATATGCTTGACATGAATTTATCTTCAGTGTACACTGAAGATATTCGCTTCCTGCCCGGCAGGAACCCACACAAGAGAGGGGAATTTTTTATGCAAAAGCTATCTGGCCGAAAGCTGCTGCTCATCGGCTTCACGCTGTTTTCCATGTTTTTCGGGGCTGGCAACCTGATCTTTCCGCCGGACCTGGGAGCCAAGGCAGGCATCCATTTTTGGCCTGCCTTTCTGGGCCTGGCCATCAGTGCCGTGGGGCTGCCCGTTGCCGGAGTGGTGGCTGTGGCCCGGGCCCAGGGTCTGGAAAAGCTGGCAGGCCGGGTGCACCCGGTGTTTGCCCAAGTCTTTATGATCCTGATCTACCTGTCCATTGGCCCCTGCCTGGCCATCCCACGCACCGCCAGCACCTCCTTTGCCATGCTGGCCCCCCTGGTGGGCACCGGGGCCGGGCTGCAGCTGGGATACTCGGTGGTGTTCTTTGCAGCGGCCTTTCTGGTGGCCCTGCAGCCGGAAAAACTCACCCGTTGGCTGGGCAGGCTGCTGTGCCCCTGCCTGCTGGTGCTGATCCTGGTCTTGTTTGGCGGCTGCCTGCTGCACCCCCTGGCAGGGCAGTACGGCACCCCCACCCCGGAGTATACCTCCGGTGCCGTATTACAGGGCGTATTGTATGGCTACCAGACCATGGACACCCTGGCAGCCTTGAACTTTGGAGCCATCATTGCCCTGAACATCCAGGCCCAGGGCGTCACCCGGCAGGAGGAGGTGCAGCGCAGCACCATCCTGGCCGGGTTTGTGGCCGGAGGGCTGCTGCTGGCGGTGTACGCCATGCTGGGCCACGCCGGAGCCCTTACCGGGGCCGCCGTCCCCGGCCTTGCCACCGGAGCCGACGTGCTGACGGTGCTGGCAGACCGGCTTTTTGGCAAAGCTGGCCTTGTGCTCCTTGCCGCCATTTTTGTGCTGGCCTGCTTTAACACCTGTGTGGGCCTCATTGCCTGTGTGGGGGAGTACTTCCACACCCTGGTGCCCTCTGTGCCCTATCCGGCCTTTGCCGGATTTTTTGCCGCTGCCAGTATGCTGATCTCTAACCTGGGCCTGGCAGACATCCTGCGGCTGTCCGTCCCGGTGCTCAACGCCCTTTACCCGGTGGCCATTTTGCTGATCTGCCTTTCCTTTGTGCCGGAGCTGGAGCAGCGGCACCCGCTGGTGTACCCTCTGTGCATTGGCTGCACCGCCCTGCAAAGCGTTGCGTCCGCCCTGCCCCTGGGGCCCCTTTCGGCCCTGGCTAAGGCCCTGCCCTTTGGGGCTGTGGGCTTTGGCTGGGTGCTGCCGGCAGCGGTGGGCATTCTGGCAGGGATGCTGCTGCGCCCCACCCCCCATGAACCGTAAAGGAGATTTTTTATGATCCAGCCCATTGTACACGACCCCCTGTTTTTAGCCCAGAAGTCCGCCCGGGCCACCCCGGCAGATGCCGCCGCAGCCCGGGACCTGCTGGAGACCCTGACCGCCCACGCCGACGGCTGCGTGGGCATGGCCGCCAATATGATCGGCGTGGCCAAGCGCATCATTGCCGTGGAAGCCGAGGACGGATATCTGGTGCTGTTCAACCCGGTCATCCTCAAAAAGTCCGGCCCCTACAACACCGAGGAGGGCTGTCTTTCGCTGGAGGGTGTGCGCCCCACCAGGCGCTGGAAAAGCATCAAGGTGCAGTACGAAACTGCCGACGGCAAGCCGCGCATCCGCACCTTTACCGGCTGGACGGCCCAGATCATCCAGCATGAGATTGACCACTGCGACGGCATCCTGATCTGATGCCCCCTTGCAATTTGCGCTCAATGGGTGTAAAATACAGTCACGAACCAAATACAGGGGAGCTTGTGATGCAGGCTGAGAGGAAGGAATCGACCTTCGACCCTTTAACCTGATGCGGATAATGCCGCCGTAGGAAGTCATTGTTGTACGATTTTTTACAGGAGGCACCCCGCCGGGTGTCCCCTGTTTTTGTTTTGTCAGCATTTTTTGAGGAGGAATCATTCCCGCCCTGCAAAGGGCGGCTCTGCGCACAGGCGCAGCGGGCTGAGGGGGAGCGCCCTGAGCCTTGCAACCGACAGCGATGGGAAGCCGTGTTCCGGCGTGAGAGGAGACCAGCAAGTCTCGACCGCAACCCGAAGGATCGCTTTGCCTTTTTTGCGGGCAGTGCGTGGTTTGCCGGGGCCGCTGTCTGCAGCCGCCCCACTGGAAAGGAGTTTTCCCTCATGAAAAAGGTTTCTGCAAAAAAACTGGCGCTGGCCGGTATGTTCTGTGCCCTGTGTGTGGTGGGCAGCGTGTTCAGCTTCCCGATGTTCGGCAGCAAGTGTGCTCCGGTGCAGCACATGGTCAATGTGCTGTGCGCCGTGCTGCTGGGGCCCTGGTGGGGTGTAGGCGTAGCCTTTGTGGCCTCCCTGCTGCGGAACCTGCTGGGCCTGGGCAGTCTGATGGCCTTCCCGGGCAGCATGTTCGGCGCGCTGCTGTGCGGCCTGGTGTACCACAAGACCAAGAACCTGCTGGCCACGGTGGCCGGTGAGGTGTTCGGCACCAGCGTGCTGGGCGGCCTGTGCGCCTACCCGGTGGCCATCTTCCTGATGGGCAAGAGCGCCGGTGACATCGCCTTCTATGCCTACATCGTGCCCTTCCTCATCTCCACCGGCGTGGGCGCTGTGATCGCCGGGATCCTGGTGTTCAGCCTGCAGCGCTCCGGTGTTCTGCGCAGCATGCAGAGCAGCCTGTCCTGACGGAGGAGCCATCATGTTTTCTGAATGCTTTGCAGCCCTCCGCCACAGAGGCCCCCTGATCCACAACATCACCAACTATGTCACGGTGAACGACTGCGCCAACATGGTGCTGGCCTGCGGGGCCTCCCCCATCATGGCCGACGATGCCGCCGAGGTGGAGGACATCACCACCATCTGCGGCGGCCTGAACATCAACATCGGCACCCTGAACAGCCGTACCATCACCAGCATGCTGCTGGCCGGGAAAAAGGCCAACCTGCTGGGCCACCCCGTGGTGCTGGACCCCGTGGGCGCCGGTGCTTCCCAGCTGCGCACCGACACCGCCAACCGCCTGCTGCGGGAAGTGAAATTCACGGTCATCCGGGGCAACATCTCCGAGGTCAAGACCCTGGCTTCCGGTGCCGGTACCACCAAGGGCGTGGATGCCGATGTGGCCGACAAGGTCACCGAGGAAAATCTGGACAGCGCCGTGGCTTTTGCCAAGGCCTTTGCGGCCCGCACCGGTGCCGTGGTGGCCATCACCGGTGCCATTGACATCGTGGCCGACGCCCACAAGGCTTACTGCATCCGCAACGGCCACCCCATGATGAGCAGCATCACCGGCACCGGCTGCCAGCTCTCGGCTCTGACAGCAGCCTTCGTCACCGCCAACCCCGGCCAGCCGCTGGAGGCCGCTGCCGCCGCTGTGTGCGCCATGGGTCTGGCCGGTGAGATCGCCCACAGCCGCCTGAGCCCGCTGGACGGCAACTCCACCTACCGCAATTACATCATTGATGCCATCTACAATATGACCCCCGCACAGCTGGAAGAAGGAGCAACCTATGAAGTGCGATAAGCATACCATGTTATTATACGCCGTGACCGACCGCGCCTGGGTGGGCGAGCAGACCCTGTACCAGCAGGTGGAAAGCGCCCTGAAGGGCGGTGCCACCTGCGTACAGCTGCGGGAAAAGCATCTGGATGACGCCGACTTCCTGCAGGAGGCCATTGAGATTCACGCCCTGTGCCAGCAGTACGGTGTGCCGCTGTTCATCAACGACAACGTAGATGTGGCCGTGAAGTGCCATGCCGAGGGCATCCATGTGGGGCAGGACGATATGGCCGCCGCCAAGGTGCGCGAGCGCGTGGGCGAGGATATGATGATCGGTGTTTCGGCCCACACGGTACAGGAGGCGCTGGACGCTGTGGCCCACGGGGCCGACTGTCTGGGCGTGGGGGCTGCTTTTGCTACCCACACCAAGGAGGACGTCAACGTCCTGCCCCGGCAGACCCTCATCGACATCTGCAATGCTGTAGATGTGCCGGTGGTGGCCATCGGCGGCATCCACAAGGATAATATCCTGCAGCTCAGGGGCACCGGCGTGGACGGCGTGGCCCTTGTAAGCGCCATCTTCGGTGCAAAGGACATTGAGGCCGAGTGCAGGGAACTGAAAGCCCTCTCGGAGCAGATCGTAGAGTAATCATTTCCCGCGGCACACCGGGGACACCACCTTGCGCCGCGTTATAAAAATCATAAAAGGAGTTTTTATGATGAGCGTATTTTCTCGCGCAGGTGCCGGCATCCAGAATATTCTCTCTGAATGGCGGCAGCCTGCCAGCCGGTCCAGCCTGTGTGTCGGCAGCTTTCTCTTCGGACGCGAATCGGGCCATTCCATCGCCCGCCCTATTGCCTGCGGCAACAGGGTCCCACCCCAGCGGACGGTCCTCAGAGAAACTCCCGCCCCGCAGGACTGCCTGCATCGCCGCATGACCAGCGTTCTGCTGTTCAGATAAAAGAGAGAATTTTTGGAGGGAAGTTTATCATGCAGACTTACACCACCCAGATGGATGCCGCCCGCAAGGGTATCATCACCCCGCAGATGGAGATCGTGGCCAAAAAGGAGTACCGCACCCCGGAGGAGATCCGGCAGCTGGTGGCCGAAGGCAAGGTGGCCATCCCGGCCAACAAGCATCACGAATGCCTGGACCCGGAGGGCATCGGCAGCATGCTGCGCACCAAGATCAACGTGAACCTGGGCGTCTCCCGGGACTGCAAGGACTACAACATTGAAATGCAGAAGGTCATGAGTGCCGTGAACATGGGTGCCGAGGCCATCATGGACCTGTCCAGCCACGGCAACACCCAGCCCTTCCGCCAGAAGCTGACCCACGAGTGCCCGGTGA